>ERZ1699259.61-NODE-61-length-54452-cov-4.995490_pt1 | contig 54452 bp, 42 predicted proteins | sample MGYA00581525_ERZ1699259 | MGnify/ENA primary metagenome ERZ1699259 (study PRJEB42319, sample SAMD00040332) | human oral metagenome | material: saliva | host: Homo sapiens | study: EMG produced TPA metagenomics assembly of PRJDB4115 data set (Metgenomic analysis of... | reverse complement strand
CTCGATCGGCATGCAGGTCGTCCTCGACCAGGTCTACAACCACACGCCCGCGGCGGGTCAGTCCGCCCACTCCGTGCTTGACCGCGTCGTGCCCGGCTACTACCAGCGCCTGAACGCCACCGGCGGTGTCGAGACCTCGACGTGCTGCTCCAACGTCGCGACGGAAAACGCGATGAGCGAGCACCTCATGATCGACTCGATGATCCACTGGGCGAAGTACTACCACGTCGACGGTTTCCGCTTCGACCTCATGGGCCACCACCCGGCTGAGGAGATGAAGCGCGCGAAGGCTGCCCTGTCCTCCCTCACCCTGGAGAAGGACGGCGTGGACGGCTCGCGCCTGTACATCTACGGCGAGGGCTGGAACTTCGGTGAGGTCGCGAACAACGCGCTGTTCACCCAGGCCACGCAGGGACAGCTGGATGGCACCGGCATTGGTGCGTTCAATGACCGCCTGCGCGACGCCGTGCACGGTGGCGGCCCCTTCGACGAGGACCACCGCGTGCTGCAGGGCTTTGGCTCGGGTGCGTTCTCGGACTTCAACGGTCTTGATACCCGCTCCGAGGCGGATCGTCGCGCCGATTATCTGCACCGTGTGGACCTCGTGAAGCTGGGCCTGGCGGGCAACCTGAAGGACTACACGCTCACCACCTACGACGGTAAGACCGTGTCGGGCGCGCAGCTGGACTACAACGGCCAGGGCGCCGGGTTCGCCTCCCAGCCCGCCGAGAACGTCAACTACGTAGATGCCCACGACAACGAGACGCTCTTCGACCTGGTCACCTACAAGATGCCGGCGGATGCTCCAATGGATCACCGCGTGCGCATGTCGCTGATCAGCCAGGCCTCCGTGGCCCTGTCGCAGTCGCCTTCCTTCTGGGCCTCGGGCACGGAGATGCTGCGCTCGAAGTCCCTGGACCGCGACTCCTACAACTCCGGAGATCACTTCAACGCGATCGACTGGTCGATGCGCGACAACGGTTTTGGCCGTGGCCTGCCGGTGAAGTCGAAGAATGGCGCGGCCTGGGATCACATGCGCCCGCTGCTGGAGAACCCCGATCTGAAGCCGACCCCGGAGCAGATCGACACCTCCTCGGAAATCGCGATGGACTTCCTGCGCGTGCGTTCCTCCTCGCGCCTGTTCACGCTGGGCAGCGCGGATCTGGTCCGCTCCAAGGTGACCTTCCCCAACTCGGGTGAGGGCGCCGTGGACGGCACGATCGTCATGCTCATCAACGACGAGGCTGGGGCCGGGAATGACATCGACGCGAAGCTCGACGGTGCTCTCGTCGTCTTCAACGCGACGGGGGAGTCCGTGACCACCGCGGTCGAGGGCCTGTCGGGTCGCGTCTTCAAGCTGCACGAGGCCCAGGCGAACGGCTCGGATGAGACCGTCAAGGGCGCGTCCTTCGACGCGAAGACGGGCTCCGTCACGGTTCCCGCTCGCACGGTCGCCGTCTTCACGCAGGCCGCGGGCGATCGCATCGATCCCACCGTCACCCCGGAGCCGGATCCGTCTGCCGCGCAGTGGGTCGCCTCGGGTGATGGACGCTGGTGGCTGCGCTACCCGGATGGGACCTACCCGGCCAACGAGCGCGTTGTCCGTGACGGCGTCACGTACTCCTTCGATGCGAATGGCTGGATGAAGACCGGCTGGCAGGTCGAGGACGGCGCGTGGCGCTACTACGCCCCGTCCGGCGCGATGGCGACCGGCTGGACCGCCGTCGGCGGCACCTGGTACTACCTGGATCCCGACACCGGAGCCATGGCCACCGGCTGGCTGAAGGACGGCGACACCTGGTACTACCTGAACGCCAGTGGTGCGATGGCGAGTGGCTGGGTGAACCTGGGCGGCGCCTGGTTCTACCTGAACAGCGATGGCTCGATGGCCACCGGCTGGGCCGTCGTGGGTGGTCAGTGGTACTACCTCACGGAATCCGGCCAGATGGCAATCGGATGGGTGAAGGACGGCGGCAGCTGGTACTTCTGCCACCCGTCGGGTGCCATGGCGACTGGACGCGTCGTTATCGGCGGCACCGCCTACACCTTTGATGGTTCGGGCCGCTGGGTCGCCTAGCGGATCGCTACGCAAACGGGTGGGCCGGGACGATTCAATCGTCCCGGCCCACCCGTTTATCTTGTCTCAGGTCGCGCCTTACAGGTCGGCGGCGTCCTCGACGGTGGAGAGGAATTCCGTGAGCCTGTTGGCGGCTGCCATGACGGAGGGGCCATGCTGGCGTCCGGGCTGGCGACCCATGCGCTCAATGGGGCCGGAGATGGACAGGGCGGCCAGGACGCGTCCGGAGGGGCCGCGCACGGGGGCGGACACGGAGGCGACGCCCGGCTCGCGCTCACCCACGGACTGTGCCCAGCCACGGCGGCGCACCTCGGAGAGCATGGTGGCGTTGAAGGAGGCGCCGTACAGGCCGCGGTGCAGGCGGTCGGGCTCCTCCCAGGCCAGCAGGACCTGGGCGGCGGAGCCGGCGCTCATGGAGAGCGTGGCGCCCACGGGGATCGAGTCGCGCAGGCCCATCTCGCGTTCGGAGGCGGCCACGCACACGCGGTAGTCGCCCTGGCGGCGGAAGAGCTGGGAGGATTCCTTCGTGTGGTCGCGAAGAGCCTGGAGGACCGGCATGGAGGCCTGGAGGAGGCGGTCTTCGCCGGCGGCGGAGGAGAGTTCCTGGAGGCGGGGGCCGAGGATAAAACGTCCCTGCATGTCGCGGGCGACCATGCGGTGATATTCAAGAGCGACGGCCAGTCGATGGGCGGTGGGGCGAGCAAGCCCCGTGCTGGAAACGAGTTGGGCGAGGGTGGCGGGTCCCGCCTCGAGAGCGCTGAGAACCAACGCAGCCTTATCGAGAACGCCAACGCCACTGGATGTTTGCTCTTCCATACAACTATTTAATATCTCAGCTTTTGAGATGGCAAATTGTCGGATAGTGAAACAGGTCAAAGCGGCGTCCGAGACGTGAGATCAGCGGGTCGCATGGCGGATAAGGCGGTTCCATTGATGGCGAAGCATGAATGACACCGTGTCTCCAAAGTGGGGATCAGAGGAGGAACAATGAGCGGAACGATGGCAGAAAAGGTGTGGCGCGACCACATCGTGTCCAAGGGGGAGAACGGCGCCCCCGACCTGCTCTACATCGACCTCCACCTCGTGCACGAAGTGACGAGCCCCCAGGCCTTCGAGGGCCTGCGCCTCGCCGGACGCCAGGTGCGTCGCCCCGATCTGACGATCGCGACCGAGGACCACAACACGCCCACGATCAACATCGACCTGCCCATCGCGGACATCACGAGCCGCACCCAGATCGACACCCTGCGCAAGAACGCCGAGGAGTTCGGCGTGCGCCTGCACTCCCTGGGCGACGCCGACCAGGGCATCGTCCACGTGGTTGGCCCCCAGCTGGGCCTCACCCAGCCCGGCATGACCATCGTGTGCGGCGACTCCCACACCTCCACCCACGGCGCCTTCGGCGCGCTGGCCTTCGGCATCGGCACCAGCCAGGTTGAGCACGTGCTCGCCACCCAGACGCTGCCGATGGCCCCCTTCAAGACCATGGCGATCACGGTCAACGGCTCCCTGCCCGAGGGCTCGACGGCCAAGGACATCATCCTCGCCGTCATCGCCAAGATCGGCACCGGCGGCGGCCAGGGCTACGTCCTGGAGTACCGCGGCCAGGCCATCCGCGAGCTCTCCATGGAGGGCCGCATGACGATCTGCAACATGTCGATCGAGGCGGGTGCCCGCGCCGGCATGATCGCCCCCGACCAGACGACCTTCGACTACATCAAGGGACGCCCCCACGCCCCCGAGGGCGAGGACTGGGATCGCGCCGTCGAATACTGGTCCTCCCTCGCCTCCGACGAGGATGCCGTCTTCGACGCGGAGGTCATCCTCGAGGCCGCTGACATTGAACCCTTCGTCACCTGGGGCACCAACCCCGGCCAGGGCGTGCCGCTGTCTGCGACCGTCCCTGCCCCCGAGGACTTCACCGACGAGACGGCCCGCGCGGCCGCCGAGCGCGCCCTGGAGTACATGGACCTCAAGGCCGGCACCCCGATGCGCGACATCGCCGTGAACACCGTCTTCATCGGCAGCTGCACCAACGGCCGCATCGAAGACCTGCGCGCCGCAGCCGGCATCTTCAAGGGCCGCCGCAAGGCCGAGGGCGTGCGCGTCATGGTCGTGCCCGGCTCCGCCCGCGTGCGCCTCCAGGCCGAGGCCGAGGGCCTCGACAAGATTTTCACCGACTTTGGCGCCGAATGGCGTAACGCCGGTTGCTCCATGTGCCTGGGCATGAACCCCGACACGATGAACGCGGGAGACCGTTCGGCCTCCACCTCCAACCGCAACTTCGAAGGCCGCCAGGGCAAGGGCAGCCGCACGCACCTGGTGTCCCCGCTGGTCGCGGCCGCCACCGCCGTGCGCGGCACCCTGTCCTCCCCGGCCGACCTCTGAGGCCCGCCCACCGCCACCCGACAGCGGGGGAGGGCCCCGGCCTCGTCCCCCACGGAAGAAAAGACTGACGCACTTATGGAAAAGTTCATCACCCACACCGGCATCGGCGTCCCGCTGCGCCGCTCCAACGTCGACACCGACCAGATCATCCCCGCCGTCTACCTCAAGCGCGTGACCCGCACGGGCTTCGAGGACGCCCTCTTCGCCGCCTGGCGTGGCGACCCGGAGTTCGTCCTCAACCAGGATGCGTACAAGAACGGCTCCGTCCTGATCGCGGGCCCCGACTTCGGCACCGGTTCCTCGCGTGAGCATGCCGTGTGGGCGCTCAAGGACTACGGCTTCCGCGTCGTCCTGGCCCCCAAGTTCGCCGATATTTTCCGCGGAAACTCCGGCAAGCAGGGCCTGGTCACCGGCATCATCTCCCAGGAGGACTGCGAGTCTCTGTGGAAGCTCCTCGAGGCCGAGCCTGGCACCGAGATCACCGTCTCCCTCGAGGACAAGACGTGGCGCGCCGGTGCGATCTCGGGCACCTTCCAGATTGACGACTACGTGCGCTGGACCCTCATGGAGGGCCTGGACGACATCGCCCTGACTCTGCGTCATGAGGACGAGATCGCGGCTTACGAGGCCGCGCGCCCGTCCTTCAAGCCGCGCACGCTCCCGGCGAAATTCTTGCCCAAGGAAGAAGTTGTTTCCGCTCGCGACTGAAAGCACTGCGCATACTGGCCCCTACCTAGCTAGAGTAGGGGCCAGTTACGTCATAGTGAGGAGCACTCATGTCATCGATCCTTCAGGTTGAAGGCGGCCATCCGCTGCGTGGTGAGATCACGGTGCGCGGCGCGAAAAACTTCGTGCCCAAGGCGATGGTTGCGTCGCTGCTCGCCGACACCCCCTCTGAGCTCTACAACGTGCCGCTCATCCGCGACACGGACGTGGTCTCGGACCTGCTGAGCCTGCACGGCGTTCAGATCGACTTCGATCAGGATCGCGGCACGCTGCGCATGGACCCCTCGAACGTCAAGATCGCCTCGCGCTCGGATATCGACACGCTCGCGGGCGCCTCGCGCATCCCGATCCTGTTCTGCGGCCCGCTGCTGCACCAGCTGGGCGAGGCCTTCATCCCCGAGCTGGGCGGCTGCGCGATTGGCGGCCGTCCCATCGACTTCCACCTGGAGACGCTGCGCAAGTTCGGCGCGATCGTTGACAAGCAGCCCGACGGCGTGCACATCAAGCGTCCCGCCTCAGGCCTGCACGGTGCGATTATCGAGCTGCCTTTCCCGTCCGTGGGCGCGACCGAGCAGACGCTGCTCACGGCCGTGCGTAACGAGGGCATCACGACCCTGAAGGGCGCGGCCATCGAGCCGGAGATCCTCGACCTCATCAACGTCCTGCAGAAGATGGGCGCGATCATCTCGGTGGACACGGACCGCACGATCCGCATTGAGGGCGTCGCCAAGCTCAGCGGCTACCGCCACACGGCCCTGCCGGACCGCATCGAGGCGGCCTCGTGGGCCGCGGCCGCCCTGGCCACCCACGGCGACATCTACGTGCGCGGTGCACACCAGCCCGACATGACGACGTTCCTCAACACCTTCCGCAAGGTGGGCGGTGCCTTCGATATCGACGCCGACGGCATCCGCTTCTACCACCCGGGCGAGCCGCTGCACTCGATCGCCCTGGAGACGGCCGTCCACCCGGGCTTCATGACAGACTGGCAGCAGCCCCTCGTTGTCGCCCTCACCCAGGCCGAGGGCCTGTCGATCGTGCACGAGACCGTGTACGAGAACCGTTTCGGCTTCACCGAGGCACTGCGCAAGATGGGCGCGAACATCCAGGTCTACCGTGAGTGCCTGGGTGGGACGCCCTGCCGTTTTGGCCAGAAGAACTACTACCACTCGGCGGTTATCTCGGGCCCGACCCCGCTGCACAGCGCGGATATCGAGGTTCCTGACCTGCGCGGTGGCTTCTCTCACCTGATCGCGGCTCTGGCTGCGTCGGGCACGTCCACCGTGTCGGGCATCGACGTGATTTCGCGCGGTTACGAGCACTTCACGCGCAAGCTCCACCAGCTGGACGCTCGCGTGCGCTACCTGGACGCCTGAGACCATGGCCGCATCGGGCGTGCGCCGCAGCATTTTGTTGCTCGTCTCGTCGATGTCGGCGGGCGGGCGCAGCGTGCGCCTGGGGCCGCGCATCGTGCGCATCCTGCGCGGCGGCGGCTGGGAGGTCGCGGTTCGCCTGACGACGCCCGGCGACGACCCGGCGGCGATTGCCGGCGAGGTCGCGTCCGGATCCTTCGTCGCGGCTCTGGGCGGGGACGGGTACCTGGGCGCCGTGGCGCGCGGGTGTCACGAGTCCGACGCGATCTTCGTTCCCATGCCGGGCGGTCGCGGCAACGACCTGTGTCGCGCGCTGGGGATCGGCACGGATCCGCTGGTGCGCGCGCGTTCCCTGGCTCCGCTGGGCTTTTCTTCCGACGAGGCCGGGGCTGACTCCTCGGACTGGCTGGCCTCCCGGGTGCGTCCCTTGGACGGCATGTGGGTGCGCTCGCGCGAGGGCGTGCGCCTGGCTCTCGGCATCGTCTCGATCGGCCTGGACGCACGAGCGAACATCCTCGCGAACGAGTCCTCGCTGACGTCTGGTCCGTTGGCTTACGGCTACGGGGCCTTCGCGGCCCTGGCCTCGCATGAACCCACCGAGATCGTGGCGACCGTGGACGGGGTCGAGCGCAACATGAGCGGGTGGATCGCCTCGGTGTCCAACTCCGGACGTTTCGGCGGCGGCATCACCCTGGTGGAATCCTCCGACATGAGTGACGGCGTCCTCGAGGTGTGCCACGTCGGCCCCCTGTCGCTGTCTCGCGCCCTGCCGGTGCTTGCCCGCGTCGTCGCCGGACGCGCGAAGGCACACCCGGCCATTGAGGTGGAGAGCGCCCGCGTCGTTTCCTTCGCTGCCCCCGCCGGCATGATCGCCATGGCGGATGGTGACCGCATCGCCTCGATCCCCTTCACCGTCGATGTCGCCCCCGGGGTCGTGTCTGTCCTGGTGTGAGGTCCGTGTGGGCCAGCGCGCCGACGGAGCGGTCCCCGTAGAATGAAGCCATGAGTGCTGTCTCCGGCTTTTACACCTTCGCGAAGGGCGTGCTGACGCCCATCATGACGCCCTGGATCAAGTTCACCGTGAGCGGTGAAGAGAACCTGCCCGCCGAGGGCGGCTTCCTCCTGGTGCCCAACCACCTGTCCAACGTGGACCCGCTGTGCCTGTGCTGGTACTTCATGAAGCGCGACACCGCCGTGCGCTTCCTGGCGAAGAAGTCGATGTTCTCCGTGCCGGTGTTCGGCTGGATCATCAAGGGCATGGGGCTGATCCCCGTCAACCGCGACTCCAACCCCTCGGCCGTCCTTGCACCCACCCGCGAGGCCCTGAAAGCCGGCGAGGTCGTCGGCATCTTCCCGGAGGGCACTCTCACGCGTGACCCCGACCAGTGGCCGATGGAATTCAAGTCGGGTGCCGCCCGCCTGGCCCTTGACACGGGCGTGCCCGTCATTCCCGTCTCGCAGTGGGGACCGCAGGACATCATGGCCCCCTACAACGCCAAGGGCATTGACATGCGCCCGGGGCGTCCCGTCGCCTACCACTTCGGCGAGCCCGTCGACCTGTCAGACCTCATGAGCCCCGCAGGGTCGGAGGATCACGAGGCTGTTAACGAGGCGACCAAGCGCATTAGCGACGCCGTGCGCGCGGGCGTGGGCAAGCTGCGCGGACTGCCCGTCCCCGAGCAGGTGTGGGACCCCACCACGCAGGCCGGCCCCTGGTGGGAAGAAGAGCTCGCGAAGAAGGCCAAGAAGGCGAAGAAGGCCCGCAAGAAGGGTTAATCGCGGATATCGATCACCATGCGCACCGGGTTGGACAAGAATCCGATCTGGAATTGGCGCGAGGTCGGCGCCCCGATGACGACGTGCGTGTTGTCCTCGAAGGTGCCGTCCGAGACGACGTCCAGGTCACCCGCGCGCGTGTGAGTCCCGCCCGGGTAGGGAGTCTCGGTCGCCGTCATCGGCGTGCCGTCGATGACCAGATCCAGGACCGCCTCGCCGTCGACCTGGATGGGCAGGCCTCGGCCCTGTTCCACGGCCTCATCCGTCCACGCCGCACGCCACACCCCCGGCGTGCCCTCGCCCGAAAACTCGAGCACGACCCGCGTGAAACCGTCGTGCGTCGCCGCGCGAATCCCGGTCAGCGCCAGAGCCTTCGCCGGGTCATCCGAGCGCACCGGAGGCAACCCCTCCACGTTCGACATCCAATTGTCGGCGTTGATCGGCTTGGTTGCGTCCAGACCCCGCTCGGACGTCGGAGTGGTCTCCGGCGCCGCGCTCGCGGTCGGAGACGCCGTGGGGGAGGAGGAGCTCGGCGAGGCCGCGGCTGACTGAGGCGTGTCCGTTGGGGCTCCGGGCGCGCACGCACCCAACAGGAGCAGACAGGCGGCCGCGCTCGCGGCGAGGGCTCGACGGTGAGACACAGTTCCTCCTGGTGCGGGTCGGTTGTTTCGATCCTAGTAGAATGGCCTCGACAGGGAGGTCTCGATGAGTATGACAACAGCAGCGGTCCTGGGAACGGGCGCCTGGGGAACCACGTTCGCGCAGGTGCTCGCCGACGCGGGCGTGAGCGTGACGATGTGGGGGCGTAACGCCGACACGATTGCGTTCATCAATGGGGGAGAGAACCCCACCTACCTCCCGGGGATTGAGCTCTCGGAGCGCATCAACGCGACCACGGATATCGCTGAGGCCGTCGCCGGTCGCGAGCTCGTCGTCGTCGCCGTGCCCGTGAAGGCCGTGCGCGCCACCCTGAGCGCCGCACGCGAGTCCTTCGCCCCCGACGTCGCCCTGCTGTCCCTGGCCAAGGGCCTGGAGCTCGGCTCCCTCAAGCGCGTCGACGAGATCATCGCCGAGGCCTCGGGCGTGCCGAGTAGCCGCATCGCCGTCCTGTCCGGCCCGAACCTCTCGCGCGAGATCGCGGAGCGCCAGCCCACGGCCACGGTCGTGGCTGCAACCGACGTGGAGCTGGCCAAGGAGATCGCGAAGGCCTGCCACAACTCCTACTTCCGCCCCTACGTGTCCACCGACGTCGTGGGCACGGAGATGGCGGGTGCGACCAAGAACGTCATCGCGGTCGCGATCGGTGCGGCCGAGGGCATGGGCCTGGGCATCAACACGCGCTCGACCCTCATCACCCGCGGCCTGGCGGAAATGACGCGCCTGGGCACCGCGCTTGGCGCCGATCCTGCGACCTTCGCGGGCCTGTCCGGCATCGGCGACCTCGTCGCCACCTGCTCCTCGCGCCTGTCGCGTAACTTCTCCCTCGGCCACCGCCTGGGCTCCGGCATGGGACTGGCCGAGGCCCTGGCCCTGTCCCCGGGCGTCGTCGAGGGCGTCGCCTCGGCCTCGCCGATCCTCCAGGTCGCGGCCTCCGTCGGCGTCGACATGCCGATTACGGGCGCCGTCGTCGAGGTCGTCGAGGGACGCGCCAGCATCGAGGACATGGGTCGCATGCTGCTCGCACGCCCGCAGAAGATGGACGGCTGGAAGATCGAGCTGGTCTAAACGCCGCGCACGCGGGCGTGAAAAGCCTCCCGCGCGGTAGTCTTGGACCCATGACTGCAATTTCTCGTCCTCGCGTCCTCATCGTCTTCGGTGGACGCTCCTCCGAGCATGAGATCTCGTGCTCGACGGCCGCCGGTATCCTGACCGCTATCGACCGCACCAAGTGGGACGTGATCCCGCTGGGTATCACGCGCGACGGCCAGTGGGTGCGCGTCGCCGATGACCCGTCGGCGCTGGAATTCAAGGATGGGAAGGGCCAGTCCGTCACCGCCGGATCGACCCGTGTCGCGCTCACCCCTGGCGAGGGCAACCTCGTCGAGCTCACCTACGAGGGCGACCCGGATGCCCCGGACTCACGGGTCATTGGCGTGGAGGACCTGGGTCACGTGGACATCGTGTTCCCGCTCCTGCACGGCCCCTACGGCGAGGACGGCACCATCCAGGGGCTCTTCGAGATGGCCGGCGTGCGCTACGTGGGCTGCGGCGTCACCTCCTCGGCCGTGTCCATGGACAAGCACCTCACCAAGACCGTCCTGGCCGCCGCCGGCATCGACGTGGGCCAGTGGGAGCTGGTCACCGCCCGCCAGTGGGACGCCGACGCCACCGCCTGCATGGACCGCATCGAGCGCCTCGGCTTCCCCGTCTTCGTCAAGCCCTGCCGCGCCGGCTCCTCGGTCGGCATCTCGCGCGTGACCTGCCGCGAGGACCTGCCCGTGGCCATCAAGGAGGCCGCGAACCACGACCCGCGCATCATCGTCGAGGCCTCCGTCTCCGGCCGCGAGGTCGAGTGCGGCGTCCTCGGCTCGCGCTCCGACTGGCGCAGCGGCACCGCGCCCCTGGGCGAGATCGTCGTCCCCGAGGGCGAGTTCTACGACTACGAGCACAAGTACGTGGACGACGTGGTCGGCCTGTCCTGCCCGGCCGACGTCGCCCCCGAATACGCCGATCGCATCCGCGAGACCGCGTGGCGTGCCTTCGACGCCCTCGAGTGCGAGGGCCTGGCGCGCGTCGACTTCTTCCTCGACGAGGCCAGCGACACCGTCATCATCAACGAAGTGAACACGATGCCCGGTTTCACGCCCATCTCGATGTACCCGCAGATGTGGGCCGCCGCAGGCCTGTCCTACCCGGAGCTGCTGACCGAACTGCTGACCGAGGCCGCTCAGCGCCCGCTCGGCCTGCGCTGAGAACCCAGCCAATGCCTCGTTAATCAACTAATTCCCACGATAGAAAGATAACTATGACGGCCCATCCCAAAGTCACCCTGGTGACCTGCAAGTCCATGCCCAACCTCTTCAAAGGCGAGGAAGGTCTGCTCGACGAGCTGGCGGCGCGCGGGTGCGAGCCCCAGATCAAGGTATGGAACGACCCCGACGTCGACTGGTCCGAGGCCGGGATGGTCGTCGTGCGCTCTGTGTCCGACTACGCGAGCGACCGCCAGGCGTTCCTGGAGTGGACGAAGCAGCTGCGTCGTGTGCAGAACTCTGCGGACGTGCTGAACTGGAATACGGATAAGCATTACCTCAAGGAACTGGCGGCCCTGGGTATGCCCACGATTCCCACGAACTGGCTGGAGCCCGAGCAGAACCTGTCCAAGCATCAGATCCACACGCGCTTTCCGGCCTTCGGCGAGTTCGTCGTCAAGCCCGCCGTGTCCTCTGGCGTGCGCGATATCGGCCGCTACACGACCGTCGACACCCGCCAGCGCCAGGCCGCCATGCGCCAGGTCCAGGGCCTGCTGGGCGAGGGCCGCTCGGTCATGATCCAGCGCTATGTCGAGGAGATCGACCTGCACGGCGAGATCTCGCTCGTCTTCTTCAATGGCCTGGTGTCCCACGCCGTCGAGAAGCGCTCCGCCCTGCACCCCGCGTCGGTCAGTGATGCTGCCGTCCACGAGGCCGTGGTGACCGCCGAGGCCGCCGACTCCGTCGCGTGGAAGTGGGGCGAGGAGATCCGCCGCGTCCTGCACGGCTACGTCCGCTCGCGCCTGGGCCACGACGAGCAGTTCCTCTTCAACCGCGTGGACCTGGTCCCCGACGGCAAGGGCTCCTTCCTGGTCATGGAGGTCTCCCTCGTGGACGCCGACCTCTACCTGGGCGCCACCCCCGGCGCGCTCGGCAACTTCGCCGACGCCATCTCCGCTCGCGCCCACTGGTGACGCACGCCACCGCCGTGAGGGTAGTGCTCGATTTTCCAAGCTCGGGTGGGTAGTGCTAAGCTCTACCCGTTGCCTTCACGGCGACGCGATGGTGGCTGTAGTTCAGTTGGTAGAGCACCTGGTTGTGGTCCAGGACGTCGCGGGTTCGAGTCCCGTCAGCCACCCCACCGCCCCGGCGCTTATGCGCCGGGGTTTTTGTTTCTGGAGTATGCTTGTAGCAGCCCAATTGACCGGACAAAGGAGTTCTCATGCCCAGCGTGATCGCATACGGCTGCGACGATGCCACCACCCAGTTCCGCCCCCTGCAGATCGACATTCGCGAACCAGGCGAGGGGGAGATCTACTTCGACGTCGCCTACGCGGGCATCTGCCACTCCGACATCCACGCCGCCCGTGGCGAGTGGGGCCCCGTGTCCTACCCGCTCGTGCCCGGCCACGAGTTCGTCGGCACCGTCTCTAAGGTCGGCCCCGGCGTCACCAAGTTCAAGGTGGGCGACCGCGTGGGCGTGGGCTGCATGGTGGGTTCCTGCGGCACGTGCGAGATGTGCGAATCCGACTACGAGCAGTGGTGCACCTCGACGCCCGGCACCCTGTGGACCTACCGCGCCGACGCCGAGGGCAACCCGACGACCGGCGGCTACTCGCGCGGCTTCACCGTGCGCGAGGACTTCGCGCTGCACGTGCCGGAATCCCTCGACTTCTCCGCCTGCGCGCCCCTCCTGTGCGCCGGCATCACCACCTACTCGCCGCTCAAGCACTACAACGTTGGCCCCGGCTCGCGCGTCGCCATCCTCGGCATGGGCGGCCTTGGACACGTGGGCGTGCAGATCGCCAAGGCCATGGGCGCGGACGTCTCCGTCATCTCCCACGGCCGCTCCAAGGAAGCCGACGCCCGCCGCTTCGGTGCCGACCACTTCTACGCCACCAGCGAGGAGGGCGTGCTCGAGTCCCTGCGCGGCTCCTTCGACCTCATCCTGTGTACCGTGTCCGCCGACGGCCTCGACTACGCCGGCTACATGGCCGCCCTGCGCCCCTACGGCGTCTTCGTCGACGTGGGTCTGCCCACCGAGCCCGTCTCTCTGCCCCTGCGCGCCTTCGTCAACGGCGGCAAGTCCTTTGCGGGCTCCCAGATCGGCGGCATCGCTGAAACCCAGGAGATGCTCGACTTCTGCGCCGCGCACGGCGTCATCCCGCAGGTCGAGATGATCACCGGCGAGGAGATCACGCAGGCCTACGACAACATCGTCGCCTCCCACGTGCGCTACCGCTACGTCATCGACACCTCCACGTTCCCCGAGATTGCGTGAGCGTGAGCGACTAACAGGAAAGCCCCGGGCCGAGTGGCCCGGGGCTTTCCCAGTTCTGGAGCGGATGACGGGAATCGAACCCGCGTGATCTGCTTGGAAGGCAGAGGCTCTACCATTGAGCTACATCCGCGTACCCCCGAAGGGGACACGAAGATCCTAGCGGGTATTGTCCACGTGCGCGACATTTACACGCCCCTCCCGTATGATGGGTCAGCGGACAACGCGTCCTCGGGGTGTAGCGCAGCTTGGTAGCGCATCTGCTTTGGGAGCAGAGGGTCGCAGGTTCAAATCCTGTCACCCCGACCAACCGCGGCCATAGCGCCGCGGTTTTTTCATACAAACCCGGGGGAGTCCATGCCGTCCTATCGCACCATCATGACGGTCACGACTCTGGCACCCGGACGGGCCCCCGAAGAAGTCGAGGCCGCGGCCCGCTCCGTCACCCGGCTCGAATCCTGGGACATCGCCATCGCCTCCGGCCAGCCTCGCGTCACCGCGCGCTTTACCGCGACAGATGACGCCGAAGCCCGAGCCATTCACCGCGAGATCACCGCCGCCGTGCGCCTCGTCGCCGACGTGCCCCGCGCCCGCCTGGCAGCCGTCGTGCGAGGGCGCTCCCACTACCTCGCCCCCTGAGTGCACTCGGCAGCGTGGGCGGCTCCGGCCTCGTCCCAGAGGGGGAGCGGAGTGCACCCGTGTGGCGTTGCGCACTCGAAGCGCCCGTAGAGGGGTGGATATGCCCACTTACTGCCCGCGAATGAGGACATCAGCGGGGTCGTGGCGTACACTAAGCGAGTTGTTATGCGCCCGAAATGGGCGTTCCCCCGATTTGTAGACTACGGAGCGTACGCACGTGAAGAGCACCGTTGAAACCCTCGAGCCCACCAAGGTTCGTCTGACCGTTGAGGTTCCCTACGAGGAACTGAAGTCCGAAATGGACAAGGCGTACAAGGAGATCGCCGGACAGGTCAACATCCCCGGCTTCCGTAAGGGCCACGTGCCTCCGCGCATCATCGACCAGCGCTTCGGCCGCGCCGCCGTCATCGAGCAGGTCGTCAACCAGGTCCTGCCCGGCCACTACTCCGACGCCGTCAGCGAGAATGACCTGCGTCCCCTGGCCCAGCCCACCGTCGACGTCACCGAGATCCCCAACGTGACTGGCGCGCAGGGTGGCCAGCTCGTCTTCACCGCCGAGGTTGACGTCGTCCCCGCCTTCGAGCTGCCCGAGATCGACGAGAAGCTCGTCGTCGAGGTCGAGCCCACCGAGGTCACCGAAGAGGACGTCGAGAAGGAACTCGAGGACCTGCGCGGCCGCTTCGCCACCCTCAAGACCATCAACCGCAAGGCCAAGACCGGCGACTTCGCGACCATCGACCTGGTCGCCACCATCGACGGCAAGCAGGTTGACTCCGCCTCCGACGTCTCCTACGAGATCGGCTCCGGCTCCATGCTCGACGGCCAGGACACCGCCCTGCGCGGCACCAAGGCCGGCGACGAGGTCACCTTCACCTCCAAGCTGAAGGGTGGCGAGCACGAGGGTGAAGAGGCCGAGGTTACCATTACCGTCAAGGCCATGAAGACCCGCGAGCTGCCCAAGGCTGACGACGACTTCGCTCAGATGGTCTCCGAGTTCGACACCATCGACGAGCTCAAGGAAGACCTGAAGAAGCAGGCCGCCCAGTCCAAGGAGTCCCAGCAGGCCCTCGCCGCGCGCGACGCCCTCATCGACCTCCTCCTGGACAAGGTCGAGATCGTCCTGCCCGAGTCCGCGGTCGACCACCAGGTCGAGCACCGCGTCGGCGAGGACGCCAAGCCCAAGGCCAAGAAGGAAGCCCGCGAGGCCGTCGAGAAGGAAATCCGCACCGAGCTGCTCTCCGAGGCCCTGGCCAAGAAGTTCGACGTGCAGGTCTCCCAGCAGGAGCTGATCGACTACGCGATCCAGATGTCGCAGAACTTCGGCATCGACATCAACCAGCTGTTCTCCTCCTCCCAGCAGATGGCCAACGTCGTGGCCGACCTGGGTCGCTCCAAGGCCCTCATCGAGGCCCTGAAGGTCGTCACCGTCAAGGACACCAACGGCGCCGACGTCGACCTGAGCAAGTTCTTCGGCACCGATCCCGCCACCGAAGAGGGCGCGGAGATCATCACCGAGGTTGCCGACGAGCAGGAGTGAACCGCGGCGGGTGAGCCCGCTGACGAGTGACTAACTCTCATCTGAGGGGGTGGGGCGCGAGCCTCACCCCCTCAGTGCATCTGCCTGGCGCATGTGCCGACAGCGAAACGACGGCCCGGCGCGCGCACGAGCGGGCGCACAGCGGGTACGGTTGACAGCAATGGGGCCGACTGGGCCCGCGAACAGACGAGGAGGTACGCGTGAGCGTGCACAATACCGGGGCTGCCGGCGAAGGCTCGCAGCTGGGACTGGGCGACTCGGTCTACCAGCGCCTGCTCAAGGAGCGCATTATTTGGCTGGGCGGCGAGGTTCGCGATGACAATGCGAACGCGATCTGCGCGCAGCTGCTGCTGCTCGCGGCCGAGGATCCAGACCGCGACATCTACCTGTACATCAACTCGCCTGGCGGCTCGGTGACGGCCGGCATGGCCATCTACGACACGATGCAGTACATCAAGCCGGATGTCGTGACGGTCGGCATGGGCCTGGCCGCGTCGATGGGCCAGTTCCTGCTCACCGCGGGCGCCCCCGGCAAGCGCTACATCACGCCCCACACCCGCGTGCTGCTGCACCAGCCCCTGGGTGGAGCCGGCGGCTCCGCGACGGAGATCCGCATTAACGCGGACCTGATCCTGGGCATGAAGAAGGAACTCGCTGCCATCACCGCGTCCCGCACGGGCAAGACCGTCGAGCAGGTGGAGGCCGACGGCGATCGCGACCACTGGTTCACGGCGCAGGAAGCCCTCGAGTACGGCTTCGTCGACCGCGTGATCGACACCCCGCAGGAGATCGGAACGCGAGGAGAGAACTGATGAGCACTCAGCCCTACTTTGAGGCGGTCGCCCGCCAGATGCCCCAGGCCCGCTACGTGCTGCCCGACTTCGAGGAGCGCACGGCCTACGGTTTCCGCCGTCAGAACCCCTACACGAAGCTGTTCGAGGACCGCATTGTGTTCCTGGGCGTGCAGGTGGACGACGCCAGCGCGGATGACGTCATGGCGCAGCTGCTGGTCCTGGAGTCCCAGGATCCCGATTCGCTGATCACCATGTACATCAACTCGCCCGGCGGCTCCTTCACGGCGCTGACCGCCATCTACGACACGATGCAGTACATCAAGCCGCAGATCCAGACGGTGTGCCTGGGCCAGGCCGCCTCGGCTGCGGCCGTGCTGCTCGCCGCGGGTTCGCCCGGCAAGCGTCTGGCGCTGCCCAACGCCCGCGTCCTCATTCACCAGCCGGCGATGGAGGGCATGCAGGGACAGGCCTCGGACATTCAGATCGTCGCCGACGAGATCGACCGCATGCGCGCGTGGCTCGAGGACACCATCTCGAAGCACTCGGGCAAGCCGGTGGAGCAGGTGCGCCGCGACATCGAGCGCGACAAGATCCTCACCGCCCCGCAGGCCGCCGAGTATGGCCTGATCGACCAGGTGCTGGAGTCTCGCAAGGCTCTGTGACGTCTTTTCGTCACTGACGAGGCCGTGGCCTCCCCGCGCGTGTGCGTGCGGTGGGTGCTGCGGCCTCGTTGTCGTGTGTCTAGATGCTTGCTGTGTGATACGGCTCAGCTTCGGGTGAACTTTTCATAACAATAGGCGTGGCTACGCGGAAAACTGGCCCGCGTGCACTACGTTGTTTGCTAGTAAGTGCGAAAGCGCATCCGACCGAACGGCAAAACGTTCAACACCTTGGAGGTCTCGTGGCTCGTCTGACTGATGGCGCGGAACTGCTCAAGTGCTCTTTCTGTGGGAAGAGCCAGAAGCAGGTGCGTAAGCTCATCGGTGGCTCCGGCGCGTATATCTGCGACGAGTGCATTGAGCTGTGCAACGAGATCATCGAAGAGGAACTCGGTTCACAGCAGCCCTCCTCGTCGACGACGCCGCTGCCAAAGCCGCGTGAAATCAACGAATTCTTGAACACGTGGGTGATCGGCCAGGACCGTGCTAAGCGCGCCCTGTCGGTGGCCGTGTACAACCACTACAAGCGCGTGCGCTCGCGCGAGGCCGGCAACGCTGAGGACATGCTGGGCACCAAGTCCAACATCCTCCTGCTGGGCCCCACGGGCACGGGCAAGACGCACCTGGCGCGCTGCCTGGCCCGCCTCCTCGACGTGCCCTTCGCGATCGTGGACGCGACCGCGCTGACCGAGGCCGGCTATGTGGGTGAGGACGTGGAGAACATCCTCCTGCGCCTCATCCAGGAGGCCGACGGCGACATCAAGAAGGCCGAGAAGGGCATCATCTACGTCGACGAGATCGACAAGATTGGCCGCAAGGCTGAGAACGCCTCCATCACCCGCGACGTGTCGGGCGAGGGCGTGCAGCAGGCCCTCCTGAAGATCATCGAGGGCACGGTCGCCTCCGTGCCTCCTACGGGCGGACGCAAGCACCCCCACCAGCAGTTCCTGGAGATCGACACCTCCGGCATCCTCTTCATCGCTGCCGGCGCTTTCGCGGGCATCGAGGATATCGTGAAGGCCCGCCTGGGTCGCCGCTCGACGGGCTTCGGTTCCGAGCTGAAGAGCACCTCCGAGATGGGCGACCTCTACGAGGCCGTGTCCGCCGAGGACCTGCACAAGTTCGGCATGATCCCCGAGTTCATCGGCCGTCTGCCCATCCTCACCTCCACGAAGGAGCTCACGGAGGAGGACCTCGTGCGCGTCCTCACCGAGCCGTCGAACTCGCTCGTGCGCCAGTACCAGCACCTCTTCGAGCTGGACGGCATGGACCTGGAGTTCACGCACGAGGCGCTCCTGGCCATTGCGGCGCGTGCCAACGAACGCAAGACGGGAGCCCGTGGTCTCTCCTCGATCATGGAGCAGACCCTGTCGGACCTCATGTTCGATCTGCCCAGCCGCGACGACGTTGCCCGCGTGGTCATCACCCGCGACCTGGTCGAGGGCGTGGGTGAGGCTGAGCTGTATCCCGAGCGCTCCTCGGAAGGCAAGCGCAGCGCCTGAGTCCGCCCGCTAGACTGAGGTCAGTTAAGACCTTAGGGGAGGAACAATGGCACAGCGTGACGAGGCCTTGGTGGCCGCTTCGGCGGACCTGGGGGTGAGCGGTATTCCCTCCGAGCTGGCGGAGGCTCGCGCAACGATCGATAACATCGACGCTGCCCTCGTGCACATTCTCGCCGAACGCTTCCGCTGTACCCAGCGCGTCGGGCACATCAAGGCCCGCCTGGACCTGCCTCCCGCCGACCCGGATCGCGAGGCACGCCAGGTCGAGCGCCTGCGTACCCTGGCGGCGTCCTCCGGCCTCGACCCCGATTTTGCCGAGAAGTTCCTGGGCTTCATGGTCCGCGAGGTCATCCGCCACCACGAGGACATCAAGGCCGAATACGACGAGGGTTCGCGCCTCTAAACTGCGCGCTGGGGGAGGGTCAATCCCCGGCCTCGTCAGTTGTGCGCCCGAGCGATACGGCGTTGATCCCGCTGAGCGAGCTGTGAGTCAGATAGACTGTATGAGCTGAAGACAGGGAGTTTTGGGAGGGGGATCGATGGTCAATCTCGGTGACATTGCCAAGGCGACGGGTTACTCGAAGGCGACGGTGTCTCGTATCCTCTCCGGAGACCCCAGTTTTACCGCGAAGGAATCGACCCGCCACCGTGTCATCCAAGTAGCCAACGAGCTCGGCTACGCGCTGCGCACATCGCGCGCCGGCGTCCCTCAGACCATCGCGGTGCTTGAGAACTTCGATCCCACGAGTGGACCCCAGGATTCCTATTTTTCCGACGTGCGTGAGGCACTGCGAGAGCGTGCGGTGGAGAACATGATGAGCCTGGCGTTCTTCCCGACCGTGGACGCGCTCATCGATGCTGCGGACGAGTTCTCTGGCTTTGTGTCCATCGGTCCTGCGCCGATCTCGCAAGACGACCTCGACCGTTTGTATGAGGCGCTCTCGCACGGCGTGTTTATCGACATCAACCCCGCGCCGGCGCTCTTTCATTCTGTGCGCCCCGACCTGCAGCAAACGGTCATCGACGCGATCTACACGCTGCGTGAACAGGGGCGTCAGCGTATCGCCTTTATCGGCGGTGCCGGGCACATGATGGGCTCTCATGTCTTCGCGCAAGACCCGCGTACCGTCGCCTTCAACGAGTGGGCGCACCTCCTCGACATGCCCACTGATGGCTACGTCTGCGCCTCCGGTCCCTTCACTGTGGAGAATGGACGTAGTCAGGCCGAAGCACTACTTGATGCGTGCACGGATGATCTGCCCGACGCTGTCCTTGTCGCGGCTGATCCGCTGGCGGTTGGCGTCATTCAGGTGCTCGCTGCCCGTGGGCTCCGTGTACCAGATCAGATTGCCGTCGTCTCCATCGACAATCTTGAGGTCTGCGAGTACACGGCTCCTACGCTCAGCTCCTATGCGATCGATCGCTCCGAGTTGGCCGAGACCGCGCTCATGCTGCTCTCAGACGCAATCGTGGGCCGTTTCATGCATAAGCATCACGTTCTACTGTCCACCCGCCTCGTTGTGCGACAGAGCTTTATTCCCGCGCACGACGCCACCGCACAGTGATCGGGCGTGAACGCATAACGGCAGCGGCGGGGGAGTTGCCTCACACCCGCCGCCGCTGAATGTCTCTCACATGAGAGATAACGTCACGTCCAGGACCTGCTTCTCGGTCGCATCAATCTGGTACTCGTCATGCACCGGCGAACCCCACGAATCGTCACCGCCGACACCCATCTGTGCAGCTAGCAGACGTAGGTAGGTCGCGGGCCGCTGGGAGGGCTCCGGTAGCTCCCACCAGTGTCGAGCGTTTTCGATGTGCGCGGAGGAGTAGGGCAGGAGCGAGACACCGAGATCACCGTGTGCCTGAACACGCAGGCCGTGTCCGTCATTGTCCGTTACCTCGCACCAGCGGATGCCGGGGTGGAAGCCGCACTCCTGCGGTACCGCGTAGGGAGCTAGCCCTTCGGCTGCGCTCTGGGACCACACGCCCAGGGTCGCTCCGGCCAGGCGGTCCGCGTAGGCCTCGACGGGGCCGAGGCCATAGAAACTCAGGCGGTCAATCGACGAGGGGAGCGCCCATTCGATCCCGAAGCATGGCATCGTTGGGAGATTATGCGCACCCGGGTAGGTTGCCGTTAGACGAATCGTGCCGTCGGCGCGCAGCTCGTAGCGCACAGGCACGTTGACATCTGCAATGCCCGCAAGACGGTAGTCGTAGGTAACGACGACACCCTCGCCGGTCTCTTCGACGGTGGTGTTCACGCATCGTGCGTAGGCTCCAGCCGTCGTCCAGCACGCGCGGTCGAAACCGTGCCCACAGCCTCGATCATTGTCCGTTAGTGGTCGGAAGGTTGTCAGCTTGGGCGGGAAGAGGACCATGGCCTTGTCGTCGCGACGCCACTGGACGATGCCACCCGCGGTACGCGACAGCAAAGCTTCGTTCTCGCCCTCACGCATACCAATGTTCCAACGGCCCATGGTGAATGTGGCGTGGCCACTGGGTGTCATGTCGGCCTGCTCGGGGTAGGAGAACACTGTCTGGCCCACGGAGACAATGTGCCCAGCCTCGCACCACGCGGTGTCGGAGGAGATGACAAGAGCTGCCTCCAACACAATCTCTTGTTTTGTGTCGGCTAGCAGTTCAGACGGCCATCCCACACTGACGGTGCTCCGCCCACGGGAGATGCCTGTTGCCGCGACCTCTTTCTCCCAGACAACCGCGCCGTCAGCAAGGATCCGGGTACGCACACACAGGTTAGTAAGCGACGCCGGAAGGATAATGGCATCGATAAGGATTCCGTCGATGCTCGGCGTGAGAGTGACGGGGGAGTAGAGCTGTTTGACCGCCATGGCTGAGGGCTTGGGTGTGCGGTCGGCGAATAGGATGCCATCACAGGAGAACTCCCAGTCACAGGGGCGATCCTCGAAATCGCCGCCGTATGCCAGGAACTCGCCATCCGAGCCAGCGGTCGGCTCATGGTAGAGAGCCTGGTCGATCAGGTCCCAGATGAAGCCGCCACCATACGCGGGGTAGCGCTCCAGGTCCGTGTAGTGGCTAAGGCCACCAACAGAATTACCCATCGCATGCATGTACTCGCACGACAGATAGGGCTTCGCCGGGTTATCACGCAGGTACTCCTCGATCGCGTCAGGCAGCGCGTACATGCGTGACTCAATATCGGAGGCATCGTCGAACTCTCGATCCCACGTGACACCCTCGTAATGGACAGGTCGGGAATTGTCCAGCTCATGACAGCGCCGGTACATAGAGCGGAAAACCTCGCCGCCAAAAGACTCATTACCCAGCGACCACATCAACACGGAGGCGTGATTGAGATCCTGGCGCAACATCGACTCGGCGCGATCCACGCAGGCGCCCTCCCACTCCATCTTTGATCCCGGGATCGCCGTGTCTGGGGTGGGGATGTCGCCCGGCGTGCACCATGATCCGTGTGTCTCCAGGTTCGCCTCGTCAATGACGTACAGGCCGTACTCATCGCACAGGTCTAGGAAACGGGTGTCATTGGGGTAATGGCTTGTGCGGATTGCATTGATGTTGAGCTGCTTGCACAGGCGCACGTCCGTCACCATGTCCTCCATCGACATCGTTCGGCCCGTGCAAGGATTGAACTCGTGGCGGTTGACACCGCGGAAAATGAGGCGCTGGCCGTTGAGCATGAAGACAGAGTCGAGGATTTCGAAGCGGCGGAAGCCCACGCGCTGAGTCACGGTCTCGCAATCGTTTCCATCGGCGTCGTGAATCGTGAGGCTCAGCGTATACAGGGCCGGATCCTCCGCCGTCCACGGGCGAGCGCCGTCTAGTTCAGCCCGAAGCGTGATGCTGGGATCGTTCGCGGGCACGTGTTCACTCCACACAATAGTGCCGCTCGAATCGGTGAGCTGGGCGCTCGCGGTGGCATCGGCCTTGGCTCCCTTGAGATCGATCATGACGTCGAGTAGTCCCGCGCCTGTTTCCGCGTCGTAGTCAGCGTTGGCTGCCAGGTGAACGACGTGGCAGGCAGGCAGAGCTACCAGTGATACGGAACGGAAAATACCGTGGAAACGCCAGGAGTCCTGTCCTTCCAGCCATGAGGCGCTGGAATGCTCATAGCAGGCGACGACAATCTCGTGTTCCTGGGAGTGCGTCAGTGCTGACGTGATATCAAACTCGCTCGCCGTGTACCCGTCCTCGCAGTAGCCGACGAAAGTGCCGTCCACCCAGATGTAGAGAGCCGTCGCAAAACCCTCGAAGCGTAGGCGTGCGTGTCCTTGCTTGCTCAAAGACTCCTGGAGGGAATCATGCAGGGCGAAGGTGCGCCGGTAGAGCGCAACTCGGCACTCCTCTGGTGGTTTGGGAGCCTGAGGGTTCTCGTGGCCGTCCCACGGCATCTGAATGTTGACGTACGCCGGAGGCCATAGTCCCTCAGCTTCGAGGGTTGAGGGAACGGGAAGGCTGTGTACTGCTTCCTGGTCGAATGTGATGGTGGGGGAATCGAGAGTCACGCGCGAACTCGATGTAAGTGCGACTTCCCAGGTTCCGTCAAGACTCTGTGTCGGGGCGTTCGTGCGGTGTGTGCTGCGTGCGGGAAGTCGATTGACAGCAAAGGTCTGCGGATCGCTGAGCCATGCCGATGTGGTGGAGGCGGTGGGTGTGTGGAACATGGTGACCTTCCGAATGTGCGACGTTGCGGTGGAGCGATCGTGCTCTGAGGTCAGAGTAGCCCGTTGATTATGTAAATGCAATGTGGTTACCGAGAGGTGTTGGTGTGATCTAAATATCGTTGGTATACACAAGTAAATGCGTTACCTTGAAGGTGTCCAAATAAGAGTTGCTTCGAAGGAGAGGGACCATGGCACACGAAGACAACGCGCAGAAGAGCTGGGTATCACGAATCTGCTACGCGATCGGCAATCTGGGGCAGGCTGCGTATTACAACGCGCTCTCAACATTCTTTGTCACCTACTATGCGGCGCAGACCCTGTTCCGCGACTATGAGGAGTCCGAGGCCAAGGCGATGATTGCGATCATCACCGCCCTCGTCTTCATTATTCGGATCGTCGAGATCTTCATTGATCCACTGCTTGGGAACTTGGTGGACAATACAACCTCGCGCTTCGGGCGATTCAAGCCCTGGCAAGTCATTGGTGGCGTTGGATCATCCATCCTCCTTTTTGCGATCTTCACCGGTCTCTTCGGCCTCGTCAACGTCAACAAAGGAGTGTTCATTGTTGTTTTTGTCATCGTCTTCGTGGTCCTTGACATCCTGTATTCCCTGCGTGACATCTCATACTGGGGCATGATTCCTGCGTTGTCCTCCTCCTCGCAGGAGCGAAGTGTGTACACCGCTCTCGGAACATTCACGGGCTCCATCGGCTACAACGGCGTCACCGCGATCGTCGTTCCCGTGGTTGGATTCTTCGGTGCTCTTGCGGGAGCTGGTTCTGAGAGCCAGGAAGGATGGACGGGCTTCGGTGCAGTCATCGCTATCCTCGGCATCGTCACCTGCTTGGCTGTCGCGTTTGGTACTCACGAGGAGGAGAGTGCTCTGCGTGATCCCTCCGATAAGTCCAACCCTCTGCAGGCGTTCCAGGCGATTGCGCGTAATGATCAGCTGCTGTGGGTCTCGCTATCCTACGTGCTCTACTCGATCGCGAACGTTGCGACGACAGGCTTCATGATCTACCTGTTCAAGTTCGTGCTCCAAAAGCCTGACATCTACTCGGTGGTCGGTATCATCGCCTTCGTTATCGGCCTGGCAGTTACGCCCCTGTACCCGGCGATCAACCGCCGCCTGCCCCGTCGCTACCTCTACCTCGGTGGCATGGTGCTCATGGCCAGTGCCTATATCCTGTTCATTCTCTTCTCGTCGAACCTGTTCGTCGTTTTTGTCGCCCTGGTTCTCTTCTACCTGCCTGCCACTTGCATCCAGATGACGGCGATCCTGACCATTACTGACTCTGTCGAGTATGGCCAGTGGAAGACCGGCAAGCGCAATGAGGCTGTCACTCTCTCGGTGCGTCCGATGCTCGATAAGATCGCCGGCGCCCTCTCGAACTCCATCGTCGGATTTGTCGCCATCGCGGCAGCTATGACCAACGACGTCGACCCTGCCCTGCTGACAACCGGAAACATCGAGACCTTCAAGACTGCGGCCTTCTACGCTCCCCTTGTGGTCATCATCCTGGCGTTCATCGTCTTTGCTCGCAAGGTTACCCTGACCGAGGTTAAGCATGGGGAGATCGTGTCTATTCTTCAGAAAAGCCTGACGCGCTCCGAGGCTACTGAAGACTGACCGAATAAGCGCCCGATAGGGAGGAGGATCGGGTGAGAGGCGGGGGGTGTGCGAGCGTTCCCCGCCTCGTTTTACGCTCTCAGGGTTGTCTGATGAAATTCTGCGCAGGCTCCCCGATAGTTTTCAGGTAGCTTTCAGGGTTGTGGACTGTAATCTATACAGGCAGTGAGAACCATTGCCGATAAGCAGTCCTCAAGGAGTTTTCGATGAAGAATCGCGCACAGACGCGCGCCCTTGCCGTCATCGCCATCACCCTGGCAGCGGCCCTCAGCGCATGCGGATCGACCGGATCGTCCAGCTCGTCCGCCTCGTCTCCGTCCAGCTCGAAGAGCCCGGCCTCGGCGGCTGAAGGCGATGCCAACCTCCTCTTCGCCCAGTGCATGCGCGAGAAGGGCTTCGATGTGCCCGACACCGGCCTGACGCCCGATCAGCTCAACGACCACAACCCTGCCTTCGACGCCGCGATCAACGAGTGCATGGCGAAGATGCCAGGAATTGCCGGTGACGACAACATCGCGAACGACCCGGCGGCACGTGAAGCCATGGTCAAGGCAGCCCAGTGCCTGCGTGAGGCCGGATACGACGTCAAGGACCCGCAGGCCGGCGAAGGCATCAGCGTCAAGGACATCCCCGAGGACGTGCTCAACAAGTGCTTCCAGCAGGCGGGGGCCGCCAAGTGAAGCGTCCGCAAACCCCACGCCCCGCGGCTGCGCTTGCGATCCTCGCGATCGGGGCGCTGACCCTGTCGGCATGCTCCGGTACCGACGCAGAAGCCCAAGCTCCCCAGTCCTTTGACGGTGCGACGGCGACCGTCACGAAGGGCGACCTGGTGGGGGAGACCACCGTCCAGGGAACCCTCCACTACGCCGACTCCTACACCCTCAAGAGCGCCTTCGAAGGCGTCGTCACCGCCCTGCCCACGCCCGGCACGACCCTCACCCAGGGATCGCACGTGTACACGGTCGCCGGCAACAACACCTACCTGCTCCACGGCGCAACCCCCGCCTGGCGCGCGTTTGAGGAGGGCATGAGCGACGGAGAGGACGTCACCCAGCTGGAGACCGCGCTGTCCGAGCTCGGCTACTTCGAGGTCACCCCCAACGCCCACTTCGACTGGAACACGATCGCGGCGATCAAGAAGTGGCAGAAGGCCCTCACCCTGCCCCAGAACGGTACGTTGCCGCTGGGCACCGTCCTCTTCGCCCCCGAAGACCTGCGCATCGGAGCACTCAAAGCCCGCGTCGGCGACAACGCGACGATGGAGACGGAACTGTTTACGGCCTCATCATCGCGTCAGGTGATCTCCGCGAATCTGAAGCTCTCCGACCAGGCCCTCGGGGTCGTCGGAAACTCCGTGACCGTGCGCCTGCCTGGCTCCGCCACGACGACGACCGGAACGATCAGCTCCGTCGAGCCGCCGCGCGAAAAGGCCAGCGAAGAAGGCAGCAAGGACGCCAACAAAGAGCGGATCATCCCGGTCACCATCACCCCCGACGACCCCGCCGCCCTCGAGGGACTGCAGGAGGCATCCGTCTCCCTCGGCCTGACCTCCGAGACCCGTACGGGCGTGCTGTCCGTGCCCCTCGGTGCCCTCGTGGCCCTCAGCGCTGATCAGTTCGGCGTCGAGGTTGTGGACGAGAAGGGCGAGATTCATCGGGTTCCCGTCACCGTCGGCCTGTTCGCGGGCGACCGCGTCGAGGTGAGTGGCGACGAGATCTCCGAAGGGCAGCGCGTGGTGGTGCCCAACCGATGAGCCACATTCTGCAACTGACCGACGTGCACCGGTCCTTCGGCAGCCCGCCCGTGCACGCCTGTAACGGAGTGTCCCTGGCCGTTGACGAGGGCGAGTTTGTCGCCATCGTTGGGCCATCCGGCTCAGGAAAATCCACCCTGCTCAACCTCATCGGAACGCTTGACCGGCCCACCTCGGGCAGCGTGTGCATCAACGGCACGGACGTGTCCTCCCTGCGTGACACCGAACTGTCGGGAGTGCGCTCCTCGCTGATCGGCTTCGTGTTCCAGCAGTTCCACCTGACGGCCGGCGTCTCCGCGCTCGACAACGTCGCGGACGGCCTGCTCTACCGGGGGGTGCCGCGCGCCAAGCGCCGCGAGGCTGCGCGTGAGGCCCTGACCCGCGTGGGCCTCGGGCACCGCATGGACCACAAGCCCCACCAGATGTCGGGTGGCGAACGCCAGCGCGTCGCCATCGCCCGCGCCATCATCGGGCACCCGGCCCTGCTGCTCGCCGACGAGCCCACCGGCAACCTCGACTCGCGTTCGGGTGCGTCTATCGTCGCTCTCCTGCGTGAGCTGAACGAGGCCGGCACGACCATCATCGTGATCACCCATGACAATGACCTGGCGGCCTCGCTGCCCAGGCAGATCGCCATCCGCGATGGCGAGATCGTTTCCGACTCCGCGCACCCGGGAGGTGGCCATGGCGAGTAAGAAGAACTCGGGAACCGGCCGCTCTGCGCTGCGCCTCTCGGACGTCGCGCGCCTGGGCCTGACGGGCCTGCGCGCCCGCCCCATGCGAGCCGTCCTCTCGGCCCTGGGCATCGCGATCGGCATTGCGGCCATGGTCGGCGTCGTCGGCGTCTCGGCGTCCTCTCAGGCCCGCCTGCAAGAACAGCTGCGGGCTCTCGGCACGAACATGCTGACCGCGCGCAGCGGCGCCGACCTGTCGGGAACGGACCTCATCCTGCCCGAGGACTCCGTGGGGCGCACCCTCATGATCCCGGGCGTGACCGACGCGGCTTCGACGTCGACGCTGAGCGGCGTCTCCGTGTACCGCTCGCGCCTGTCCGACCCGAATGCGACCGGCGGCATTATCACGATGGCGGCCGACACGAACCTCCTGAAGGTCGTCTCCGGGACCATGAGGAAGGGCGCGTGGCTCAACGACGCCACCGCGAAGTATCCGGGCGTCGTCCTGGGCTCGAAGGCCGCGCAGCTGCTCGGCGTCGTCGAGCCGGGCACCCAGGTGTGGCTGGGCGGCATGTCGTTCACCGTCCTGGGCATCATGGATCCGGCACCCCTGGCCGAGGAACTCGATAACGCCGCGCTCATTGGCGTTCCCGCCGCGGGCACGTACTTCGACGCGGGCAAGACACCCACGATGATCTACGAGCGCTCATCCGAGGACCAGGTGGAGAACGTGCGCGAGCTCCTCGGTCCCACGCTCGCCCCGCAGGGGGCCACCGGCCTGAAGGTCTCGCGCCCCTCCGACGCGCTGGCCGCCCAGAACGCGGCTGACCAGACCCTCACGACGCTGCTCGCGGGTGTCGGCTCAATCGCCCTGCTCGTTGGCGGCATCGGCGTGGCCAACACGATGATCATCTCCGTCCTGGAACGCCGAAAAGAGATCGGCCTGCGCCGGTCTCTGGGCGCCAAGCGGGGGCACATCACCGTGCAGTTCCTGGCCGAAGCCCTGCTCCTGTCCTTCCTTGGAGGACTTGCCGGATGCCTCATCGGCGCGGGCGTCACCTGGGGCATGTGCTACGCGTACGGCTGGCCGCCCACTCTGCACTGGTGGGTGATCGCCGCAGGCCTCGGCGCAACCCTCCTCATCGGCGCCGTCGCCGGGCTCTACCCCGCGATCCGAGCGGCTCGCACGCCGCCCACAGCGGCTCTCGCTTCGCAGTAGGTCGCTCACCCACAAAAGCCGTGGCCGGCTCGCCAACCCCGATACCGATCGGGGGAGCGCGAGCCGGCCACGGCCTCGTTCGTGGGCGCGTCAGTCCTGCACGGGGCCGCCGTAGATCTCGTCGATGACGGGCGCGAGGCGGCGCGTGGCCTCCAGGCGCTTGACCTTCAGCGAGGGCGTGAGCAGGCCGTTCGCCTCCGTGAAGTCGGTGGTGAGGACCTTGATCTTGCGGATCGACTCGGCGCGCGAGACGTGCTCGTTCGCGGAGGCCACCGCTTTTTCCAGGGAGGCCAGGACCTCGACGTTCGTGGCCGCCTCGGCGACGCTCATCGGGGGCAGCGAGTGGGCGGCGAGCCAATCGGGGAGCATCTCCGCGTCCAGCGTGATGAGCGCGGCGATGAAGGGCCTCTGGTCGCCCACGACGAGGACCTGGGAGATGAGCGGGTGGGAGCGCATCGGGTTTTCGAGGGCGGCCGGGGCGACGTTCTTGCCGCCCGCCGTCACGATGATCTCCTTCGCGCGGCCCGTGATGGACACGTAGCCGTCGCGGTCCAGGGACCCCAGGTCGCCCGTGCGGAACCAGCCGTCGTCGGTGAAACAGGCGGCCGTGGCCTCGGGGTCGTTGTGGTAGCGCTGGAAGACGCTCGAGCCCTTGAGTAGGATCTCGCCCTCGTCGCTGATCTTGAAGGACATGGGCGGCAGGGCCGGGCCCACGGTGCCGATCTTGGATAGGCGGGGTGTGTTGACGGAGACCGGGCCGACCGTCTCGGTCAGGCCATAGCCCTCCAGGACGGGGATGCCGATGCCGCGATAGAAGTGCGCGAGCCAGGTCGCCAGGGGAGCGCCGCCCGACACGATGTAGTCCGCGTTGCCGCCCACCAGGCGGATGATCTGCTGGTAGACGAGCTTGTCCGCCAGGGCGTGCTGGGCCTTGAGCGACGAGGTCGGGCCCTCCTCAGTGTCGAGGGCCTGGGAGTAGGCGATCGCGACCTTGGCCGCCCAGCGGAAGATCTTGCGCTTGGGGCCGGAGGCTTTCGTGTCCGCCGAGTTGTAGATCTTCTCCAGGACGCGCGGGACCACCAGGAGGTAGCTCGGCTTGAACGACGCCAGGTCGTTGAGCAGATTCTTGATGTTGGAGGCGTGGCCGAGGACGCCGTTGCCGCTGATCTGGAAGACCTGCAGGAAGCGCGCGAACACGTGGGCGAGGGGCAGGAAGAGGAGCAGGCGCGAGTCCTTGCCCGCTGCGATCTCCGGCATCCACGAGTGGGCGTTCAGGCACAGGTTCGTGAAGTTCTCGTGGCTCAGGACCGTTCCCTTGGGCGTGCCCATCGTGCCCGACGTGTAGACGATGGTTGCGATGTCGTCCTTCGTGAGGGCTTCCGAGCGGGCGAGGACTCGCTCGCGCGGGGTGGCCGCGCCGTCCGCGATGAGGGTCTCGATGGCCTCGGAGTCCAGGGAGAAGACGTGCGTGTTGTCGCGGTTTTCTCTCTCGGCTGCCGCGCGCACGATCTCCGCCATGGACACGGTCTCGGTGATGATGAGGGTGACGTCCGCGTCGACGAGGACGTGGGCGACCTGGTCGATCGAGCTGGTCTCGTAGATGGGCACGGGGACGAGGCCGGCCGCCCAGCATGCGAAGTCGAGGAGGGTCCACTCGTAGCGGGTGCGGCTCATGATGGCGACCCGGTCGCCGGGCTCGAGGCCTCGGGCGATGAGGCCGGCGGCGACGGCGTGGACTTCGTCGTAGAACTCGCGCGCCGTGATGGAGCGCCACGTGTCGCCGATGCCGATCTTGCGCAGGATCAGCGGGCGGGTGGCACCGCGCTGCACGCGTTCTTTGAGCAGGTGGGGGATCGTCGTGTGCTCGTCGATGCGCACCAGGACGGGGGCGTGCCACTCGAGGGCTTCGGTGGTCGTCTGCGCCTGGGCCGTCTCGTCGTCGTTGGACGAGGCCGGGGTTTCCTTCTCGGTCATGCGTGCTCCCTGGTCGCTGGGCGGTGTGCGCCGCGGGACGGGGCCAGCGGCGCAGCTGTTGCTACCCCTATCCTACGCGACCGTAGGGTGGGGGAGTAAAACTCTCAAACTGAGGATGCTGTTTGTGCTACTTGACGTCGCCGTCAAGGACCTCAAGGAACTGATAGACAGGTTCGGGTAGGGTAACTCGCCCTTGCCTCGCAGATTGCACGGCGAGTATGAGTACCTGATCCTCCATGACGGCGAAAACGATGCGAAGCCGCTGGCGAAAACCGATCGCACGGATTGATGGGTGAAGATCGGGACGCGCTTCACCGCGATGAGGGAACTCAGCGAGACGGGATAGAAAATCGCGTAGGGCAGCGAGGTAAGCATCAGTTGTCTGTTCTGAGCCCGTGAGGGTCAGAAGTTCGCCGCGAAAGTTGACGAGGTCGTGGTATGCGGTATCGCCAATAGCAAGGCGTCGTTGGGGTGCCACTACTTCAGTCCCCATGCAGCAGTCAGCTCATCGAGAGTGTGCGCAGTTTCCGGGTGCTCAAGGTAGTGTTCGAGGGCGGGTAGAGCGTTCTCGCGGAGCCACGTCTCGTATTCCTCGCGCTCGCGGGCTTCCCGCCGTGCTTCGAGGGCAGCGATTGCCTCTTCGTAGAAAGCGGGAGAGACCAGGACTGCGCGGGTCTGTGCGCCGCGCGAGCGCAGCTCGACGGGTTCGACTTGGGCGGCGGCGATGTACTGGGCCTGATTCTGTCGAAAATCAGAAAGTGTAGCGGTCGACATGTACTAATTGTACAAGTTGTTAGGAGCTTGTGTGTCGTTTCGTGGTGGCATGTTCATGACTTCGGGCGCCAGAACGACGTGATGTCGCCTTCTCCGCGAGCTGATGCTGGACTAACAGCTGTGTCTTTCCGTGCTTGAGACAGACAAGGGGGCCGCCCGTGGTGTTCCACGGGCGGCCCCCTAGCAGCCTAACGCTCAGCCCTTGCGCTTGGCAGGAGCCTCGCCCAGCTCGAAGGACTCGACAACGGCCTCGGTGGCTTCAGCGTCGTCGGAGGCAGCCACGGTCAGGGCACCCACGGCCTTCGACGCGGCCTCCAGGTCGCCCTTCACGGACTCCAGAGCCTCCACCTGAGCCTGCGGGGCGCGCACCGTCACCGCCAGGAACGGCGTACGCGGCGACACCTTCGCCTCAGACTTCACGCGACGCAGCGCGATCAGAGCAGAGGACGCGGCCTCGAGCACCGAGGGATCGCCCTCGACGCCAGCCAGGTCCGCCACCACCGGCCACGGGGCGGTGTGTACGGAACCCTCGCGGTACCAGCTCCACACCTCTTCCGTCACGTACGGCAGGTAGGGGGCCAGCAGGCGCACGACGTTGTCGATGACGATCGCCAGAGCCGCACGGGCAGACGCGGCCGAGGCCTCGTCCCACGCTCCATCGCGGTTGTAGGCGCGCTCCTTGACCAGCTCGAGGTAGTCGTCGCAGAACGTCCAGAAGAACGACTCCGTGACCTCGAGCGCGCGAGAGTGCTCGTAGGACGCCAGGGCAGCCGAGGCCTCGTCGATGACGGAGGCCAGCGCCGCCAGCACCGAACGATCCAGCGGCACCGTCACCAGCGCCGGATCCAGATCGATCGCCGCACCCTCGCCGCCCATCGTGAGCGCAAACTTCGACGCGTTCAGCACCTTGATCGCCAGGCGGCGACCAATCTTCATCTGCTGCTCGTCGAACGCCGCATCCAGGCCCAGGCGAGCCGACGCCGCCCAGTAACGCACGGCATCCGACCCGTACTTCTCCAGGATGCCCATCGGGGTCACGACGTTGCCCTTGGACTTCGACATCTTCTTGTGGTCCGAATCCAGGATCCAGCCCGACAGGCCCGCGTGCTTCCACGGCAGCGCGCCGAACTCCAGGTCCGCGCGCACCACGGTGGAGAACAGCCACGTACGAATGATGTCCTGGCCCTGCGGGCGCAGATCCATCGGGTACGTGCGAGCGAACAGGTCCTCGTCATCCAGCCAGCCACACGCCAGCTGCGGGGACAGCGAGGACGTCGCCCACGTGTCCATGATGTCCAGCTCGCCCACGAAGCCGCCGGCCACGCCGCGCTGATCCTCCGTGTAGCCCTCCGGAACGTCCGTCGACGGGTCGACCGGCAGAGCGGCCTCGGACGGGGTGATGATGTCGTCGTAGTTGACCTGGCCGTCCGCGTCCACGCGGTACCACAGCGGGAACGGCACGCCGAAGAAGCGCTGACGGGAGACCAGCCAGTCGCCCTTCAGGCCCTTCACCCAGTTCTCGTAGCGCACGCGCATGAAGTCGGGGTGGAACTCCAGCTCGCGGCCGCGGCCGATGAGCTCCTCGTTCAGATCCTTGCCCGAGGCCGGGTTCGTCCACGCGCGGCCACCGTTACGGATGTACCACTGGCGCGAGGTGACGATCTCGAGGGGCTTGTCGCCCTTCTCGAAGAAGTTGGTCTGACGCATCGTCTTGGTCGGCTCGCCCTTCAGCTCGCCCGACTCGCGCAGGGCGGCCACCACGGCCTCGCGCGCGGAGAACGTCGTCTTGCCGGTGATCTCCTCGAAAGCCGCGCGGCCCGCATCGGTCGTGATCCACTCGGGGGTCTCGGTGATGATGCGGCCGTCCTTGCGCAGGATCGCGCGCAGCGGCAGCTCCAGGTCACGCCACCAGTCGATGTCGGTCGTGTCGCCGAAGGTACAGCACATGGCGATGCCCGCGCCCTTGTCCATCTCGGCCTCGGGGTGGGGCAGGATCGGCACCTCGACGCCGTACACGGGGGAGGCGACCGTCGTGCCGAACAGCGGCTTGTAGCGCTCGTCGTCCGGGTGGGCGATCAGGGCGACGCAGGCGGCCAGCAGCTCGGGACGCGTCGTCTCGATGCACACGTCCACGCCGTCCTCGACGGGCGCGCCGGCGGCGGCAGCCTTCGCGGCGGCCTCGGCGTCGGTGATGTGGAAGGCCAGGCGGTGGTAGAAGCCCGGGTACTCGCGGCTCTCCAGCTCAGCCTGGGCGACCGCCGTCTGGAAGGTGACGTCCCACAGGCCCGGGGCCTCGGCCTGGTAGGCCTCGCCGCGCGCCAGGTTGCGCAGGAACGCGGCCTGGGCGACCTTGCGCGCACGCGCGCCGATCGTCTGGTAGTTCTGCTTCCAGTCCACGCTCAGGCCCAGGTAGCGCCACAGCGCCTCGAACTGAGCCTCGTCTTCGACGGTGAGGCGCTCGCACAGCTCCACGAAGTTCTTACGGGAAATCGGCTTCTGGTCGCGAGCCTTGATCGACTTGCCGTCGCCGCCCACGTGCGGGGGCTCGAAGTCGGGGTCGTAGGGCAGCGTCGCATCCACGCGCACGCCGAAGTAGTTCTGCACGCGGCGCTCGGTGGGCAGGCCGTTGTCGTCCCAGCCCATCGGGTAGAACACGGACTTGCCGGTCATGCGCTGGTAGCGGGCCACGACGTCGGTGTGCGTGTAGGAGAAAACATGGCCGATGTGCAGGGAGCCGGATACCGTCGGCGGGGGAGTGTCGATCGAGTACACCTGCTCGCGCGTCGCGGTGCGGTCAAAAGCGTAGGTGCCCTGGCTTTCCCAGGCCTCACCCCACTTGGCTTCGAGGCCTTCGGGGGCGGCGCGGTCGGGCACGCGAGGCGCCTGCGCACGGGTGTTCATGGCCATAATTGAGTTGTCTCCATCCGAGTCGTGGACTGTTTGCCCCACTAGCCTACGTTTCCCCATGCATTTCGGTCCAATGCTGGGCCTTGTAGCGCCCGGCGCGTTGCTCACACGCGCCGTTACAAAAGTTCCCCTCGTGGCGCGGTCGGGTGAAGTGACGCGCGTGGGGATACCGTGGTGTCAGGCAGGGGAGCCGGGACGAGGCCCCCGCTGGGAAGGGGATCATCGTGAGTACGCAATCGCTGGGTGAGCAGACCGTCGACCTGTTGGGGCGCCTCGTGCGCCTGGGCTGCGTCAACGACCTGACCCCCGACTCGGGCGGGGAGGAGCGCGCCGCCGACCTCCTCGAGGACTTCTTCGCGGGCCTGCCCGTGTCAATCGAACGGATCACCCCGCACCCGGGGCGCACTACCCTCGTGGTCACGGTCGAGGGTGCGGATCCCAGCAGCACCGGCACGCCGCTGACCCTCCTCGGGCACACGGACGTCGTGCCCGTGGATACGGCGAAGTGGACGCGCGATCCTTTCGGCGCGCAGATCGAGGACGACGTCATGTGGGGGCGCGGCACCGTCGACATGCTCCACCTGACCGCCGCGATGGCCGTCGTCACCCGCGAGGTCGCGCGCCGCGCCCAGGACGGCAATCCTCCCGCGCGTTCCCTAGTGTTCGTGGCCGCCGCAGACGAGGAAGCCCGAGGAGGGCTCGGCGTCCCGTGGATCGGCGAGCACAGGGCGGACGCCCTCCCGTGGGACGCTGCCCTGTCCGAAATGGGAGGAGCGCACATTCGCGGGCGCCGCGGAGGCGATAGCGTCGTCGTGGTCGTCGGCGAAAAAGGCGCCGCCCAGCGCCGCCTGCACATTCGGGGCGACGCCGGCCACGGCTCGGTCCCGCTGGGCCGTGCGAGCGCCGTCGAACGACTCGCCCAGGTGAGCACGGCACTGTCCGCCGCCCGCTGGCCCACCGCCACGGACGAGGTCTGGGCTTCCTTCGTGCGTGCCTTCGAGTTCGATGAAACGACCGAAACGAGCCTGATTCATGGCACCTACGAGGGCGACTACTCCGAGTTCGAGGACCTGGCGGCCTTCGCGCACGCGATCTCACACGTGACCGTCGCCCAGACGGTCGCCCACTCGGGCGGCCCCATCAACGTCATGCCCTCCCACGCCACCCTCGAGCTCGACATCCGCACGCTGCCCGGCGTCGACGACGATGACGTGGACGCCGCCATTGCGGCGGCCCTCGGCGACCTCGCCGAGCACGTGACCATCGAACGCCTCCTGAGCGAGGCCGCCACGGCCTCGTCGATCGACACCGACCTGTACTGGGCGATCGAAGCGGCGCTGACACAGCGCTACCCGGGCACGCGCGTCGTCCCCGTCCTTTTCCCCGGCGGCACCGACCTGCGCGTGGCCCGCAGACGTGGGGGTATCGGGTACGGCTTCGGGGCCGTGGACAGCGGGGCGAGCCTGGGGCAGGTGTACTCCCAGCTGCATGCGCACGACGAACACATCGCCCTGGCGGACGTGCGTGCGACCGCCGAGGTCCTCTGCGAGGTAGTGACCTCGTACCTGACAGATGTGTGACACATAATCAACCGGTGTTACAAATGACCGCCTGACGAGGATCCTTCTCCCGCCGTTTCTCCTGTGCATACCGTAGATGTCGGCACTACCGCCAACACCTAACACAAGGAGACACCGATGCACATCGCACGCATCCCACGAACAGCAGCCACCCTCGCCTCCGTCGCTGCCATGATGTGTGCGACCCTGGCGGCCTGTGCTCCATCCGGCGGTGGCGCGGCCCAGTCGGCATCCCGTGAGGGGACCATCGCGGTGGGTCTGCCCGGCTCCCTGTCCACACTGGACACCGCCCACGAAACCGGCATCATCAACTACTACGTCGCGCAGGTCGTCTCCGAAGGCCTCCTGGCCGTGGACAAGGACGGTCAGCTAATCCCCGCGATTGCGTCCGCCTATCACACTGACGACGCCCAGACCTGGGTTTTTGAGATCCGCCCCGATGCCCTCTTCCAGGACGGGAACCCCGTCACCATCGATGACGTCCTCTTCTCCATCGACATCGCCAAGGACCCCGACAAGTCCCCGTCCTCCGCGGTCTACTGGCCCGCGGGCGTCCAGGCCGAGCAAAGCGGCGACAACCAGATCACGATCACGCTGCCCGCACCCGCCGTCAACTTCGGGTGGACGGTCACCGCGAACGGCGGATTGTGGATCACCGAAGAGTCCTTCTACGAGGCGGCTGCCTCCTACGGCTCTTCGGCCGACCTCATCATGGGAACAGGGCCCTACAAGGCCGTGTCCTTCCAGCCCGACTCCAAGGCCGTCTTCGAAAAGAGCGGCACCTGGTGGGGCGGGGATACGCCCGCTCAGACCATCGAGTTTGACTTCTTCTCTGACGACAACGCGCGCTTCCTCGCGCAAAAGAACGGAACGATCGACATCGCCACCCAGCTGCCCATCGACCAGGTGTCGCAGTTCCAGGGAATTAACGGCGTGAGCGTCCTGACCGAGTCGGATCGCTCCTACGTGGGCCTGACCTTCGACCAGAACGTCGAGCCCTTCGATGACATCCACGTGCGCAAGGCCATCGCCCACGCGGTCGACCGCTCCACCATCGTCTCCTCGATCCTCAAGGGCCAGGCGACGGTCGCGACGGGCATCGAGCCGCCGGACCAGCTGGGCAGCGAGATCGGCGAGCAGGCCGCAGCGGACGCCCAGGCGGGCCTGCCCATCGACTCTTTTGATCTCGACGCCGCGCGTGCAGAACTCGCCCAGTCCAAGGTCCCCGGCGGCTTCGATGCCGAGCTGACCTACCCCTCGTCGATCCCGGACCTGGGATCGGCGGCCCTCGCGATCGCCGACAACCTCAAGCAGATCGGCATCAACCTCACCGTCACCTCCAAGCCGATCGAAGAATGGATCTCCGAGGTTGGTAGCGGCACGTACGGCCTGTCCTACATGAGCTACACCTCCACGACCGGCGACCCGGGCGAGGTGGCCGGATGGCTGCTCGGCCCCGACAACCCCGCACGCTACGAGAACGCGCAGGTCCAGGGGCTGATCGCCTCCCAGGCCACCCAGACTGACCCGAGTAAGCGCGTGGCCGACATTGTCGAAGCCGAGCGCATCGCTCAGGAGAACACGATCTACTCGCCGCTGTGGTGGGGCAAGACATCGACGGCCTTCTCCTCGCGCGTCACACCAACTGAATACACGCCCTACTTTTTCATGACTCCGTGGGCCTCCTCCCTGGAGCTGGCCAAGTAAATGCTGCGCTACATCCTCCGCCGCCTCGCAGGCGCGGCAGTGGTGCTCACCCTCCTGTCCTCCCTGGTCTTCTCTCTCCTGTACCTGGTACCCGGAGACCCCGTGAAGATCCTGGTGGGCACGAGGCGACTAACCCCGGAGGTTCGCCAGGCCGTGACCGCGCGTTACGGCCTGGACGAGCCCCTCGTCGTGCGCTACTGGCACTGGCTGACCCGCGCCATCACCGGTGACTTCGGCGACTCGGTGCGCTCCGCAACGCCCGTCACCGACGTGCTCGCCTCCCGCGTCTCGCTCACCGCGTGGCTTACCATCGGCTCATTCATCCTCGCCGTCGCCGTCGGCATCCCCCTAGGGATCGCCGCTGCACGGCGTCGGGGCTCCTGGGTCGACCGCACAATCGTCGGCTGGTCGGTCGTCGGCGTATCCGCACCCGGATTCGCCCTCGGCCTCGTCCTTCTGTACGTCTTCGGCCTCATGCTCGGCTGGTTCCCCGTCTTCGGCGAAGGCACCGGCCTCGTCGACACCCTGTGGCACCTCACCCTGCCCGCGATCGCCCTCGCGACCGGAATCGGCGCGATGCTCGTGCGCATCACCCGCGCGGCCGTGGGCGCGGAGCTCAGCCAGGACTACGTGACCTTCGCGCGCTCGCGGGGAGTGCCCCACAGGCGCATCACGGCCATGTACGTGCGGGGAGCGGCGCTGCCGATCATTACCACCGCTGGTCTGATTCTGGGGACGCTCTTCGGGTCCACGGTGCTCGTCGAGGAGGCGTTTTCCTTGCCCGGCCTCGGACAGCTCCTCGCCGACTCCATCACCTACAAGGATGTTCCGGTCGTCCAGGCGATCGCGCTGCTCGTCGCGTTCGTCATCATCGCCGTGACGCTGATCGTCGACGTGGCCGCGTTTGTGGTTGATCCGCGTCAGACGATCGGCGAGGGGAGGGGAGCGTGATGGCGCTGTCGCTTTCTCCGCGCGCCCTGGGACGAGGCATTGGTTCCTCCGCGCGCAAGATCCCCGGCTCGGTGGTCCTGTCCGTGGTCGTGCTTGTCGCTGTCGCTATCTGCGTGATGGTCCCGTCCGTCCTGGTTCCCGGCGCACTGGACCAGAACCTGGCGCTGGGCGTGAGCCCTGCGGGCACCCCCGGGCACCTGCTGGGCACGGACAAGGTCGGGCGTGATGTTCTCGCCCTGACGGTTGCCGGCGCGCGCTCCGCGATCGTCGGGCCGATCGTTATCGCTGTGGGCTCGATGGTTGCCGGCCTCATCTTCGGGATGAGCGCGGCGTGGCGCGGTGGGCTGTGGGACGCCTGCGTGTCACGTTCCTGCGAGGTGCTCCTGTCGCTTCCCGTCACCCTCCTCGCGATCGTCGTCGCGGGTGTGATTGGTGGCAGCTACTGGGTGACGGTCGGCGTGCTCATCGTGCTGTTCGCGCCCTCGGATATTCGCATGATCCGCGCGGCGACACTCGCTCAGAAACCACAGCCCTACATTGAGGCCACGCGCGTGTTGGGCCTGTCCGGACCGCGTATCCTCGCCGTGCATATCCTGCCCAACATCACGCCGATCGTGTGGGCGAATCTCTTCGTCAACATTGCGTTTGCACTCGTGTCGCTGTCTGGCCTGTCCTACCTGGGCCTCGGCGTCGGGGCACAGGACGCCGACTGGGGCCGCCAGCTTGCGGACGGACGAGCCCTCCTCGCCCAAAACCCCGCCGCGTCAGTGGCCGCCGGCCTCGCGATCATCGTGACGGCCACAGCGATCAACATCGCCGGCGACTGGTTTGCCGAGCGCAAGGAGCGTGACCTATGAGCACTGCGACGACACGTGAAATCCGCGAGGGTCTTGTGGCCTCGCACGTGAGCGTCACCGACCGCACCGGAGCCGTGATCGTCGACGACGTCAGCGTGAGTGCACGATCCGGTCGCACCCTCGTCATTGTGGGCGAGTCGGGTGCGGGAAAGTCGATGCTCGCGCGGACGCTGTGCGCGCTCACTCCCTCTGCGCTTGTTGCTAGCGGAACGGTGTCGCTGGGAGGAGAGACCTTCGACCTGGCGGCGGATCAAGCGCGCTTGAAGAAGCAGCGCGGGGGAGGCATCGTCTGGTTGCCGCAGGATCCCTTCACGTCGCTCGCGCCGACGCTCCCGTGCGGTGAGCAAATCACGGCTGCGCGCACCGGCAGGCGCTCCGAGCGCGCCCAGCGTGCACGCACGCTTCTTGCGGACGTCGGCCTCGACGCGCGTGTCGCTCGCTCGTACCCCCATGAGCTCTCGGGCGGCATGCGCCAGCGCGTCGCCATCGCGGCGGCGCTTGACTCTGAGCCGCGCGTCCTCATTGCCGACGAACCGACGACGGCCCTGGACGTCACGACGCAGCGCGACATCCTGACTCTTCTGACGCGCCTGCGTGACGAGCACACCATGACGCTTGTGCTGGTCACCCACGACCTGGCGCTCGCGCGTCAATTCGGCGACGACGTCATCGTCATGAAGGACGGCCAGATCGTCGAAGAAGGACCGGTCAATGAGGTTCTGGCCTCGCCGCGTCACGAGTACACGAAGCGTCTGGCAGCTGCTGAACCACGAATCGATGGACCCAACCCGCGCGAAGGGAAGTCCACACCCGCTGGTGCGGAGACTGTTGTTGAGGTGCGCGACCTGACCAAGGTGTTCCGATCTCGCAAGGAATCGCACGTCGCCCTCATGGATGTGTCCCTGGACATCGCGCAGGGAGAATCCATCGGCATCGTCGGCGAGTCCGGCTCGGGCAAGACGACGCTCGCGCGCATCATCGTCGGGCTCGAACGCGCCGACTCAGGAACGGTCCACGTGAACGCGCAGGCCGATCGGGGACCGGCTGTTGGAATCGTCTTCCAGAACCCGTATTCTGCTCTCAATCCCGCGCGAACGATCGGGCAGACGCTCGCTGAGGCGGCGGCCGTCGCGGGCCGCCCGGACAGTGACGTGGCCGAGCTGCTCGCCGCAGTCGAGCTCCCGGCCGAGTACGCGAAGCGTCGCCCATCCCGCCTCTCGGGCGGTGAACGCCAGCGTGTGGCGATCGCGCGTGCGCTGGCGACGCGTCCGCGCGTCCTCATCGCCGACGAGGCAGTCTCGGCCCTTGACGTGTCTGTCCAGGCCTCCATCCTGGACCTGCTGACGCGCCTACAGGCGGAGCAGGGATTCGCGCTCGTGTTCATCACCCACGATCTCGCGGTGGCTCGCGCGATGTGCGACCGCCTCGTCATCATGAAAGGCGGCGTCGTCGTGGAGGAAGGACGCACCGAAAGGATCCTGCATGATCCTTCCGAGGAGTACACGGCCGAGCTTCTGAGCGCCGTGCCCGGGCGAGAAACGGAGTCCGCATGAGCACCACCCTGACGACAGGCCCTATCCGTCCCGGTGACAACGTGTACGACCAGCTGACGGCTCTCGGTATCCCCGCTGCGTACGCCGCGAGGTGGGCAGCAATGGGGCCGGCGGTGTCCGCGACCCTGTGGACATACTCCGGGCACGCGCTCCTGGAAGCCCACCGGACGACCTCAGCCCACCGAACGATCGTCGACGCGTGTCTGCTGGACCGTGATGACGCTGGTGCGCGCGCCATCGAGTCTGCTCGAACGTGGGGGGTTCTTATCCAGGCCGTTCTCGATGCTGCTCCACACGCCCCGCTCGTGAAGGCCGTGACGCGCGTTGAGGGTTCCCTCTTCGAGGAGGCGGTTCGATCTCGAGGCTTCACTGCCGTGGGCGCGGTCGGCTCGCCTCTGTCCATCGAACACGACACCGACCACGGGCACGCCAGCGTGCGTGGATGGGTGCGGTGGAATACCCGTCCTCAGGCGATTCCCGCGTATGTGCGACAGAAAACCGACTTTACGTGCGGCCCGGCGAGCGCGCTCATGGCCCTCGCGCACGCGAGCGGATGCGCCCCTGACGAGGTGAGCCACGGCCTGCGAGAAGAGATGGAGCTGTGGCGCGAATCGACGTACTCCCTCGGGGTGGGGCCCTACGGCTTGGCGGCCGCGCTCGCAAGACGCGGACGAAGCGTCGATGTGATCGTCAGCCACGAGGGGCCGGTCGTCGGGCTCACGCGCGCGCACGCGGCATCCCCCGCGGCCCGGCGCGCCATCCACCGCCAGCACGTGGACGAGGCTAGGGAGCTGAGGGTTCGGGACTGTGTCGGTGCCTGGAGCCTCTCGGAGCTGCGCGCCGCCCTGGAGCGTGGAGACAGCGTCATCGCGCTCGTCGATCTGGAGAATCTCAACGGTGAACAAACACCCCACTGGATCTACGTGTGGGGGATCGTGGGCGAGTACGCGCTGATTTACGACCCCTGGAACGACGAGCAATTCGGCGAAACCTGGGTCGAAACGTGGGTGGAGGCAATCGCGCTCGAACAGCTCTGGGAGTCGGCCCAATGGGAGGAAGAGAAGTCCGCCAGGGCGTTCATCGTTGTCCGCCGCTGATTCGTGCGCTCGCGGGCACATAACGAGGCCGGGGCCAGGTCACGCATTCGTGCAACCCGGCCCCGGCCTCGTAGAGAAGAACGACGGAATCAGAGGACCATCGCCGCGATCCAGCCACCGACCAACAGCGGAATGTTGTAGTGGATGAACTCGGGGATGACCGTGTCTCGCATGTGGTCGTGCTGACCGTCGATGTTGAGACCGGCTGTTGGGCCAAGCGTCGAGTCGGACGCGGGAGAACCGGCGTCGCCCAGCGCGCCCGCGGTGCCGATGAGGGCGACCGTGGCCATGGGGGAGAAGCCCAGCGCGATGCACAGGGGCACGTAGATCGCCGAAATGATCGGTAGAGTCGAGAAGGACGAGCCGATGCCCATCGTGATGATGAGGCCGACCACCAGCATGATGACCGCGGCCAGGGACTTCGAACCGTTGAACATCGCGGAGGTCTGCTGGACGAGGGGCTCGATCTGGCCCGAGGCCTTCAGGACCGAGGCGTAGCCCTGGGCGGTGATCATGATGAGGCCGATGAGGCTCATCATCTTCATACCACCGCTGAACACGTCGTCGGCCTGCTGCCACGGCACGACGCGCATGCCGAGCATCATGCACAGGCCCACCAGGGCACCCACGAGGAGCGGGTCGGCCTCGGAGTCCATCTTAGTGAGGACCGCCTGGATGACGAAGCAAGCGACGAGGGCCACGACGGCGGCCCATACCTTCACCATATTGATGGGCTTGTCGTCGTTGGAATTGAAGGAGGTCTCGCGCTGCTCGTACTCGCGCGGCTTGCGGTAGGAGACGAGCAGGGCGATGGCACAGCCCACGGCCATCGAGGCAGCGGGGATCGCCATGGCGGCCATCGGGTTGACGACGCCCTCAACCGCCATGCCGGCTTCCTCGATGTTCTTGTAGAGAATGTCGTGCAGGAAGATACGGCCGAAGCCGATCGGCACGAACATGTAGGTGGTGACGATGCCGAAGGTGATCGCACAGGCGACCAGGCGGCGGTCCATCTTCAGCTCGTTCATGACGCCGATGAGCGGGGGCACCAGCAGCGGGATGAACGCGATGTGAATCGGGATGAGGTTCTGGCTCATCACGCCCATGACGAGGACGCCGCCGAGGATGCCCCACTTGGCGGAGCGGGCCACGCGCGCCGAGTTTGACTCATCGGCATTGCGCAGCTTCTTGATGATCCAGTTCGCCAGCAGGCGCGGCAATCCGGAGTGGGCGACCGACATGGCGAACGCGCCGAGGAGGGCGTAGGACAGGGCGATCTTCGCGCCGCCGGCGAGGCCGTCCTGGAAGGCGACCATCGTGCCGGACACGCCCATGCCGGCGACCAGGCCGCCCACGAGCGAGGCGATGAAGAGGGAAATGATGACGTGCACGCGTGCGACGCTGAGGATCAGCATGACGAGCACGGAGAGCACGACTGCGTTGAAGAGCAACATGTGTGTTCCTGTGTTGAGGGTGCGCGGGTGCGCCAAACAAGGGGGAGGTAAGCCGCTGTGCGGCAGGTGGTGTCAGCCGAGATGGGAGTCGGCGTGGATGGATGCGTCGACGGCACCTACCAGTGCGGTCGACAAACCACCTTCCTCGGCGGCCAGCAATCCTGCGATTGTGGTGCCGCCGGGGCTCGTCACCCGATCAATGAGTTGCGCGGGGATCGTGCCCGCCTCGCGCTCAGCGAGGAGCAGTGCAGCGGCTCCCGCCATCGCCTGTGCGGCGATCTCGACGGCGCTGTCCTTGGACAGGCCGTGCTTGAGACCAGCGCGGGCGAAAGAATCAACAATCTGGAAATACCAGGCCGGAGAGCACGAGGCCAGGGCCTGGAACACGGGGAAATAGTCCTCATCAATGAGGATGGTGCGGCCGACCGAATCCATGAGGGATCGGACGGCTGATACCTGTGCGTCGGTGGCGCGCGTCGCCGTCAGGGCAGTCATGGACTGCCCGACGGTGGCCGCGACGTTCGGCATGACGCGCACGAGCGGGATGCCCGCGCCGAAGTCAGTGGTGATCTGGTCGAGGGTGCGCCCCGCCGCCAGGGAGACGACGCAGACGTCGGCGCGACCGACCACGATGGGGGAGATCTCCTTGATGACCGCGCGCTGGTCCTTGGGCTTGACGGCCATGATGACGATGTCGGCCTGGCGGGCCAGGGACGCATTCGAGGACGCGGCGGTCGCACCGAGCTCGTCGGCGAGGTCGCAGGCCTTGGCGGCCGTGCGGTTGGAGAAGACCAGGGTCGCGGGATCCACGCCGGACGCGACGGCACCGCGAGCGATGGCCTGGGCCATGGCTCCCGTTCCGATGAATCCGATACGCATCAGGGTCTCCCGCTGGTAATGGTCGATTGCGTTGCAGCTTACTCCACTTTGCCGTTTCTTGGCACAATGGCCGAACTGTGAGACGAGGCCGGGGCCCGGACTCCCCGAAAAGAGTCCTGAGCCCCGGCCTCGTGCCGAAAAATCGAAGTCTCAGCGCTTGCGCGTGCCGAAGATGGAGCGCGTGATCTCGCGGCCGGCGGTGCGCAGGACGGAGCCGAGGACGTTTTCGACCTGGCGGGTGCGACGTTCGGCGGCGCGCTGGCGAGCGGCCTCTTCCTTCTCCTGCTGCTTCTCGACCTGTCGGCGCAGCTTCTCCATTTCCTTCTGGCGGGCGGCCTCTTCCTTTGCAGCGGCCTTCTCGGCCTCCTTGGCGGCGCGCTCGGCTTCCTTCTCAGCCTCCTTTTGCAGGCGTTCGGCCTCCTTGGCGGCCTCCTCCTGGGCGATGGCTTCCTCGCGGGCTGCCTGGGCCTCGGCGGCGCGGCGCTCGAGCTTCTCCTCGGCTGAGTCCGGGTTCACGGCGTCGCGGTAGCGGCCCATGATGACGCTGGACTGGTTGATGCGCGCGACCGTGTCGGCGGATGCGGGGCCCATGACGGAGGCGGGTGCCCAGATGCCCACGGGGGTGACTGGGGTGGGGTTACCCTTCGGATCCAGGACGGTCACGACGGCCTCGCCGGTGCCCAGGGTGGTGAGGACCTCGTCGAGCTCCAGGGACGTCTTCGGGAAGGTCTGGACCGTGGCCTTGAGCTTCTTGAAGTCGTCGGGGGTGGAGGCGCGCAGGCCGTGCTGGATGCGCGAACCGAGCTGGGCGAGGACGTCGGAGGGGATGTCCTTGGGGGTCTGCGTCACGAAGACGACGCCCACGCCCTTGGAACGGATGAGGCGCACGGTCTGGACGACCTGACGCTCGAACTCCTTGGTGGCGTCGGCAAACAGCAGGTGCGCCTCGTCGAAGAAGAACACGAGCTTGGGGCGCTCGACGTCGCCGACCTCGGGCAGGGTGGAGAAGAGGTTGGCGAGCAGGAACATGATGACGGCGCTGACCAGCGCCGGGCGCGTGGAGATGTCGCCGACGCCGAGCAGGGAGATGATGCCGCGGCCAGTGGAATCCATGCGCATGAGGTCGGCCGTGTCGAAGCCGGGGGCGCCGAAGAACTGGCCGCCGCCCTGGGACTCGAGCGCGGTCAGGGCGCGCAGGATGACGCCGGCCGTGGCCTTGGAGACGCCGCCGATCGTGGCCAGCTCGTCCTTGCCCTCATCGGAGGTCAGGAAGGAGATGACGGCGCGCAGGTCGGGCAGGTCGATGAGCTCGAGGCCCTGGCCGTCCGCCCATGCGAAGATCAGCTGGAGGGCCTGCTCCTGCGTGGTGTTGAGGGCGAGCGCGCGGGCGAGCAGGATCGGGCCGAAGTCGGAGATCTGGGCGCGCACGGGCACGCCCGGGAACTGCGAATCCGCGCCACCCAGGCTCAGCAGCTCGATCGGGAACTGGGACGAGGCCCAGTCCTGACCGTTGGCCGCGGTGCGGCTCAGGAGCTTCTCGGAGCTGACGCCGGCCTCGGCCAGGCCCGTCAGGTCGCCCTTGACGTCGCACAGGAGGACGGAGGAGCCGTTCGCGGACAGGCCCTCGGCGAGGAGCTGGAGGGTACGGGTCTTGCCCGTGCCCGTCGCGCCGGCGACCAGGAGGTGACGGTTGAACATGGGCAGCGGCATCTTGGCGCTCACGCCGGGCACGCGCGCACCGTTGTCAATGAGCGTGCCGATCGTGACAGCGGGAACGTCCCAGGAGTAGGCGCCCTGGATCTGGGTGGCGAAAGCCGACAGTTCGCCGCTGGGGGCCGGGGACGAGGCCGGGGCGGCTGCGGGTGCTTCGGCTGCGGGGGCCTCGGGTGCGGGGGTAGCCTCGGCGGCCTCCACCTGGGTGCGCAGCTCGTCGGCCGTCGCGCGGGCGGCTTCCGCCTGCGCGGTCTCGGCCTCGGCGGTGGCGGCAGGTGCGTCTGCGGCCGGGGTGCCTGCGGCTTCGAGCTGGAGGCGAAGGGCCTCCGCCTTCGCGCGGGCGGCCTCGGCCTCTGCGGCCTTCGCGGCTGCTTCCGCCGCGGCGAGCTGTGCCTTGAGGTCCTCGATGTTCTCGCTCATGGTGTGGCCTTTCGGCTCTGGGCGTGGTGCGCCACTGTACTTCGACGTTACCGGAACAGTATCCCTTGGCACCGTGGTCCCATGCGAGTTATGCGCGGTGGCTCGGGTGTGGGATTCGTCCACAACCCCTGCGCGCGCACCGCAGTTATCCACAGGGGTTCGTTTTCGTGTGTGCTCCTGGCGTTCGCCGGGGTTAGCGTGCGGGCATGAACGTGTCACGATGGTTGGCTCGTCGGCGCATGGCGGCGCTGACGAAAGCCGTGTACGACAGCGCCCTCACTGAGGACGACGAACCCGCCGAGCCGAGCGTCGCCCGCCTTCTCCCCGGAGGAACGACCGTGGCCGCGTTGATCATCGTGGTCATCCTGATCGCGGCCGTGGGTGTGTGGAGGCACGCAGCGGCACGCGAGCACTCCCAAGCCCTCGCCCAATCCTCCTCCGAGCGAGAAGAGAGCGAGGCCACGGCAGTCGCGACAGGCCCATCACCGTCCGCACCACCATCCGCAGGGGAACACGCCGACGATGTCGTCGTCTACGTCTCCGGCGCCGTCGCATCCCCGGGAGTACTCACCCTGCCAGCTTCTTCCCGAGTCATCGACGCCATCACGGCGGCGGGAGGCGCAACGCCCGAGGCCGACCTGGAGTCGATCAACCTCGCCCGCATCCTTGTCGACGGGGAACAGATACGGGTCGGCGTCGTGGGGGAGTCACCGCCTTCCGCGTCTGCGGGGACGGGCACCGCCGCGCAGGCGTGCGTCCGCTTGGCCAGCGCGACCGAGACCGAGCTCCAGACCCTGCCCGGTATCGGACCAGCCCTCGCGCAGCGGATTATCTCCTACCGGGCCACCCACCCCCGCCTGACCTCCGTTGAGGAACTCGACGACGTGCCCGGAATCGGCCCGTCCCTCATCGAGAAGATCCGGCCGGGTGTGTGCTGATGAGTGACCCCCAATGCGCTCCCCGCATGATCGACCTTCGCCTCGCGCCCGCAGCCGCCGCCACCTGGGCCGCCACCTGGTGGGCGACGGACCACTATGCTCCATGGGAATGGATCGGAGCGTGCGCCCTCGTCGCGCTTGGATGCACCACCTCCTACGCGCGCTCACACCGAGGCCGGAAGACACCCAGACACGCCCTCACCCCGCCCCGGTCCGCTCGCCTCGGACTCGCGCTCCTCCTCGCATGCACCGCCTGCGCGCTCGCGGTCGGATCCACTGCCCGCCGCCAATACGACGCCGACCCAGCCCGCCGCGACTCCGGCCCTATCCATGCGCGCCTCGTCCTCCAAGCCGACCCGGCTCCGCCCTCGTCCGGATTCTCCGCGACACGCAGTGCCCGCGCGCGCATCGAGGCCGTCTCCGTGGGGGAGGAGTGGCAACCCTCGAACGCCACCGCGCTCGTGCGCGCGCCCGGGTGGCAGGATGCCGCGCGCGGCGACGTCTACGAGGTCTGGGGAAGCCTCGACGCAACCTTTGCAGCAGACGCGCCATCGGTGGGCACCATACGCGTCAGGCGTGCCCAGCTCATCGAGCGGCCCGGTGGCCTGTCCGCCTGGATGCGCTCCACCCACCGGGCCTTCGCCCACGCATGCGCTCCACTGCCCAGGGACGCACGCTCCCTCGTCCCCGGCATGGCGATCGGAGACGACCGCGCGATGCCCGCAGACCTGTCCGACGCGATGAAGAAAACCTCCCTCACCCACCTCACCGCCGTCTCCGGATCCCACATCGTCATCGTCCTCGCCACCGTCACCCTCATCGTCCCCGCGCGAAAACCCCTACGCCTCGGGGCTACCATCCTCGTCCTGGGCACAATCCTCATCCTCGTCGGACCAGACCCCTCCGTCGTGCGCTCCGTCTGCGTCGCAGCCGTCGCCACCCTCGGGCTCATTCTCGGACGCGAGGGCCAATCCATCGCCGCCCTCTGCGCCGTCGTCATCGCCACCCTCCTCATCGACCCCTGGGCCTCCCGCTCCTACGGATTCGCCCTGTCGGCGCTTGCCGCGCTCGCGGTCGTCGGCCCCTCGGCGGCGCTGGTGCGGCGGTGCCTCCGACGAATCCGAGGAGACACGGGCGTCGGGAAAGCGCTGCGTTGGCTGGCGGAGATGGTGTGTGTGCCCGCCTTCGCGGAGCTGGCGACCGCGCCGATCATCGTCTCACTGTCTGGGAACGTGCCGGTGTGGGGAATCGCCGCCAACGTCATGGCCGAGCCCGCCGTTCCGGTTGCGACCGTCGCGGGGCTCGCGGGCGCGCTCGTCTCCCCGCTGAGTATTCGCGCCGCCTCGGCATGCGCTGTCGTTGCTTCGTGGGCGACCGCCTGGATCGCGGGGGCAGCGCGCGTGTGTGCCGCCCTGCCCGGAAACGGGGTGCACGTACCCGGTGGATCCTCGACAGTCCTGGGCGTGTACGCCTGCTGTGGCGGCGGATGGATCGTGTGGAGGGCATGGAAGAGATGGGGAGCCCCGAGCGTCGATGAGCAAGGGCCATGAGTGGGGCAGACACCTACTGAGGGCGCATCGTCAAGGTCTCGTGACACCTGCCACGACTAGTGTCCGCCCACGGCCAAGACGGACGCAAATGAGCTCGCTCGGTGGCAGACTTAGACAGTTACCGTTTCAGCGGAAAGGCAGGAAGACGTGGCAGCACGCGGTTCGCGCCCGGCGGCGCCAGCCCAGATCACGCTGGCACCCATCGTGTTGATCAAAGGCCCCGAGGGCCTTCTCGTCGACCGTGCCCTCGACCAGCTGCGCGCCCTCGCCCACGAGGCCGACCCCAACCTCGAGCGCACCGACATCAACGCGGCCACCTACCAGGCCGGGCAGCTCGACGTCATCGCCTCGCCCTCGCTCTTCGGTGAATCCCGCATGGTCATCATCCGGGACCTGGAAACGATGAGCGACGCCCTCGCGAACGACCTCATCGCATACTCGGCTTCGCCTGCCCCCGACGTGTGGATGTTCCTGGCACACCCCGGGGGTAACGCCCGCGGCAAGAAGGTCATCGACACGATCACCAAAGCCAAATGGCCCGTCGTCCCCGCCGAACCGCTTAAGAACGACCGCGACAAGCTGGCACTCATCGCCTCCGACGTGCGCGCCGCACGCCGCCAGATGGACACCGAGGCCCAGCAGGCCCTCGTCGATGCGCTGGGTAACGACCCGCGTTCGATGGCCGGTGCCCTGGCCCAGCTGCTCTCCGACGTCAGCGGACGCATCACGCTGGAGGACGTGCGGCGCTACCAGGCTGGCCGCGTCGAGGCCACGGGCTACGACGTCGCGGACGCGGCCGTTGCAGGCAATTCCGCGAAGGCCCTGACGCTCGCGCGCCACGCCTTTGCGACCGGCATCGCCCCCCAGCTGCTCGTCACCGCCTTGGCCATGAAGTTCCGCGCCATGGCGAAGGTCTCGATCGGCGGATCCGCATCCGCCCTCAAGATGGCTCCCTGGCAGGTGGACCGCGCCCGGCGGGAACTGCGCGGCTGGTCCGACTCCTCGCTGGCAGGTGCCTTCGCTGCCATCGCCACGGCTGATGCCGAAACAAAGGGCGCGTCGCGCGACCCGCAACGCGCCATCGAAAAAGCACTTATCACCATCTGCAGGCTGCACGGGCGCTGAATGCGCGCCCCGGCCTCGTCTATGAGATGCCGTAGGGAACGAAGAGGAGATACATGAAGACGATTCGAACGTTGGTGGGGAGTCTGCGCGAGTTCAAGAAACCCGCGATCCTGACCCCGCTGTTCATCATCGGGGAGGTGATCCTCGAGTGCCTGATCCCGCTGACAATGGTCACGCTGGTGGACGCGCTCGACGGGGTCTCCCTGAGTCCCGTCATGCGCCTGGGCCTCATCCTCACGGGACTGGCCTTCGCGTCGCTCGCCTGCGGTATTCTCTCCGCGCGTTTTGCGGCGACCGCGTCGGTCGGCCTGGCGAAGAACCTGCGTCAGGACCTCTTCTTCAAGGTGCAGGACTTCTCGTTCGCGGACATCGATCGCTTCTCCACGTCCTCGCTGGTCACGCGCATGACGACGGACGTCACGAACGTTCAGAACGCCTTCGGCATGCTCATTCGTATCGCGGTGCGCGTGCCCCTCATGATCGTCTTCTCCATCGTGATGGCATGGCGCATCAACGTCCAGATGGCCCTCATCTTCCTCGGGATGGTGCCGGTTCTCGCCATCATCCTGGCAGCCATCGTGCTCATCGCCTTCCCGATCTTCCGCCGCATCTTCAAGAAGTACGACGCCCTGAACAACTCCGTGCAGGAGAATGTCGCAGCGATCCGCGTGGTCAAGTCTTTCGTCACCGAGGAGCACGAGACCACAAAGTTCCGCGCCGCCTCGCAGGACGTACGCAAAGACTTCACGAACGCCGAGAAACTCATTGCGCTCAACAGCCCCGTCATGATGTTCTTCATCTTCGCCGCGATCGTCGCCGTCGACTATGTTGGCGCTTCGATCATCATCAACTCGGGAGCGACCGAGCTGACGAAGGGCGGACTGACCGCCCTCATCACCTACGGCATCCAGATTCTGACACACATGCTGATGCTCGCCTTCATCTTCGTCATGACGACGATGGCCGCAGAGTCCGCGCACCGTATCGCCGAGGTCCTCAACCACGAACCGTCGCTCACCTCCCCGGCCAACGGCGCCACCGAGGTCCCGGACGGCTCCGTGGTCTTCGAAGGTGTGTCCTTCAAGTATTCGGCGAGCGCCGAAGAGAACGCGCTGTCCGACATCGACCTGCGCATCGAGTCCGGCTCTACGCTCGGCATCGTGGGTGGCACCGGCTCGTCCAAGACCTCGCTCATCCAGCTGATCTGCCGCCTCTACGACGTCTCTGAGGGGTCCGTGAAGGTTGGCGGGCGCGACGTGCGCGACTATGACCTGAGCGCGTTGCGTGACACGGTCTCCGTCGTCCTGCAGAAGAACGTTCTGTTCTCCGGCACCATCAAGGACAACATGCGCTGGGGCAACCCGGACGCGACCGACGAGCAGATTGAGCACGCGTGCAAGCTCGCGCAGGCCGACGAGTTCATCCAGCAGCTGCCCGGCGGCTACGACTACGTCATCTCCCGCGGCGGCACCAACGTGTCGGGCGGCCAGAAGCAGCGCCTGTGCATCGCCCGCGCCCTGCTGAAGAACCCGAAGATCCTCATCCTCGACGACTCCACCTCCGCCGTGGACACGAAGACCGATTCGCTCATTCGTCATGCCTTCGAGAGCGAAATCCCGGGCACGACGACGATCATCATCGCCCAGCGCCTCTCCTCGGTGAGCCACGCCGACCAGATCATCGTCTTGGACGACGGTCGTATCAAGGAACGGGGCACCCACGAGGAGCTGATGGCAGCGGGCGGGGAGTACAGAGAGATCTACGATTCCCAGAACGCCGCGAGCGAAAGCGAGGTGGCTTGACATGGCACGTGCGGATAAGTCCCGCGTGGAGGAGTCGGAGAAGCTCGAGGGTATCGAGCGTCCCTTCGGCCGCCTCATGGCCTACGTGTTCCGCCACTACCCGGTGCGCATCAGCCTGACCGTCGTGTGCATCATTACGTCCGCCGTGGCCTCGGCCGTCGGCTCGATCTTCATGCAGCAGATCGTCGACAACGTCGTGACCCCGGGCCTGGAGAGCGGCTTCGACGCGGTGCGCGCCACCCTGGTGCGCCTCGTCGTCACGATGGGCGTCATCTTCAGTGCCGGCGTTATCGGTAGCTTCATCTACACCCGCGCCATGGCGATCGTGACGCAGGGGACGCTCAAGCACATGCGCGACGACATGTTCGACTCCATGGAGCGCCTGCCCCTGCGATTCTTCGATACGCACCCGCACGGCGCGATCATGTCGACCTTCACCAACGACACGGACGCGATCCGTCAGCTGATCGGCCAGTCCATCCCGACGCTCATCCAGTCGGGCCTGACGATCATCGTCCTGATCGGCACGATGCTCTACTACTCCGTGTGGCTCTTCCTCGTTGTCCTCATCGTGGGCGCTCTCATGGCCTTCCTGACCGGGAAGCTCGGCGGGCTGTCGGGCCGCTTCATGAAGGCTCAGCAGGCTGCTCTCGCCGACGAAGAAGGCTTCATCGAAGAGATGATGGATGGCCAGAAGGTCATCCAGGTCTTCAACCACGAGCAGGACGCCAAGGACGAGTTCGTCGAGTACAACCAGAAGCTCTTCGACTCCTCGGAGAAGGCGAACATCTACGGCAATGTGCTGATGCCTGCCCTGGGCAACATCGGCAACATCATGTACGTGGTCATCGCTATCGTCGGCGGCGTCATGATCCTGGAGCAGACTCCGAACATTCACCTCTTTGGCGTCGATGTCGTCACGGTTGGCGTGGTCGTGTCCTTCTTGGGCATGGTCCGTAACTTCTCACAGACGATCGGCCAGATGTCCATGCAGGTCCCGATGATCGCCTTGGGTATGGCGGGCGCGGGTCGCGTGTTCGCTCTCATCGACCAGGAGCCCGAGGAGGACGAGGGCTACGTGACCCTCGTGCGTGCGCGCGAACTGCCCGACGGCACTCTCGAGCCGACCGAGGAACGCACGGGAATCTGGGCGTGGCGCCACCCCCACAAGGCCGACGGCACCGTCACCTACACGCGCCTACGTGGCGAGCTGGTCATGGAGGACGTGGACTTCTCCTACGACGGCGAGAAGCAGATCCTGCACGACATCTCCCTGTGGGCGAAGCCCGGACAGAAGATCGCCTTCGTGGGTGCCACGGGCGCCGGCAAGACGACGATCACGAACCTGATCAACCGCTTCTACGACATCGCCGACGGCAAGATCCGCTACGACGGCATCAACATCAACAAGATCCACAAGCCGGATCTGCGTCGCTCCCTCGGCGTCGTCCTGCAGGACGTCAAGCTCTTCACGGGCACGGTCATGGAGAACATCCGCTACGGCCGTCTGGACGCCACGGACGAGGAATGCATCGAGGCCGCGAAGCTGGCCAACGCCGATTCATTCATTCGTCGCCTGCCCGACGGCTACGACACGATGCTGACAGGTAACGGTTCGAACCTGTCTCAGGGGCAGGCGCAGCTCCTGTCGATTGCTCGCGCGGCCGTGGCCGACCCGCCCGCGATGATCCTGGATGAGGCGACCTCCTCGATTGACACGCGCACCGAGGCCTTGGTGCAGCAGGGCATGGACAACCTCATGGAGGGGCGTACGGTCTTCGTCATCGCCCACCGCCTCTCGACGGTGCGGAACTCCGACGCGATCATGGTCCTGGAGCAGGGACGCATCATCGAGCGCGGCAGCCACGACGATCTGATCGCTCAGAAGGGCGTGTACTACCAGCTCTACACGGGAGCCTTCGAACTCGACTAGCGGTCGTCGCTTCGCGCACCTGGCCCCGGCCTCATTCGTCGTCGGACGAGGTTGGGGCCTCGTCATGTGTGCGCTGCGTGCGTATGGGACTGATTGGGGGGCGTTCCTCGACCATGCGCGCAAGCGCGCGGGGGAGTGGGTATACGAAAGCGGGCCGCCCCGAAGGGCGACCCGCTTCACGTCAAACTATTGTTTGCGATCAGTCAGCGATCAAGGCGACGCGACGAGCAAGCTTGGACTTGCGGTTCGCGGCCTGGTTCTTGTGGATGACGCCCTTGGAGACGGCGACGTCCAGCTTGCGCGAAGCAACGCGCAGCGCGGCGAGAGCCTTCTCCTTGTCGCCGGCCTCAACGGCCTCGCGGGTGTGACGCACCAGGGTCTTCAGCTCGGACTTCACGGACTGGTTGCGAACGCGGCGCTTCTCGTTGGTCAGGATGCGCTTCTTCTGGGACTTAATGTTTGCCACAGTCGGATTTCTCCTTGATGTATGTCTTGCAGGGTCGGTGAGGGCTGTGTCAAGACCGGGACTTAGGCGTGGGGACACCCGCAAACGGTCCTAACCAGACCCCCTGCCCGACCAGGCCGGGAGTCCAACGACCAAGCATACACGCAGTGTGGCTAGTCGTCGCGACACGAGAC
>ERZ1699259.31-NODE-31-length-81120-cov-4.686714_pt1 | contig 81120 bp, 70 predicted proteins | sample MGYA00581525_ERZ1699259 | MGnify/ENA primary metagenome ERZ1699259 (study PRJEB42319, sample SAMD00040332) | human oral metagenome | material: saliva | host: Homo sapiens | study: EMG produced TPA metagenomics assembly of PRJDB4115 data set (Metgenomic analysis of... | reverse complement strand
GACTTTCGTTAATCATTAAATGTCCATCTACTATTTTAACAAATTCCAACTCAAAAAACACTTTTAATATCACTCGGAATTGTTCAACTGGAATTTTGAGGAATCCAGCAACCGAAACTAGTTTTTCGTTGTAAGGAATTTGAACATGAGATTGGATATATTTGTACACCAGACCAAACTTAGGCTTATCAGGCATGCCTGTTGTCACAACCGAATTCTTCGTGTACGCAATGACATAAAGAGGCTGTGTCCATTCCATTTTAAAGAAAGTTTCCACTTCTTCAATCTTTTCTGGTAGATCGAATAACACAATTGCTTTAGCAGTTGGGTTTTCGTTTGCAGCTACAAATGATGCAAAATCCATCACGTTTGAAGTACTTGGAATTCTTGTTTCTAGTTCCTTCAAGTACACTTCGTTTGTTGCTAGATAAAGTGCATTTTCAACAGCAAGATGATCTTTTGTAATCTTAGAAGTGCGCCAATCGATAACGACTCTACCTTTAACGGCGATATCTTTTACTAATAATTGAGGAAGGCGATTATTTTGCCATTCATTAATCTCTAATGTTCCGGCAATACTAATCTTCGTATCTGGTTGAAGAGATGCTGCCCATTCCCCTTTACTAAAGGCCATCGCCTGAAGTGTGTATGAAGAATTGGACTCTTTCAAATTAAGTTTCAAGTGCTGTTTATCCGCTCCGAGTAATTGAGTCGAAGCTACTTGAATCCCTTCTACAGAAACGACTGGTTCTGGGTTATCCGTGCCAAAAGGTTTTAAGCTGGCTAGTGATTCAATCCAATCAACTGTAATCTCTTTTAACGGAAGAACTTCATCAATCGTTAACGTCGCCTTCGCATCTAATAAATCTTGATGGTCTTTTGCATATTGTTCTAATCCCTCGATAATCGTTGGAAGCAATATCGTTTCAACTGTTAATCCAGCAGCCATATGATGTCCACCGAATTTTAGAAGATGATCTTTCACACTAGTTAACGCATCATAGAGATTAAATTCTCCAAATGAACGACCGCTACCTTTTGCTGTTAAGCCGTCTTCACTTATTCCTAAAACGATGGTTGGTTTTCCCGTCTGTTCAACGATTCGACTCGCTACAATTCCAAGTACCCCTTCATGCCAACCTGGTTGAGCTAACACAAGGATTGGTTGATTCATTTGTTCTTGAATGATCGGAGTGGCTTCTTCGACGATTTGATTTACGATTGATTGACGTCTTTCATTTTCTGATTGCATGAAATCAACAATACTCTGCGCTTCTTCATCGTCAAATGTCGTCAACAATTGAACGCCTGGTGTAGCATCTCCAAGGCGACCTAGCGCATTTAAACGCGGTCCAATTTGGAATCCTATCGTCTTCTCATCTAATTTATCCACTTTAACGGATAACTTCTCAAGGAGTGTCACAAGACCAATACGCTGCGTTTGTTTCATTTGAGCAATTCCAAGTTTAGCAATCGTTCTATTTTCGTCTGTAAGGCTCACTAAGTCTGCAATCGTTCCAATAGCAGCTAGTTCTACCATTTCTTCTGGAAACTCTCCTAGAAGCGCATGAGCAAGCTTAAATGCTACTCCAGCACCAGATAAGTCTCCACATGGGTAGTTTGCCTCTGGATGACGAGGATGGACAACCGCATAAGCTTCTGGAATTTCACTTGGAATTTCATGGTGGTCCGTTAAAATCACATCACAGCCATTCTCCATCGCATAACGAATTGGTTCATGCGCTGCAATCCCACAGTCTACAGTAATAATAAGCGTATGGCCTTCTTCTATCGCACGTTGGAATACCGGAATATTTGGACCATAGCCATCTGTAAAGCGATTCGGTAAATAGTACGATACTTGAGCTCCTAGCATTTCAAGCGTTTCATAGAGGATCGTTGTACTCGTAATTCCGTCTGCATCATAGTCTCCATATATATGAATCAATTCACCATTTTCAATGGCTTCTTGAATTCGCCCTACAGCTTTATCCATATCATGTAATAGAAATGGGTCGTGGATGAGATGTGGTGTTGGCGAAAGAAATTCTTGCAAGTCTTCTGCTGTTTGAATCCCACGTTCCACACATAAGCGAACGAGATTTTCAGACACACCACTTTCACTTGAAAGAAATGTTACGAGTTCATCATCCACATTCTCTTTTAACTTCCATGCATAATTTGCAAAACTCATCGTACACCTCCTCTACTTTTTATTGAAAATACTCCCTAATAGTTTGTCTCCTATTTTCGGGAATAATACATTTAATTTACTCGCAAAGTTCATTGATTTTGGTAAATTCACTTCGCGTTTTTCTCTTTCAATCCCTTTAACAACTTCTCCTGCTACCTTCACTGGATCTAGTACGACAGAGCCTAATTGCTCTAAGTATTTCCCGGTTGGCTCCGCTTTATCAAAGAAATCTGTCGCAATCGGTCCAGGATTGACGGTCATCACATGGATGCCATAAGGTTTTAATTCTAAACGCAATGCATTCGAATATCCTAACACTCCAAATTTAGTTGCTGAATACACGGATGATTTTACCGTTGCCGATTTTCCAGCTTGAGAAGCGATATTCACAATTACTCCGCCCTTATCTTCAATAAACCTAGGTACAAAATGCTGAGTGATTTTAATTAATGTATTCAAGTTTAACTGAAGCATTTGAGTAATCTCAGATTCACTTAAGTCTTTAGCTAATTTAAGGTAACCAAGGCCAGCATTGTTGATGACCATCGTAATTTTGTATGCTTCATCAAGAGTTGCTAACAACTGATTAACAGATGCATCATCGGTTAAATCACACGAATAAACATCAACTGGTTTTGTAGTAAACGTTTTGCACTCCGCAGCTACTTGCTCTAGTTTAGCAGTATTTCGAGCCACAAGAATCAGTTGCACATCTCTTTTAGCTAATTCCAATGCGATTTGTGCGCCAAGCCCACCGCTAGCTCCGGTCACAAGAGCCACTTGATTTGTAAACCATTTAGCGTCCTTCATGATGTTTAATCCTTTCAACAGTCACAATGTCGAAGTCTTTGACAACTTGAACATTCTCAAAAATCTTTTTAGCCTCGTCTTCCAACTCTTGAGATTGTTTTCCAAGATAGCGAGCGCTGATATGCGTTAATAAAAGGCGCTTCACTTCGGCATTTTTAGCTACTTCAGCCGCTTGAAGGCTTGTTGAATGGAAATGACGATAGGCTTGTTGGCCTTTATCTCCTTCGTATGTCGCCTCGTGGACGAGAACGTCCGAACGATAGGCTAAGATTTCACTAGCTTCACATTTACGAGTATCCCCACAAATGGTCACAACTCGTCCTTTAATATCCGGAGAAATATAATCTTGACCATTCACGACCGTTCCATCTTCTAGAGTAATGGTTTCCCCTTTTTTCAACTTACCAAAGAGTGGCCCAAAAGGAATTCCTAACTCTTTTAGACGGTCCGCTTGCAGTTCGCCTGGTTGATCCTTTTCTGTCACACGGAATCCATATGAAGGAATCCCATGTTCGAGTCGCTTCATTTCTACTTTAAAATGTTTATCTTCGAAAAGAAGACCTTCTTTTTCAAATTCAACCACTTTTAAAGGATATCCTAATTTTGAACAAGAAGCTTGAATCGTTGTGTCGATAAAGTTCTTAATCCCTTTAGGACCATAGAGAGTTAAATCATCTTCTCCCCCTTGGAAAGAACGACTCGTCAGTAGTCCAGGTAACCCAAAGATATGATCTCCGTGCATATGCGTAATAAAAATCTTCTTGATTTTTCCTGGACGAATATTTGTATTTAAAATTTGTTGCTGTGTAGCTTCTCCGCAATCGAATAACCACACTTCATTAATCTCATCGAGAAGCTTTAATGCAATTGAAGTGACGTTTCTCATTTTAGAAGGTACGCCAGCACCTGTTCCTAGAAATTGCAATTCCATTTTAATTTCCTCTCAATGTTTCATAAATTTTCTTCGCAAAGAAGAGCGCTTCTTCATGAGCTCCTACTTCTGTTACATATGATTTATGTGAATAGAACCAATCTTGGTCTTTGGAATATTCATTCCAGTCAAGTACATGGACATTGGAATACTTTTCGCTAACAGCTTCGTAAACAGAATTCACATCATCTCTCCACGTTTTAGACGTTGTCGTTGTAACAAGAAAGATTTGTTTTTCCATACCAATTCGTTTCAATTCACGTTCCAATTGTCCTTTAGTAAATGCACTATTGGCCCCAAACATTAAAACAACAGTGTCATGTAATAGATTCTTTGCTTTTAGTTCATTAATGGTTGAAGCTAAATCTGTTACTTGGGCAATCGTTGTCGCATGCATCACAGCATTTGGATAAATGGTTGTTAGTTCATTTGCAATTGCAAGTAGCGATTGATCCCCAATAAAGGTAATCGAACTATTACTGCTAAAGACTGTTTCTTCACGCGTTAATCCAACCACGTTGTTAATCGTCTTCAATAGCTTCTTATCTGTTTGTTGGGTATTATCCACAATTGTTTGGTTCGTATGGATTAATTCAGTAAGCATGGTCTCTTGTTCAGATAATTTACTTGTAGACTGTGCGAGCCCTACCGCTAAAATAATGAGCGGTACTGCACAGAGTCCAAACAAAATTTGTTTTCCATAAGCCGTTTTTTCATTCAACAGTTCCATCAATTTACGGATCACTTGAAGATAACGTCTTTTCTCAAAAACTTGATACCAAACTTCTCCAAAGAAGAGAATGAGTACCAATTGGATGATACCGTGAATTAAATTACTTGAACCAGCAATCCCCATTTTTGCTTGGTATAACACAATAATTGGTAAAAACCATAAGTAATATGATAAACTTCTACGACCAATCACCGTTAATGGTTTGAAACGGAATAAAATCCCTGTTCCTACCTTAGGATGTACACTCATCAAAATAACAGCAGCTACTGTTAAGTCAAAGAGCAACATTCCTCCACGATAAGTAATATCTTCGTTACGTCCAAGTGTAAATAACAAGATGAACATTAACACAATCGGAATTAATCTTAAATATTGCTCATATGGCACTCTAGATTTATGTTCCTTTTGGAAACGATCTAAAGGATATAGCAATGCCGTACATGAACCAATCAGCATTGAGAATAATCGAGTTCCTGTGCTCATTGTGACATACGTTAATGAATCTGCACCTTTATAACTAAAGAGCATTAATCCAAATGAAGCAGTAGCTAACACTATGATTGCTACAAATAAAGAATTATGCTTTTTAAGGAATAAACTTAAAAATGCGAACACAATTGGCCATAATAGGTAAAATTGAAAAGCTAATGAAATATACCATAAGTGCTCAAATGGATTTTCAGTTAATAAGTTTGGAATAAACGTTTGTGCCTGGAAAATCTGCCACCAGTTATTTAAAAAGACTAAACTAGAAGTAAATGATCCTCTTAAGTTCACAAACATTTCATTTTGAAACAGCGTTATATAAATGAACACTAGAACGAGCATTGCAATTAAAGGAAGTGCAATACGTGCTAGACGTTTTAATAAAAACTGCTTCAAAGGAATCTTGCCATCATTCATCAAACTTGTCATTAGGCGGTTCGTCATAAAGTAGCCCGCTAAAATGAGGAAGATGTCTAATCCTAGAAACCCACCTGGCATGCGATAAGAATACAAGTGATAAATAATAATACTAAGAATTCCTATCGCTCTCAGGCCATCAAATGAAGATACGTAAAAACGTTTTTCCATCTCACTTCTATCAATCATATTCAAAACTCCTTAATCAACGAACTCAAATGAGAAGTTTAGAATACGTACTAAATCGCCATTTTCGGCGCCTTTTTCACGTAAAGTGCTATCTACACCCATTCCACGTAATTGACGTGAGAATCGCATTACTGACTCATCATGTTCCATATTTGTCATCTTGAATAGTTTTTCAATCTTGTCACCATACAATACCCAAGTACCATCTGGATCTCTTGTCACTTTGAACGGTACTTCTTCTTCCTCTAATCCATAAACGAAATGTGTTTCTACTACTTCTTCGTTTAAAGGGAAGAATTCTGTTTCTTCTAACACTTCAGCCGTTCTAGCAAGTAATGCTTGAAGTCCATCACGACGATACGCAGAAATCGGGAAAATCTCAGGCATTTCTTGCCCTTCGGACAGACTATCTGCTAAATCTTTTTTGAACTTTTCTAAGTTTTCTTCTGCTTGAGGTTGGTCCATTTTGTTCGCCACAATCAGCATTGGACGTTCCAATAAACGCAAGTGGTAACTTCCTAATTCCTCTTGAATAATCTTGTAGTCTTCAAAAGGATCACGGCCTTCCATAGCGGCCATATCAATCACATGAAGTAATACTTTTGTACGTTCGATGTGTTTTAAGAAATGGATTCCAAGCCCAACACCTGTATGGGCTCCTTCAATTAATCCTGGTAAGTCTGCAACGACAAATTGCTCGCCATTTGGAGACTGCGCCATTCCTAATTGAGGGTTTAATGTTGTAAAGTGATAGTCTGCAATTTTTGGTTTTGCACTAGAAATTACTGAAAGTAAAGTCGATTTACCAACAGATGGAAAACCTACTAATCCAACATCAGCAAGTACTTTTAATTCTAAATCCAGTTCAAACTCTTCTCCTGGTTCCCCATTCTCAGCGATATCTGGAGCAGGATTTTTATGCGTTGCAAATCGAATATTTCCTCGACCACCACGACCACCTTTAGCAACCACTACTTCTTGTCCATCTTCTACTAAATCAGCTATTAAAGCTTTTGTTTCAGCATTTCTAACGATTGTTCCTGGTGGAACTTTAACGATTAAGTCTTCTGCTCCACGGCCATACATACTCTTACTCATGCCGTTTTCACCAGGTTTTGCTTTGAAATGACGTTTATGACGGAAATCTAATAAAGTTCTAAGTCCTGAATCGACTTTAAAAATGACACTTCCGCCTTTACCGCCGTCTCCACCAGCCGGGCCTCCGTCTGGTACGTATTTTTCACGACGAAACGCAACCATTCCGTCTCCACCTTTTCCGGCTTTGACTTGAATCGTGGCACGATCATAAAATACTGCCATTTCATTCACTCTCCTTTCTCTTTGAGGGGTCTTATTTAACGATTAATGATGTGAAATCTGCGAAATCTAAAATGATTTGAGATAGTAACCCTAAGAATCTTAGACGGTTACGACGAGTCGCTTCATCGTCCACCATTACCATATTTTCATTGAAGAAATCATTGATTTTTGGTGCTATTGCTTCTAAATGACTGTACAATTCTTCAGGAGTTAATGAACCAACTTTTGCATTCAACTCTTGAATAGCTTTCACTAAGTTACGTTCACTTTCTGTTTCAAGACGATCTTCTAAGATTTCACCACTCGCATCATCTTTAGCTTTTGCACTAATATTGATAACACGGTTTAAGGCCTCTGTAATTCCTTTAAATTCTTCAGATTCAGAAACAGCTGAAAGAACTTTCGCTGCTTTTAATTGTTCAGGAACTGATGAAGTATTGCTGTTCACAACCGCGTCTATAATATCATGACGTTTCGTAATTGTTGCAATACGTTGTGCTACACGTTCACGAATGAAGCTTAAAATAAACTCTTCAATTTCATCTTCTTTATCTGTTAGGAACTCAGCGTAATCAAGACCTAACAATAGTTTTGTAAAGTCTTGAATTTCAATGTTCCAATCAAAGGCCGCAAGAATTTGTACAAGTCCCATAACTTGACGACGAAGTGCATAAGGGTCATTTGAACCTGTTGGAAGCATTCCAGCAGCTGTAAAGCTTAAGAAAGTATCTAATTTATCAGCAACCGCAAGTAAAGCACCTGGTACAGAAGAAGGTAATTCACCATCTGCACTTGTTGGCATATAGTGTTCACGAATTGCTTTGGCAACTTCTGGCGTTTCTCCTTGTTTCAAGGCATAGATTTCACCCATGATTCCTTGTAATTCAGGGAATTCACCAACCATGTTTGTCACTAAGTCGAATTTGTAAATAGAAGCGGCACGTTGCGCTGTAACAACGACATCACTTGGTAAGTTCAATTCTTTTGCAAGACGTCCCACAAGTAATTGCACACGGTCCATCTTCTCTGTCATAGAACCAATTTTTGCATGGAAGTTTAATGTTTCTAATTTCTTCAAGAAAGTTGTCATCGGAATCTTTAAGTCTTCTTCATAGAAGAATAAAGCATCTTCTAGACGAGCAGTTAATACTTTTTGATTTCCTTTTGCGACATTTTCAATCATGTAATCATTACCGTTACGAACTGAAACGAAGAATGGTAATAATTGTTTTTCTTGGTTATACACAACGAAATAGCGTTGGTGTTCTTTCATTGATGTGACTAATACTGGTTCTGGAACGACTAAGTATTTTTCATCGAAAGTACCCGCAAATGCTGTTGGGTATTCAAGGATTGAGCTTACTTCTTCTAATAAGTCTTCATCAATTGGAATAATCCAGTTGTTTTTAGCAGCTAGTTCTTCTATTTGCTTGCGAACTAAGGCTTTACGTTCATCTTGGTTCACGATGACAAATTGTTCAGCTAAAGCTTTTTCATAACTTTCTGGATTTTCAATCGTTGCTTCTTTTCCTAAGAAACGATGACCTCTTGAAATACGTCCAGCTTTGACATCTAATACGCCGATTTCTTCGATGACTTCATTGCCGTATAACGCAACAATCCAGTGAATTGGACGTAAGTATTCAAATGTATGAGCTGCCCAACGCATTGTTACTGGGAATTTCATATCTGTAATCACAGAAGATAAGTTTTTAACCACTTCTTTTGTTGATTTACCAGCGATATGTTGTTTCACATGAATGTATTCAATGCCATTCACTTCTTCAACGTAAATATCATCTGTTGTTAATCCTTTACCACGAACAAATCCTTCAGCTGCTTTTGTCCAAGCATCATCTTTTTTCGCAATTGCTAAAGATGGTCCTTTAAAGATTTCTTCTCGGTCAGCTTGTTCTTCTACTAATCCATTGACACGAACTGCCAATCTTCTTGGAGTCGCAAATGCTTCAACGGATTCAAATGCTAAATTTTCATCTTTGAAGAAGTCTTCCACACGTTTTGCTAATTGTTCAGAACTTGTTCGAACATATTGAGCAGGTAATTCTTCTAAACCGATTTCTAATAATAATGATTGTGTCATTCTCTCTCCTCCAAACTCTCTTATTTCTCTTTCAATAATGGGAATCCTAATGCTTCACGTTCAGCCACGAAAGTTTTCGCGATGGTACGAGCCATCTTACGAATACGGCCAAGGAATCCAGCACGGTCTGTTGCAGAAATAATTCCGCGAGCATCCATTAAGTTAAATGCATGAGAGCATTTCAATACATAATCATAAGCTGGGTGCACTAAGCCTTTTTCCATTAATACAGTGGCTTCTTTTTCAAAGTCTGTAAATAATTGCATTAATAATTCTACATTGCTTTCTTCAAAAGCGTATTTAGAATGTTCATATTCAGGTTGTGTGAAGATATCTCCGTATTTAACATCTCCAGTCCAAACTAAATCATATACACTCTCTACTTCTTGAATGTATGAAGCAAGACGTTCTAAACCGTAAGTGATTTCACTTGTTACAGGGTGGCATTCTAGTCCACCTACTTGTTGGAAGTACGTAAATTGAGTCACTTCCATTCCGTCAAGCCATACTTCCCATCCTAAACCAGCACAGCCAAGAGATGGGTTTTCCCAGTTATCTTCCACGAAACGAATATCGTGTTCTAATGGGTTAATTCCAAGAGCTTCTAGGCTTCCTAAATATAATTCTTGAATGTTTTCAGGAGATGGTTTCATCACCACTTGGAATTGGTGGTGTTGGAATAAACGGTTTGGGTTTTCCCCGTAACGACCATCTGCAGGACGACGTGAAGGTTCCACGTATGCTGCATTCCATGGTTCAGGCCCAATGGCACGAAGGAATGTATAAGGGCTCATTGTCCCTGCCCCTTTTTCAGTATCGTATGCTTGAAGAAGCAAGCATCCTTGGTTTGACCAATAATTTTGTAATGTTAAAATAATTTCTTGAACACTTAATTTTTTTGCCATAATTGTTCCCCTTTCTATTGTGCATTCACAACTGGATAGAATTCATAAATCACACCAGGAATCACTTCACATTTCACTTCTTTAATCGCTTCATTTTTCGTTTTAAAACCGTACATTGAATGGTTAACACTTGTTTGGAATTGCTCCAACACTTCATCTTCATGACCAATCACACTGACTTTAATCGGCGCTAATGACACCACCTTCAATTGAAAATCTTTGAATTCTGAAGCTGGGATGACCATTGTAAAATCCATACTATTTCCTCCTTTGACTAAATAAAAAAGTCCCTATGTACACAAAAAGCATACATAGGGACGACTAATCGCGGTTCCACCCTAATTTCTTGGTTTAAAACCAAGCTTCATTGTTGATAGACTCAAGTGCGCCATTTTTAATGAACCATGATATGGATTCCACCAGCCCATACTCTCTTTGACATTTTATCATTAAAAATCTCACTGTCAACGTCCTATTAATCTTTCACTATAGTACCGATAATTGCTTAAAAAGTCAAGTAAAGACAGCGTTTTGCGCTACTCTTAATCTTGTTCTCTTTTCTGCATTAACGTTTCCCACTCGACCATCTGATCTAAGAATTTTTTGCTCTTCAATCGAATGCCCACATACTCATCCATAATGGTGTCAAACAACCGTCTTAACTCACTTGTAGTCTCACTCGATAACTGAATAGACCCTATTTGTTTTGGAGAAAATACAAGCGCTAACTGCCTTGCGACATACAATGCCTTTCTAGAAAGCTGCATGCGATACTCGTCTTCGTCTAAGTGATTCTTGCACAGGCATCCATGCTTCTGAATTGAAAAATCGACTAAGTCTGTATCTCTATTACAAATGACGCAATGTTGCCATTCCACCTCGACTCCATAGTAACGTAGAATCTTGATTTCAAAGAAACGCAAAATCACTTCCGCATCGACTCCATTATTAATGGCTTCAATAGAGTCCCAAAGCAGTTGGAACACCGTCTTATTCACAATATGGTCATCCATCACCGCATCTGTTAATTGCGTTAAATACGCTAAAACTGCTTGTGCCTTTACATCTTGCAAGACAATCGTCGCAGGCTTTATATCGTGACTATCCTTTAGGAAACTAAACCCATTTTGATGAATATGCCCAAGAAAAGTCGCTCTTGTAAACACCTGTGTCGCAGCTGTTAATGGATGATTGCTTTGCTGTGCATTTCGTAAAAAGAACATTAACTTTCCGTGGTCTCTCGTCAAAATTTTTACAAGCATATCTTTCTCGCGATACGCCTGCCTCATTAAGACAATCCCATCAAAATAGTGGTAATAATCCATTTGATTCCATCCTAATCTCTATAGTCTGTATCTCGATATCCGTATTCTTGTAAGTTACTCTTACGTTTACGCCAATCTTTTTCAACTTTTACCCAAAGTTCTAAGTAAACTTTATTCCCAAGTAATTGTTGAATATCGCGTCTCGCTCGCGTCCCGATTTCTTTTAAGAGACGTCCACCTTTACCAATAATAATGCCTTTTTGCGATTTTCGCTCAACGATGATATTCGCATACACATGAACTTTATCGAATTCATCTTTTTGCATTTTATCCACTGTTACAGCCACTGAGTGAGGAATTTCTTCCTGTGTTAACTGTAAAATTTTCTCACGAATCAATTCTGAAACGACAAAGTACTCAGGGTGATCTGTGATTTGGTCTGCTGGATAATATTGTGGTCCTTCAGGAAGTGCGTTAATCAGACCTTCCATTAGTTCGTTCACATTATTCCCTTGTAGTACTGAAATTGGGAACACTCCTGCAAAATCAAGTGCATCTTTATAACTTTCCACACGTTCTAATAGCACTTCTGGAGTTACAAGGTCAATCTTATTTAATACTAAGAAAATCGGTGTCTTAATTCCTTTTAGCTTTTCAATAATGAAGTCGTCTCCTGGTCCACGTTTTTCACTAACGTTCACCATAAATAAGACCGCATCCACTTCTTTTAGTGCAGAATAAGCACTCTTTACCATGAATTCTCCAAGTTCATGTTTTGGTTTATGAATCCCTGGAGTATCTAAGAAAACGATTTGAGCATCGTCTTTCGTATAAACTCCTTGAATTTTATTTCTTGTTGTTTGCGCTTTGTCAGACATGATGGCAATCTTTTGACCAAGCACATAATTCATAAATGTTGATTTACCGACATTAGGACGACCTACAATCGCCACAAATCCTGATTTAAATGGTTTTGTCATACTCTCTCCTTAAAAATGAATCCATTTTGGCAAAATAATGATGATTGCAATGACTACTGTAAAACTAGCGCTGAGTAACACTCCACCAGCTGCAATATCTTTTGCCTTCTTTGCTTCAATATGATATTCCTTTTTCACTAGTAAATCGACTAAATTTTCAACGACGGTGTTTAAGATTTCCATGAGAAACACAATGAAAATACACAGTAAAATAAAACACCATTCGACTGCTGATAAACCAGAGAAAAAACTAATTATAATCGCTAGCCCTGCAATGCAGAGATGCGCCTTCATGTTTCTTTCTTCTCGAATCACTGTTTTAATACCATCTATGGCATGCTTTAGTGACGTCAAAAAGTTAGAATTCTTTTCTGTTTGTTTATGCGTCATCACGTTTCAACCCATATGCTTCTAGGATTTCTTTTTGCAATCCTGTCATTTCAGCTTCCTCTTCTTCTGTTTGGTGATCATAACCGTTTAAGTGTAAGAAGCCATGCAGTGCTAAGAATCCAAGTTCACGTTCAAGAGAATGACCATAGTCTTCTGCTTGTTCTTTTGCACGGTCTAAAGAAATCACAATATCACCGATAGACGTTACAAAACTATCGTCTTCTTCCATAATGGATTTCATGCTTTCGAAGTCATCATCAGAATCATCTAACGCAAAACTAATCACATCTGTGACTTTATCAATATTTCTAAACTCACGGTTGATTTCACGAATACGTTCGCTTGAAATAAATGAGATACTACATTCTTTGTTTTCAGGGATTTTCAAGTAATCTGCAGCAAAACTAACCACACTATGCACAAGTTCTTGATGGCTTTCTGGTACTACTTCTGTTTCATCGATAATTTCAATAATCATATTAAAAACTCCTTTTTTAGCGTCACTAATATTGTAACAAACTCCCTACATTATTGGAACTTTGACGGTCTTCAAAGTTCGCTTTTACAAAAAACTCCCCTCAACTTTAACGAGTTGAAGGGAGAGAATCTTTTACGATTGTTTTTTAGGAAGTTTTGGATATTCAATTCTTGAGTGGAATGTTCCGTTTAATGAAGCCACGATATTCTTTTCGATAATCGCTAGTTCTTTCAACGTAATATCACATTCAACAAATTGTTCATCCTCCAAGCGATTCATAATAATCGAATGCACTAAGTTTTGAACTTTCTCAAGCGTTGGTTCTTTCATCGCACGAGTCGCAGCCTCAGCGCTATCCACGATATTGATGACCGCAGATTCTTTTGTTTGAGGTTTAGGACCTGGATATCTGAAATCTGCCTCATCCGCATCTGGATTGTCTTTTAAGGCTTCAGCATAGAAATACTTCATCAATGTCGTGCCATGGTGTTCGGCACAAATATCAATCACTGATTGTGGCAATTGATGTTGTTTAAGAATTTCTACCCCTTTACGAACGTGATCAAAAATAATTTCTTTCGATTCATATGGTCCAATCATCTTATGAGGACTTTCCATATGCGCTGGTAAGTTCTCGATAAAGAAGAACGGATGCTCTGTCTTACCAATATCGTGATAATAACAAGCTACTCTCGCCAATTGTGAATCTCCACCAATGGCTTCCACACAGTTGGCTGAAATGTTTGCGACCATCAAACTATGATGATAAGTTCCTGGAGCTTTTGTAATCAAATCTTTTAACAACGGTTGATTTGGATTTGATAATTCTGCCCATAATAGTACTGAACTATCCTCGAATAAATACGTAAAGTACGGCATCAAGATAACAGGAATCAGGAATGATAAGAACCCACTCACTGCCGCAAACGCGAATAACCACGCTGATTGCGTAGATACCAAATCATAATTACTAAAGAATACAAATGGAACCATTAATGCTAATGGAATAATGATTTGTAATAGTAATTGTTTAAACCACGATAAATCTTTCCAGTAAACCTCTTGAATCACTCCAAGCCATGCTGCGAGTGAAAAGTAAACGGTCGTTAACGCGATTTCGGTGTTAATACTATCGCTACCAAACATATACCATACTAAAATTGGATAAACTAACATCGCAATAATCGTAAAGTAAAACTTCGAAGTTAATTTATAAATGATGTAGATAAATCCGGCAATCGGGAAAGCTACACCAATATAATCGATTCCACGATTTTGCAGGAATGATAGAATTTTTAGTAAGATTGCTCCAATTGTGAACACTACTGAGAACACAGTCAGTTCATTAACACGTGTATCCCACTCTTTGCTTGATGCTCCCATTTTGAAACGGAATGAGAATGCTAGTAACGATACAAATAAAATCGTTAAGAAAATTAAGTAACTATACAATTGATGGTAGTTACTTGAGTTCCCATCAATGCCTAATAATTTTAGAAGACGTAAATCTTCTTGAGTAATGATGTGCCCTTCTTGGATTAACACTTGACCTTGTAAAATACGGACTGGTGAAACACTTTGTTTGGCATTTTCTTTTGCGCTATTCGTTGCGTCTTTGTCCACAACATTATTGACAACGATACTATTCGTTAACAGTTGTCCAAGCATCTCACGTTCATTGTCAGTAAATCCTCCGTTAAAGAGCGATTTTTTAGCTGCTTCTTGAGCTTGTAGCAAATTAGATTCCGTAATAGATTTGTCCATTTGCTCTTTAATTGCATTCTCAATAGCTGATTCATAATCATCTAATTTATCTGAGCTAACAGAAAGCAATTGGATAATAACGCTATCTGGAATATACAAAGCAAAATCACGAATGGCTTTGTTTTCCGATTCTAAACTCTTCTTGAAATAAGTGAGTCGATCTTGAATCGTCGCTACTCTTGTTGACACTTCCCCAGAAGTCGTCGTTGTAGAATCAGTCGCAAAGATTTCACTGGAAGCTTTCGCAGCTACTGTTTTGATTGCTTGGAAGAACTGCTTTACTTTATCAATTTGTTGTTGCTGGCGACTTTGGTCAAAGACATAAATATCTCCAACGCCATCCATCGCCATCTGCTGATTTTTCTCAGTTTGCTCTTTATCCTCAATTGTTTTAGGTGCACGAATCGTTTCTTTTGCAACTTGATTTAATTCAAAAGAATAAGAAGTTGGCTGAACATTACTCCATCCTAATACTAATAAGAAAAGGAATGTCACACCTAACAGCGCAGGTACATATAAAATTCCTAATGTTTCTTGAAACTTACGGAGCTTTTGTCTCACTTTCTTCACCTCGTTCCTTCTCAATACTATTAGAAGCTGAGTAGGCATTAATAATTTCTGATACGATTGGATGACGAACGACGTCTCCTGCATCAAATTCAACGAAGGCAATTCCATTGATTCCTTTTAGTTTGCGTTCTGCATCTAAAAGTCCACTCGCCTGGTGCCCTTTTGGTAAGTCAATTTGAGATTTATCTCCATTGACAATCATCTTCGACCCAAATCCAAGACGTGTTAAGAACATCTTCATTTGGGCTCTTGTTGTATTTTGAGCCTCATCTAAAATAATAAATGAATCTTCTAATGTACGTCCACGCATATACGCTAATGGCGCAACTTCAATAACTCCTCGTTCAAGGAGACGATTCGTATGCTCCATACCGTATACGGTATATAACGCGTCATATAACGGACGTAAATAAGGATCTACCTTTTCCTTTAAGTCCCCTGGTAAGAATCCTAAATTTTCACCGGCTTCAACGGCTGGACGAGTCAAGATAATTTTCTTCACTTCACCTTTTTTCAACGCTTGAACAGCCATCACTACGGCTACGAACGTTTTACCAGTTCCGGCAGGTCCGATACCAAATACCACATCCGTCTTCTTGATCGCATGAATATATTGCTGTTGACCGTACGTTTTTGCACGAATCGCTTTTCCAGCAAATGTACGTCCAATTTCCTCATTATATAAATTCATGAAGAAATCCAGAGTCCCGCGTTTAGCCATTTTCACAGCTGTAATGATATCGGTTTTAGAAATCGAGATTCCACGTGCAATCAAGTCTTGAAGCTGATTAAGAAGTTCTTTTACTTGAGAAACAGCTTCTTCTTCACCCGTAATAAAGAGTTGTTCTCCACGATGGGTAATCTGTACTTGAAATGACTCTTCAATAAAACGAATATTCTGATCTTGAGAACCAAATAATTGAATTAATTGAGGATTATCGCTTAATTCAACACTTGTTTTTACGGTTTCATTTTCCAATCAGTTATCCTCCAATCCACACTTATTTATTTAAGTGTGCTTTTACTTGTTCTTTAATGACATTACCATCTGCTTGTCCTTTAAGAGCTTGCATTACGGCACCCATTAATTTACCGAATTCTTTTTGTGTTGTTGCTCCTACTTGTTCAGCAATTTCGGCAATTTTTGCTTGAACTTCTTCTAATGAAAGTTGCGCTGGTAAGTATTTCTCAACAATCGCTAATTCGCCTTGTGTTTTTTCAACTAATTCTGGGCGATTTGCTTTTTCAAATTCAGCAATCGAATCACGACGTTGTTTTGCTTCGCGTGATAAAATTGTTAATTCTTCTTCAGCTGTTAAATCTGATTTTTTGTCAATTTCAGCAGCTTGAATCGCTGTTTTAATCATACGTAATACTGCTAAAGTTTCTTTATCCTTAGCTTTCATCGCTGTTTTGATATCGTTATTAATGGTTTCTTTTAATGACATTATAATCTCTCCATTCTTATAATTTCGTTTGATTGATAAAAAAAGACTGGGACTAATAGCCCCAGCCTGACATAGTCTATGATACACAGAGTTGACTAGAACTTGCGTTTACGAGCTGCCTCTGATTTTTTCTTACGTCTTACACTTGGTTTTTCATAAAACTCACGTTTGCGAGCCTCTTGTAAAGTTCCGGTTTTAGAAACAGTACGTTTGAAGCGACGAAGAGCATCATCAAGTGATTCGTTTTTACGAACAACTGTTTTTGACATATCCTATTCCCTCCCTCCGAGCAATAAAAAGTAACTGTTTTCTTTTGAATAGAATAACCAAACAAACGAAATGTCCTTTTTTTATTATAGGAAAGGTTCCATAAAATGTCAATCAACTTTACTAAGGTTCTTTCAACTTTTTTAGGAAAGCCTTAAACTACGCTTTTGCCGCGCACTTTTCGCAAAGACCAAAAATTTCAAAACGATGTGAATGAATTTCGCATCCTTCTAATTGATCTTTAAAGAAATCCATTGGGCACATATCAATCTCTCTTGTGCTACCACATTTTTCGCAAATGAAATGATGATGATGGCCATGAGCTTGGCAACGGAATCTAAAAAGTTTTTCTCCGTTCAGCTCTGTCTCTTCTAAAATATTTAATTGTACAAAGGTATATAAATTACGATAAATTGTATCATAACTTAATTGTGGGAATTCAGGTGCAATTAATTCTTGCACTTGTTTTGCTGATAAGTAACGGTTGGCATCATTTAAAATTTCAACAAGGCGTTGACGTTTATTCGTATGTTTATAACCCGCTTCTTTTAAAATTTCTAATGCCTCTTCCACATGATTATGGGAATGGTTATGATGATGATGTTCTTTATGATCACAATGTTCGTGACCACAGCAATGATCGTGCGAATGCATATTATTTCCCTCTTTCTTCGTTTAATAACTCTTCAATCCATTGCGAATCGAATTTTCCAGAACGAATCATTTCGATTTCCTTTTTGTATGGGGCAATTTGAACTTTATCTTCTACTTTAATCCATGGTGTTTCAAGAATTTTTGGAAGATCTTTAAATTCAGGAATATTGATGACGTTCATTAGCGCTTCAAATCCGATTTCTCCAAAACCAAAGTTCTCATGTCTATCTTTATGCGCTCCAACCGGATTTTTCGAATCATTCACATGAAGTACTTTAATGCGATCAAGACCGACTGTTTTATCAAAGTGAGTTAATACTCCTGATAAATCATGTTTAATATCATATCCTGCATCATGAACATGGCAAGTATCAAACGTTACTGATAAATGTTCATTGTATGTCACGCCATCGATAATACGCGCTATTTCTTCAAACGTACGTGCTAACTCGGTGCCTTTACCAGCCATTGTTTCTAAAGCAATCTGAACTTTTTGATCTTTCGTTAATACTTGATTTAGTCCATAGATGATTTGATTTAAACCAACATCCACACCAGCACCGACATGTGACCCCGGATGAAGAACGACTTGAGTTGCACCTACTGCTTCTGCTCGTTTCAATTCTTCTTTTAAGAACTCAATTGCAAAATCAATATATCCTTCTTTTGTAGTATTTGCTAAGTTAATAATATACGGCGCATGAACGACAACTTCTTCGATTCCGTTATCTTTCATAAACATTTTTCCTGCTTCAACATTTAACTCTTCAATTGGTTTTCTTCTTGTGTTTTGCGGAGCACCTGTATAAACCATCATGACATTCGCGTTATAACTTGCTGCTTCCTTTGCTGAATTCAAGAGCATTTCTTTTCCGCTCATCGAAACGTGAGACCCAATTAACATAATCATCCTCCAAATATTTCATTATTCTCTACTATTTTACTAAAATAATTCTTCTGCAATCAAGCTGTAAGCTATTTTTTATACACAAATAGCGCTTTTATTGGTATAATAAGGAAGAAATATACAAATAAAAAGGAGCCCTTATGGATTCATTACTGAAATTCTTTAAGAAGAAAAATATACAGCAACTGCTGGGCTTTCTTGTTTCTCTTCTACTTCTTTGGATAATCGCCTATCCATTAGTAAGTGAAAGTTCAACAATAAAACCGCAAGCAAATACGCACCAAGCAAATACGGATACGAATAGTGGCAATACGGCTACTCAAACATCTACAGTAGTTAAGAATAAAATTGTAGAATTCGCAGTCAATACAAGCGATAAGGCGTTAAAGGTATACCATACGATGAATGCTAAAGGCATTCCAGTTGGTGAAATTACGAAGAACCAATACTTGCTTGCTCTGCATAAACTCGATAACGGTTGGATTCAAGTTCAATATGACGATCAAGTAGCCTATATCGAGGATAAAGATATCCTTCTTACTACGATGATGAAAGGATATGCTTCTGGCGGATTGAAATTACGCGAAACACAGGATGAAAATTCGAAAGTTCTCTTAACAATTCCAAACGGTGAACTTTTCTACCTCATTGAAGAATTGAACGATAAAGTCTTAAAAGTTCGTTACTTTGATAAAGAAGGTTATGTGGATAGCGACTCTACAAACTACGCGATTGAATTGATTCAAGAAATTCTCAACAAACAAGCTGGTCTTCCAACAACCATTGACTCTAACAAGATGTTTGTTACAAAACTAAAAGAAACACCTATTTACTCAGCTTCCAACGTCACTTCCGAATTAATCGGTACGGTAGATAAAGGAACACAATTTGTGTATGAAGACCGCGAAGGCGATTTCTATAAAGTATCTGTTGGTAATGGAAAATACGGATATATTCCTTACTGGCTAGTGACTACAAACTTTGCTGGAATCGAAACGGATGAAACGATTCCTCAAGGGATTAAAAACGCAACGATTGTCATCGATCCAGGCCACGGCGGTGAAGATCCAGGTGCTGTTGTAAACTTCAGTGAAAAACACGAAGCAGATCATACATTAACAACTGCTCTACTTGTGAAGAAAGAACTCGAAGCAATGGGAGCAAAAGTTATCTTAACTAGAACAAGAGATACTTCTGTTTCACTTGCTGAACGTGCTGAAATTAGTAATAAAAATAATGCAAATGCATTTATTAGTATTCACTTTGACTCGTCTGAAGATGATAGTGCAAGCGGAACAACAGCCTACTACTACAGTGATAAGAGCGAAAGTCTCAGTCAGACAGTGAATAAATACTTATCTCGAAACCTACCATTGAAAAACCAAGGAAGCAGATTCCAAAACTTCATGGTTCTTCGTGATAATGCTCGTCCATCGATTCTTTTAGAACTTGGATATTTAAATAACCAAGGCGATAACAAGGTGATTTCTTCTGAAGAATATCAACAAAACATCGCAAAAAGTATTGCAAACGCGCTTAAAGAATACTTCCAATAAAACAACAAAAAGCGATGCTACTCCAAACGGAATAGCATCGCTTCTTTTTATCTTAAAATAAATCGTCAATCTCTTGACTTGCTGTTTCTACTGGAGTTGTATAGTTTGCAGTAATTTCTTCAATCACTGTTCCCTCTACAGCTTCTTTAATTAATCCTTCTATGTCAAGACGAGCTTCATATTGACGAGCCTTCTCCAGTTTAGGTTTTGTCTTAGGACTTGGCGGCGCAAACACCGTACAACAATCCTCAAACGGTTGAATCGATAACTCGAACGTATCAATTTCTTCAGCCACTTTGATAATATCGAGTTTATCCATTGTAGCTACTGGTCGAATAATCGGTGTATTTGTCACATCATTAATCGCCACCATGCTATCCAATGTTTGAGAAGCTACTTGTCCTACTGATTCCCCATTTGCAATCGCAAGAGCTTTCGCATTTTTACGAAGTTCGTCCGTAATTCGAAGCATAAAACGACGCATAATCGTCATTAAGTACGCTTCTGGAACACTCTTCTTGATTTCCTCTTGGATTCTAGAAAATGGTACCGTTAAGAATTGAATACTTCCTCCAAAACGAGCAATTTTAGCTGCTAAGAGTTTTGTTTTTTCCAATGCCTGTGGACTTGTATACGGTGGACTTGCAAAGTGCACGCATTGGATTTCCATTCCCCGTTTCATCGCAAGATATCCAGCAACTGGTGAATCAATCCCCCCAGATAACATGAGCATCGCGCGACCACTTGTACCAACAGGAAGTCCACCTGCCCCTTGGATGGTCTTAAGACTCACCATTAAGTGCTCACGGCGAACATCAATACGAACTGTGATATCTGGTTGTTTCAATTGAACTTTAATCTCAGGAAAAGCTTCTAAAACAGCATCCCCTAAAAATAAGTTGATTTGATTTGTATCCATCTCGAATGTATGATCCGAGCGTTTTGTCATAATTTTAAACGTTTTACCTTCAAGATTTTCTTGGCTTAACAAATCAAGAACGACTTTCTTAGCCACTTCCATATCTTTCTCAATAATATATACTGGAGAAATCGATTGAATCCCGAAAATCGGTTTCACCTTTTCAATCACGGCTTCTTCAGGTGCTTCATGCAAATCTAAATACATAAAGTCATAATCTGGAATCACCTTAACTTGAGGGTAATCAACCAAAGCTTTTTTAATATTTGACGCTAATTTTTGTGTGAACATTTTTTTATTTCTACCCTTAGTAGAAAGTTCACCATAGCGAATCAAAATTCTAGTTTTCAACGATTTCCTCCTTTTATTTTAAAAACGAAAATTGTTTCATTAACTGATGAAGAACATCAACAAACTGTTCGACTTCTTCTGTTGTATTGTCGTTTGAGAAGCTTACACGAACGGCTCCTGTCGCCCATTCTGTAGGAACATCCATCGCATATAAAGTGCTTGATGAATCTGCTTTTTTACTTGAACAAGCAGAGGTCGTAGAAATGTAAATACCATGGTTTTCAAAAGCGTGGACTAACACTTCCCCACGAACCCCTTTAATCGCAAAACAAAGAATGTGACTTGCTCCCTCTTCTGGCGAGAAGATGCGAATTTCTGGTTTTTTAGTCAGCTCATTCCAAAGTTGATTGCGAAGTTCTCCCGTAAGCGACTTTTCTTCTAAAGCCAACCGCAAAGACTTTGTTGTAGCCACAATGCCTGGAAGGTTTTCTGTCGTACTACGTTCCCCTTTTTCCTGACCTCCACCTGTTAAGAGCGCTTGGATTTTACGTCCAAACTTCTTATACAGAATTCCAACACCTCTTGGTCCATGGAATTTGTGCGCGGAAAGGCTCAACAAATCAATGCGTCCAATGCCTAGTAACTCACCTACACGTTCAACAGCTTGAACGGCATCCACATGAAAATGAATGGATGGGTATGCTTCTAACACATGGGATATTTCTGCAATTGGTTGAATTGCACCCACTTCATTATTAACAGCCATTACACTTACTAGAATCGTATCTTTACGAAGACTCTCTTTTAATTGTTCAACACTAATCATCCCTTTAGAATCGACATCTAAATAAGTGACTTCAAATCCGAAGCGTTCTAGTTGCTTACAAGTTTGAATGACTGACGGATGTTCAATTTTTGTGGTGATGATATGCTTCCCAAATACAGATTTCTCAAGAGCTGTTCCTTTAATGGCCCAGTTATTCGATTCAGTCCCTCCTGAGGTGAAGAAAATCTCCTCAGGTTGAACTGATAATAAACTGGCCACTTGTGCTCTTGCTTTTGTCAACACTTGGTAAGCATCGACTCCTAATTGGTGTAAACTCGATGGGTTTCCAAAGAACTTCTGGCTAACTTGAACATAGCTCGTTAATGCATCATCATAAATTTTTGTTGTTGCTGCATTATCAAAATAAATCATTCTACTATCCTTTCAAAATCCATTAGTTCGCAACGATGTTTACTAAACGTCCTGGGACGGCAATTACTTTTCGGATTGTTTTTCCTTCAATTGCAGATTTTACTGAATCATGCTCTTTTGCAAGTGACTCAAGGGCTGCAGCATCTGCGTTTGTTGGAACCATCACGCGAGCTTTAATTTTTCCATTTACTTGGAAAATGATTTCAACTTCGTCTTCCACTAATTTAGATTCATCGTAAGTTGGCCATGGTTCGTAGCTAATTGATTCTGTAAATCCGAATTTACTCCAGATTTCTTCAGCCATATGTGGTGCTAATGGCGCAATCAATTGTACAAGACCTTTCATGTAATCGAATGGCAATGCGTCTACTTTATAAGCTTCGTTAACGAAAATCATCATTTGAGAGATTGCAGTATTGAAATGCAACTCTTCGAAGTCTTCTGTCACTTTCTTCACTGTTTGATGGTACACTTTATCCAATTTACCATCGTTTAGTTTTGTGATACGGTCACGCATCTTACCATTGTCGTCAATCATCAATCTCCAGAAGCGATCTAAGAACTTACGGCTACCCTCAAGTCCTTTTTCACTCCAACCAATCGATGCGTCAAGTGGTCCCATAAACATTTCATAGACACGTAATGTATCCGCACCATATTGACGAACAACATCATCAGGATTTACAACATTCCCTTTAGATTTAGACATTTTCTCGTTACCCTCACCAAGAATCATTCCTTGGTTAAATAATTTTTGGAATGGTTCTTGGTTTGGAACAACGCCTAAATCGTATAACACTTTATACCAGAAACGAGCATATAGTAAGTGAAGAACGGCATGCTCTGCACCACCAATATATAAATCAACTGGTAACCATTGTTTTACTTTCTCTGGATCTACAATTTTTTCTTTATTATGAGGATCGACGTAACGTACAAAATACCATGAGCTTCCTGCCCATTGTGGCATTGTATTTGTTTCACGACGACCTTTCTTACCTGTTACAGGATCTGTTACATAAAGCCAGTCTTCAATTGCCGCAAGTGGGGATTCACCTGTACCACTAGGACGAATTTTATCTGTTTTTGGCAACACTAATGGCAATTCTGATTCTGGAACAGTCGTCATTGTGCCATCTTCCCAATGAATGACTGGAATTGGTTCACCCCAGTAACGTTGACGAGAGAACAACCAGTCGCGTAGACGATAACTTACTTTAGCTGCACCTACGCCGTTTTCTTCTAGCCATTCATTCATTTTTGCAATCGCATCAGCTTTATTCAATCCATCTAGGAAATCTGAATGAATATGCACACCGTCACCAGTGTATGCTTCTTCTTCGACGTTTCCGCCTTCGATGACTGGAATGATGTCTAATCCAAATACTTTAGCGAATTCGTAGTCGCGTTCATCGTGAGCTGGAACAGCCATGATCGCACCTGTACCATAAGTACTTAATACATAGTCTGCAATCCAGATTGGAATTTCTTTACCGTTCACTGGGTTAATCGCATATGCTCCAGTGAATACCCCAGTTTTCTCTTTAGAAAGTTCTGTACGTTCTAAGTCTGATTTTGTTGAAACAGCAGCAATATAAGCATCTACTGCTTCTTTTTGTTCAGGAGTGACAATCTTTTGAACTAATTCATGTTCTGGCGCTAATACATTGTAAGTCGCTCCAAATAATGTATCCGGACGTGTTGTGAAGACTTCGAAGCTTTCATCTGTTCCTTTAACGTTGAAACGAACTTGCGCCCCTTCTGAACGACCAATCCAGTTACGTTGCATATCTTTAATGCTTTCTGGCCAATCCAACTCATCCAAATCTTCTAATAGACGATCCGCATAAGCTGTGATTTTCAACATCCATTGTTTCATTGGTTTACGGTAAACAGGATGTCCTCCACGTTCACTCTTACCATCAATAACTTCTTCGTTGGCAAGTACTGTTCCAAGAGCTGGGCACCAGTTCACTGGAATTTCAGCTTCATATGCAAGTCCCATTTCCACTAGTTTAGTGAAAATCCATTGTGTCCATTTATAGTAATCTGGGTCTGTTGTATTAATTTCACGGTCCCAGTCATAGCTGAATCCTAATTCATTAATTTGACGTTTGAAGTTCGCAACGTTTACTTTTGTGAATTCTGCAGGGTCATTTCCTGTATCAAGAGCATATTGTTCTGCAGGAAGTCCAAATGCATCCCATCCCATTGGGTGAAGTACATTGTATCCTTGTGCACGTTTCATACGAGAAATGGCATCTGTTGCTGTATAACCTTCTGGGTGTCCTACGTGAAGTCCTTGTCCTGAAGGATAAGGGAACATATCTAACGCGTAGAAGTTTTTCTTAGAAGGATCTTCTGTTGTTTTGAACGTATGATGTTCTTTCCAATATTTTTGCCATTTAGGCTCGATTTCTAGATGATTAAATGTCATCTGATTCACTCCTTTCAAAATAAAAAACGCCCCACCTGTCATTGACAGATAGGACGCAATACGTGTTACCACCTAATAATTTTACTCATCTTACCTGTAACGCTGGCGAGGCGGAAACTCTTACTATTAGTTCAGAGTTCGGCTAAAAGGCGAGTTCAGTTTATTGAAATGATGCATTTTCACCAGCCATGCACTCTCTACGTCTATCAAAGAAACTTACTATTCCTCTATCTGCTTTTGTGAGTATTATTCTAGCAGATTATTTAGAAACTTTCAACACTTGACCAACACGGATGTTATTTGAAGTTAAGCCGTTTAAAGCTCTTAATTCAGATAATGTTAATCCGTTATTCTTAGCGATACGGAATAAAGTATCTCCAGCTTGTACTGTGTGAGTTGATGCACCAGTTGAATAGCTTACTGTAGTCGCTTTAGTAGTTGAAGTTGTTGCTTTTGCTGAACCAGATACTACTAATTGTTGACCAGGACGAATTGTGCTTGTTTCTGATAAGCCGTTGATTGATAACAATGTTGTTAATGAAATACCGTGGTTGTAAGCAATACGATATAAAGTATCTCCAGCTTTAACAGTATAAGTACCGTTACCAGATGTTGACCCAGCTGATTGGTAGCTTACTTGTGTAGCAGTTGCTTGGCTAGCATTTCCTGAAACAGATAATGTTTGGCCAGGACGGATTACTGAAGATTGTGATAATCCATTAATGCTTAATAATGTATTTAAGCTCATGCCTGAACGACGTGCAATACTGTATAAAGTATCACCTGCTTGAACTGTATATGTTCCTGAAGTTGATGTTGAAGTCGCTGTTGTTTTAGATGGTGTGTATCCAGCAGATACTGTACGTCCATCTGATTGACCAACTGTTAAGCTTTGTCCAGGGAAAATCACTGATGATTGTGATAATCCGTTGATGCTTAATAATGTGTTTAAGCTCATGCCTGAACGACGTGCAATACTGTATAAAGTATCTCCAGGTTGTACAATGTAGTTACCTCCGCTTGTACGAGTTGAAGCAGTATTTGTTTTAACAACTGTTGATGCAGATTCGCCACCTACAACACGTAAAGTTTGACCTGGTTGGATTACGCTTGAAGTAGAAATTCCATTTGCTGAAACTAATTGAGATAAACTCATACCGAATTTACGGCTAATTCCATATAATGTATCTCCTGCTTTAACTGTGTAGTATCCATTTGCAGTTGCTTTAGCAGTATTTGAAACTGATTTTGTGCTTACTGTTGTAGCTACTGTAGAGTTGGTTTGTTTTGCTGGTGTGCCTAAAGATAATGATTGACCAGGACGAATCACTGATGAAGTTGATAGACCATTCACTGATAATAATTGGTCCACACTTACACCTGATTTACGGCTGATACCGTATAAGGTATCACCTGCTTGAACTGTGTATTGTCCACTAACTGAAGAAGTTCTTTCTTCAATACCAGCAGCAATTGCAGTTGCAGTTCCATTATCATATTTTGTTAATCCATATTGTTCAATAATACGGTTTAATTTTGCATAGTAAGCAGTATCTGTGGCATAACGTCCTGTTAAGTAACGTGTAGCATCTTGATAGCTGTTTGTACGGCTCTTCCATGCACCTGAATAGAACATTGGCGCACCTTTAATACCGTTAATAATTTTATCTACATAATCATCCATAGACTCTTTGTAAGAAGGATATTTTCTGAAGTTGTCGTAAATACCATAGTATTTTTGAGCTCCAGCATCTTCTAATGTATACATGTTTACAGATTGACCGTTGTAGTTCCCTTTCACACCAAATAAGTTGTGGTTTGGTTCAGCAGATAACGCACTAGTTCCCCATGCAGATTCTAACGCTGCCTGTGCGATCATTACTGAAGTATATACATCTTTACCTTCTGTAGCTTGTTGAGCTGCAGGAATAATTTTATTCAAGAATTGTTGTGCTGGTGATTGTACTTGATTTGAAGTTACTGTATTCGCATGTGATTTTGGCGCAAGTACTAATCCCGCTACTGTCGTCGCTCCAACAACTGCAACTGTCTTTTGTAAGTTTTTATTTGCAGCCTTTAAAGCTTTCATTTGTTTTTCCTTTTTCAAACGTAAATATCTTTCGTGTTTTGTTTCTGTCATCCTTTTTTCCTCCATGTAAAATCTAATTCGTTATTCATTATAGTAGGATAAATTCGTTTGTGTAGGGGAACGTTGCACGAACACGCAAATCGTCGTATACTCTTAATATCCGTAAAAATTATGTAACAAAATGTAAAATTTTAGTTAAGAGGTGCTTATTTTGAAGAATGCACAGCAATTTAGTCACGAAATGATTCTTTCTGTAAATTTAGAAGACGGGATTTTTATCGATGCAACCGCAGGAAATGGACATGATACACTTTTCATGGCACAACATATAGAAAAAGGATCAAAAATTTTGGCTTTTGATATTCAAGAGCAAGCTATTTTACAAACAAGACAATTATTACAAAACCATGACTTAGAGCATAAAGTGACCTGTATTTTGGAATCTCACGCTCAAATTTCGAACTTATTAGGCAATCAAGATTTGGTTCGATTAGCGATTTTTAATCTTGGATATTTGCCAGGAAGTGATAAAAAAATCATCACGACTCCCTCTTCCACTATAGAAGCTATCCAAATTTTACTAGATCGATTAGAGAAAAAAGGAAAAATTATCATCGTTTCCTATTATGGCCATGATGGTGGTTTAGAAGAAAAAGATTCAGTAGAAGAACTCATCAAGAATCTTCCACAAAAAGAATGGTCCGTATTAAAATATCAATTCATCAATCAAATCAACTGTCCACCAATTAGTTATATCATAGAAAAAAAGTAGAAAATTACCATATATGGTAATTTTCTACTAAAAACAAAATCCAACCTCAATTTAGAGGTTGGATTTCTTCATTATATTAAGCAAAATAAGCTTTTAACTCTTCTACTTTATTTAGTTGTTCCCATGGAAGTTCAATATCTGTTCTACCGAAATGACCGTAAGCGGCTGTTTGTTGGTAGATTGGTCTACGTAAGTTTAATGTTTCGATAATTCCTTTTGGAGTTAAGCGGAACTCTTTACGAATGACTTCGATAATTTTATCTTCTGGAACATGGTTCGTACCAAATGTATCTACAGCGATAGAAACTGGTTGTGCTACCCCAATCGCATAGGCTAATTGGATTTCGCATTTATCAGCAAGACCAGCTGCTACGACGTTTTTAGCAATGTAACGAGCTGCATAACTTGCAGAACGGTCAACTTTTGTAGAGTCTTTACCAGAGAAAGCTCCACCACCATGACGCGCATAACCACCGTAAGTATCAACAATGATTTTACGTCCTGTTAAACCGGAGTCTCCTACAGGTCCACCGATAACGAATTTACCAGTTGGATTGATAAAGTAACGAGTTTCTTCGTCAAGTAACTCAGCTGGTACAACTGGTTTTACAACATACTCTAAAACATCTTTTCTGATTTGCTCTTGAGAAATTTCTTCATCATGTTGTGTACTTACTACGATTGTATCAATACGTTTTACTTGGTGTTCAGGTGTGTATTCAATTGTCACTTGAACTTTACCATCTGGTCCTAAGTAATCTAATTGTTTTTCTTTACGAACTTTTGCAAGTTGGTAAGCTAACTTATGACTTAAATCGATTGGTAGTGGCATATAGGATTCAGTTTCGTTTGTTGCGTAACCAAACATTAATCCTTGGTCTCCTGCCCCAAACTCTTCTGATTGTCCACGAGTTTCTAATGCATCGTCAACCCCCATTGCGATATCTGGTGATTGTTTATCGAGTGAAACTAATACAGCTACTGAGTCTGCATCATATCCATATTTACGGTCTGTATAACCGATTTTACGAATTGTATCACGAGCTACTTGTTGATAATCGACAACAGCACTTGTTGTGATTTCTCCTACTAAAACGACTAAACCAGTGTTTACTACTGTCTCACAGGCTACACGCGCTGTTGGATCTTGAGTAAGAATGGCATCTAAAATACCATCACTAATTTGGTCTGCGATTTTATCGGGATGTCCTTCTGTTACGGATTCCGATGTAAATAAAATTTTTTCCATTTCTTTTTCCCCCATTCAATTCCGGTTACAAGGCATCTACACATTGTGTATCCTTTCGGGAATATCATTTTTAACTTTCTCATTATAGCATTTATTGTAAAAAAAGATAGCAAAAACTACTATATATATGAACATTTTTTCAACATAAGAAAAAAGCCTAAGTTGAAGGACTTAGACTTTCTTCATGAGGATTTATTCTATTATTTTACTTCTTTACGAACAATTGCGTATGCGCCAACTAATAACACACTTGCGATTACAACTAGAAGATTGTAGTTTGTTGTACCTGTATTTGGTAATTCAGGTTTTTCTTCTGTAGTTGTTGTATTTTCAGTTGTCACTACTGTACTTGGTCCTTCTGTTGTTGTAGTAACAGTTGTAGGTGCCTCAGTCGTAGTTGTCACTGTTGTAGGAGCTTCCGTTGTTGTTGTAGCTGTCGTAGGAGATTCTGTAGTAGTTGTTACTGTTGTCGGAGCTTCCGTTGTTGTTGTAACAGTTGTAGGAGCTTCTGTCGTTGTTGTAGCTGTCGTAGGAGCTTCCGTTGTTGTTGTTGACGTTGTAGTAGTCGTTGTTGTAGTTGTTGTAGTCGTTGTTGTAGTTGTTGTAGTCGTTGTTGTAGTTGTTGTAGTCGTTGTTGTCTCTTCTTTTGGATTCACAATTGTTTTAGTTACAGCGTGATCTGTTCCGAAGTCTTCAACGTTAACGACAGTATCAGCGTCTTTAATAACGAATCCTGCAGGAGCTTCTGTTTCTGTCAAGATATATTTATCTTTTAATAATGCATTAACAGTAATATTACCATTTTCATCAGTTTCGTATTCACCGATTACTTGTTTATTCGCTTCACGTACGACTTTAAATTTAGCACCTTTAATCGGTTGATTAGCGTCATCTACTTTATGAATATTAATTGAAAATACATAACCAATACCAGCACCACCAGCAATTTGAACTGCAGAAGCATTTGTTATCTCTTTAATAACGACACCTTTTCCTTTTAATGTAGCGTCATTCTTTAATAATTCTCCATCTACTGGTTGGTAGTTTAAATGAACGTCATAAGAAATACGGTATTGATCCTCTTCTGTAATATCTCCTAAGTCAATGACAAAAGATTGTCCATCTTCTGCAACTGTAACTTTATGTTGATTTGTAACATCAACACGATTTGAAAATTGCCATTCACCATCTACAAATGCAAATTTACCTTTAATCACCTTAATACTATCTTTCACATAGCTAGCATTTGTAAATTTCAAATGATCTTCTAATGTTACTTCTTTAATATTTTGACGGTTACGGTTCACAGAAATTGTATATGAAACTGTCTTATAGTCAGTATTATTTACCCAGCTTGTCTTTGTTAAAGTTCTTGGGTTTCCATCTCCAATTCCTTTAAAGGTTACTTTACCAGCAACTTTTGTTACAGCATTGACTGTCACAACAACAGGAATTTCACCTTGTTGTGGATGTTTCTTAAAGTCAATACGTGCATAGAAGAAAAACGAACCATTTGTATCAGAATGTTTTTCAACATAGTCTGTATAAGTTAAAGTTAATTTTTTGTTTTCAGCATCTACAGTAGCGTGAGCGATAATTTCATTTGTATTAATATCGCGAATCTCAAAACTACTAGATGTGATAATTAATGCTTCTGGCACAGTAACCGTTGTTTGGTCACCTGCTTTAACATTTTTACCTGCTAAATCATACGTTGCATTAATACGGAAGGTAGCCCATTGCTCTAAATCCCAATTTAGATCTCCACCTTCGTTATTTGAAACATTAACAATTGTAATGGTATCGGCAAATTTACCAGTTACTGAAACTGCAGGTTTAGTTTCTTCAGCAGACGCATTATGAGAAGCTAATGTAAAAAGTGCAGTTAATAAAAATAGTAAGAACGAAAAAATCCCCAATTTTTTCCCGTTTTTGTTCATCGTGCTTTCCTCTTTTCTTATTAAATTGATGGTAAAAATTACCTCTCGTGTTCATTTTATCACATTTAATTCCTAATTAATACCTTAAAGGTGAAATTCACCGCGTTTTTTTCATCTTTTTTTCAAAGAATCTTTCCCAAAATGCTCAGAAGTCTTGAAAAATAAAGCGTTTTAGTGGTTTGTTTCCTTTAAACTAATTAAAAAATACACAATCATTTCCATCCTAAAAGCCCTTAAACAACGCCCAACCTTGACAAGAACTCTATTATTACCTATCATTAAGCTATACTTAAGAATGAGGTATTATTATGAATAATGAATCGCAGACGATATCAATCGAAAGCATTCTTCACCAAGCAACTACCCCGTGGTTGAGCTTTGTCTTAGCACCGCTTGGTTATTGCTTTATCGGTTTGATTCTTGCATTAAGACAACACCAATTTCAATTTATGCATTTTGTCGTTTTATTTTTATTTTTTGTAGCTATTTACTTACAAGAAAATTCATATCGCAAACTAGCACTTCATCCAGAGAAAAAGAAATGGCCAGTCATTGTATTAACGAATGTTATTCTCTTTGTCATTCTCTTCTATTTCTACCAAACAGTCGCTATTAGAGTGGTTCTCCTACTCTTTGCCATTGTGTTATTCAATCATACGAATCTGTTTGAAGTGAAAGTTAATGAAGTTTCATATATTTATCACCTGCTACTAAATGGGATTGCTAAATACTATATCGCAAATTTCGTTACAGTATATGTACTCAGTGGCAATGTAACTTCTGCTATTAGCGCTCAACTCTTCCAATATGTTTTATTTGGACTGTATGTGTCTCATATCAAAACAAAACTAACAGAGCGAAAAGAAGGCAAAAGACATTTCGGCCCAGCAGCTGCTATCTTTAATGTATTTGTCAGTCTGTCATGGCTAGTAGGAACAGTCGTTTACTACTTATGGTATTTGAATCATTTCAATATTTTGGGAATCATTTTATTCTCATTATCACTATTAATTCCGATTCTTTACCAAATCCACTTTAGAAAACAGTACACAGTGAATCGTTTAATTACATACCTCCATTGGTATTTAGTCGTAATGTCTGTTTTATATGGATTCTTTATCGCAATTTAAATCAAAAAAATGGTTGGACAATTGTCCAACCATTTTTTGTTTATACTTCTTTTTGACCATAAGCGCAAATATCGAGTAATGGACAACTTGCACATTTTGGTTTTCTGGCAATACAATGATATCTTCCAAAGAAGATCATCCAGTGATGGGCTTTCCCCCATAAATCTTTTGGTAATTTCTTACAAAGTGTCTCTTCTACTTCTAAAACGGATGCCGATTGCTTAACCATTTGGAGTCGTTTAGAAATACGTTCTACGTGAGTATCTACTGCAAATGCAGGCAATCCAAACGCGACGCTTAACACGACATTCGCTGTCTTTCGCCCAACTCCTGCTAGTTGCACCAACTCTTCTCTTGTTCGTGGAACTTCTCCGTTAAATCGTTCAACCAATTGCTGTGCGCACAGACGAATATTCTTTGCCTTATTTCTGTAAAGACCTAAGGATTGAATACACTCAATCACCACATCTTCTTCACTATTCGCTAAAGCATGCGCATTTGGATAAATCGCAAACAATTTTGGAGTGACTTTATTCACACCTTTATCGGTTGCTTGCGCGCTGAGAATAGTCGCAATCAGTAGTTGAAACGGCGTCTCGTGATCCAGTTCGCAATGCGCATCTGGAAATAGTTTTTGCATTTCTAGAACTGCTTGTAATGTTTTTGCTTTTGATAACATCTTATCTCTTCACCCAATTCACTAATGGAACTGATTGACTAGCAGTTTCATTTGGTTTTACGTCTACTTGTGCATTCTTTGTGCGAGTTTCAGACGCTGCTAATTGTTGCGCAGATTGAATCCCTTTATTCTTCCACGCCAGTAAAATACGGTCAATATATTTCACATTATGCGCTTGATTTAAGACGGCTTCTTTTAAAGCTGCTACGATTAATTCCTGTGGATACTTGTCGTTATGAATCCATCCAGAAATCATCTCAATTTCAAATCCACTTAACTGGCGATTAAACTCTTGCTCAATTAACGTCAACACATTGACATCTTTTTGCGACATCTTTTCAACACTAAAAGAGTTTTGCTTAAATAACACTTCTAATTGACGAAGAAGCGGTTTAAAGCTGTAGTAATCCACTTTTTTTCCATCTTGTGCTTCGCGCTGTTTAATCTCTAACACTTGTCGATCCATTAAATGTTGAATAATGCCAAATAATTGTCTTTCGTCGACTCCAAATTGTTGACAGGTTTCTCGAATATTTAACACAAATGACTCTTCCGGATGTCGCTGCATTAACCATGCAATTAATAAGCATTCATCTGCAGTCAATTGCAATTTTCGGTAATTTTGAAGTAGTGCATTCGGAACAGACGTACTGCCACTATAAATCCAATGTTCTTGGAATGTTAATGCCATTTTTTGACCTCCCTCTTTTAAAAAAGAGCCAACGACATAGGTCAGCGGCTCTTTCTTATTCTTTTTATTATGGGTAAATACGGTTTAATAAACGTGGGAATGGAATAGCTTCACGAATATGTTTCGTACCAGCCACAAAGGTTACCATACGTTCTAAACCAAGACCGAATCCTGAGTGAGGAACAGAACCGTATTTACGTAAATCTAGGTAGAATGCATAGTCATCTGGATTTAATCCATTTGATTTAATTCTGTCTAATAATTTATCGTAGTCCGTTTCACGTTCACTTCCTCCGATAACTTCACCATATCCTTCTGGAGCAAGTAAGTCCGCACATAGTACACGACTTTCGTTTCCAGGAACTGGTTTCATGTAGAAAGCTTTAATTTCAGTTGGATAGTTGATCACAAATGTTGGCACTCCAAAGTAGTTTGAAATCCAAGTTTCGTGTGGTGAACCAAAGTCATCACCGTGTTCTAAGTGTTCGTAATCAGTATCTTCATCGTTTTCGTGCGCTTGTAATAAGTCAATCGCTTCATCGTATGTGATACGTTTGAACGGTTCGCTAATGTATTTCTTCAATAATTCAGTGTCACGTTCTAGAGTTTCTAATGCATGAGGTGCACGGTCTAAAACGCCTTGAATTAAAGCTTTCACATAAGCTTCTTGTAAGTCTAATGACTCGTCATGTGTTAAGTATAAATACTCAGCATCCATCATCCAGAACTCTGTTAAGTGACGACGAGTTTTAGATTTTTCTGCACGGAATACAGGACCGAAGTCAAATACACGACCAAATGCCATTGCTCCAGCTTCTAAGTATAATTGACCAGATTGTGTTAAGTATGCTGGTTCTCCGAAGTAATCTGTTTCGAATAATTCTGTTGAATCTTCTGCCGCATTTCCTGAAAGAATTGGACTATCGAATTTAATGAATCCATTTCTATCAAAGAACTCGTATGATGCATAAATAATCGCATTACGAATTTCCATAATGGCATGTTGTTTTGTTGAACGTAACCATAAATGACGGTGGTCCATTAAGAAGTCAGTACCATGCTCTTTTGGAGTGATTGGATATTCATGACTCTCCCCAATTAATTCGATATCTTTTACTAATAACTCATAGCCTAATTTAGAACGAGTGTCTTCTTGAACAACACCTGTTACAAATACAGAACTTTCTTGAGTTAATCCTTTTGCTAATTCAAACGTTTCTTCACTTACGTCCGCTTTTACTACAATCCCTTGGAAATAAGCTTTTCCATCACGTAATTGTAAGAACGCGATTTTACCGCTAGAACGTTTATTGGCAACCCAAGCACCAATTGTAACGGTTTGTCCAACGTAATCTTTTGCTTGATTCATTGTTATAGTTTTCAAAATATCACTCTTCCTTTACTTATATGATTCAATAAATTCCTTGATTCGTTTAGCGGCTTCCTTTAATTCCTCTTCGCTATTGGCACAGCTAAGTCTTAGGAAACCATTGCATCCAAAGTTCTCTCCGGATACTGTAGCAACTCCAGCCTCTTCAAGTAGTTTTAAGGCAAACTCTTCAGAAGAAGCAACACCTACGATATGCATGGCTACTTTCACATTCGCGAATAAGTAGAATGCTCCTTTAGGCTTCTCACACTTAATTCCTTCAATATCGGTTAATAATCCATGGAATAAGTCAATTCTTCTTTGAAACTCATCACGCATTTCTTTTTTACTAGCTTCAACATCTTCGTCGAAAGCACGAATGGCTGCATATTGTACAACCGCAGCAGGGTTACTTGTTGTGTGACTTGTTAAGTCATTTAAAGCTCTTATGATTCGTTTTGGACCGAATACATATCCAAGTCTCCATCCAGTCATCGCAACTGATTTTGATAATCCATTGATGACTAATGTGTTATTAAAAATCTCTTCAGATAAACTTGCCATACTGATGGAAGGCGCATCATAGACTAATTCATAATAAATTTCGTCCGATACGACAAACACATTATGTTCTAATGCCCAATTTCCAATTGCTACTAACTCTTCTTTTGTATACAAGAGTCCTGAAGGATTCGAAGGTGCATTGAGTATCAAGAGTTTTGTCTTATCCGTTACGTATTCGTTTAGTAAATCGACTGTTAGTTTAAACGAATTTTTTTCTCTAGTTTCAATATACACCGGAACGCCATCCGCTAATTGAATTTGTTCGGCATAACTCACCCAGTAAGGAATTGGAATTAAAACCTCGTCTCCTGAATCTACTAATGTCATAAAGACTGAATATAGCGCAAATTTAGCACCCGCAAAAGTCGCTACTTGCTCCTTTTGGAGTTCAATTCCATCTTTGCGTTTATGAAAATCACAAATCGCCTGTCTTAACTTATCTATTCCCAAAGCTGGTGTATAATGATCGGTTTCGTGTTTTTTCAAAGCATCGATGGCTGCCTCTGTAATCACTTCAGGTGTTTTAAAATCAGGTTCACCAATCGATAAACTAATAATCTTTCTTCCCTGAGCTTTTAGTTCTCTAGCTTTTTGTGTCATTGCTAGAGTTCCTGAAGGCAAAATTTTCGATACTCTATCTGAAATTTTTACCATAAATCACCAATTTCTATATATTCTCAATATCTTTAATCCATTTACCATTTTTCGCTGAAATATAGTAATAACCAATACGTTGATTGCTCATACGATAATTGACTTCCCACACCGGTTCCCCGTTTAAAAGTCCAAGTCTTGCTTCGAGCACTTCAACATCTGGTTTATCTTGTAATGTAATTGAACGAGCTTCTTGCTCATTGACAACTGCTGATTGCTGAAGAATTGTGACATCTCCACCCTCTTCAGGAATAATTGCATAAATGGCATTGCCTTCTTTATCTTCACCCATAACAGTGTAGTAAGAAGTATCCGTATTAAACAAGTAAAACTTTGTTACCTTTGAAAATTCTACGGTTGGCGCCATCATCGTAAGTGCGTCATTTCGTTTCTTAATTTTTGGGTCCACACTCACTAGGAAAATACTTGCAGCAGCTAAAAATAATAGAAATAAAGTGAGTAAAAGAATAAACATTGTTCTACGTTTCATCAATTTCTCTCCTCTACTCTAATTTTCATAGATAATGGTATTATACGCTATTTAACGTAAAAATACCACCATACATATAAGATGATGCCCTACATATTTTTATTCTTCCCAACGTTCAAACACTTTTTAAATGGTTTCTCTATAACCGTAGCATTTTCCGGGAAAACACTTTTTACTTTCATCGCATATTTACTAATCGTTGCCCGAACATCTAACAACCAAATTTCGGCACTCTTTTGATGCGGTCTACTAAAACGTCCTAGTCCTTGATACAGTTGAAGAAGCATCATCCTCATCGCATAATGACCGAAATAAGAACGCTCTTGTTCTTTCATCTCTAGTTGAATAATTTGTTGAGCCGTTGACACTGGATTTGGGAATGGCAATTTAGTGATTACAAGCGAATCAATCGATTGTCCACCACTATCAAATCCTTCCCAGAAACTATAGACCCCCAGTAAAATCGCATCATTTCTTTCTTGGAAACGACGTTGGATTCTTCGACCCATCTGAGGCCCCTTTTGAGCAAGCAAGTCCACCTGATGAGCGTAACAAAATTCTTCTAACAAGCTCTCTACTGCTAAGAGCGCTTCTACTGAATGCATTAATACAAGCATTCTTCCGCCCTTTCGCTCATAGATTTTTTCAATACAGTCAGCGATTTGTGCGTGATACTGTTGACTCGAGGAAGAATTTACGGCCACCAAATCATTCGGAATAAAGATTTGATGCTCGGCACTTTCTGATATTGTCTCAATTACAGTGAGCTTTTCTTTGGCCTCTAACTCATAGAATAACGATGTAAAAGTTGGAATCGTTGCAGAAATTCCAATCAATTGTCTCATCTTCTCTCTAAACTGATTGAAGACTTCAATGACTGGTTTCACTCTTAATAATTCGAGAGTATTTTGTCCATACTGTTCTTTTTCTTCGATGACAAAATAATCACTACCCTCCGTTTGAAATAGAGAGATAGACTCCATTAGTTCTTTTAATAAATAACTACTTTCTTCAAATAAAGTGGTCTTATCCGCATTGGCTTGCAGTAAATTCATTACACCAGAAAGAGCCTTCTGCATTGCATTTACCATTTCACAGTGAATCGAATCTTTCCACTCGGTTGCTGTAAATACAAATGAATTGGTCAGTTGTTGGCCCCTCTTCAACTCTTCAAACCATGTTTCATATAGATCACAAATTTCTAATAACTTACGATTCATCGTACGAGAGAGATGTTCCTCTTCTTTTGAAAAATGAAACATCACATTTAAGTGATGATCAGACCATAATTGTTGCAACTCAAATAAATGAGAAAAGTTAACGGTAGTCGTGCCATATTGCTCTAAGGCATGCTCAAACTGCTGCACTTCATCAATCAGTACAACAGGTTTTACACGATGAGCAATCAATGAAGCGTACTGAATAAGGAATGCATGATTAGTAACCACAATTGGACTTTGTTGAACTGAAGCTACTGCCTTGTCCCAATACAGACTTCCTTCCTCATTTGCATCTTTTACCGATATTTCTTTCCATAACGTTACTTGATGAAGTGCTTGATTACACTCCGATAAATCACCTGTTTGCGTCTTTGTAATCCACACGAGTAACCCCATAATAGAAAGGCTGTTTCTTGCACTTCTCTCCTCTTGATACTTGTGAATTGCACGCTTGAAGGCTGTTAAATCAATATAGTGTCTTTGCCCTTTTATAGAAATTACAGGTGTCTTAATCTTTAACTCTGTAATAATTGGAGCGACACTATCCTCCATCAGTTGTTGTTGCAATAGTAAGTTCGAAGTGACTATCCAGATTGGTTTTCTCTTACTCGCTTTTTCAAATGCTGCCAGTAAATAAGCGTATGTTTTCCCTGAACCAGGGCTAGCTTCAATAAAATGCAAAGGTTCGTCAGTTTCAATCAACGATTCTATGGTGGTTATCATCTCACGCTGACTTGCCTTATCTTCTAAGAATCCAGAATCTACTAATTTTTGATAAGCTTCTAGTGCATTCGTTTTTCGTTTAGAAGACTTTAGCTCTACCTCTTTTACCGCTAGAGGAGAAACGACAAAACCTTGTTCTAAAGAAAAATCTTCTCTTTCTTCTTTTCCTTTTTCTTCTAAAATTTCCTCAAAAATCGTACCCGTATCCCCTAGTAATTCTCCAGAGAATTCGGTTAGCTGTTTTAACGTAATCGTCGACAACTCTCGAAACTTAGTCTTCATTTTTAAGAATAGTTCAGCTGTTGCTCGAGCATCACTGCCTGCTGTATGTACTTGAGTATGATGAATCTCTAGCGCCTCTGTTAAATCACTAAGTCGATAACTGAGCGCTGTTGGATAACAAATTTGAGCCAGTTGCACCGTATCAATGAGTGGCACTTCCAATTCTAGACCCAGTGCATCTGTTAAAGCAGACATAATAAAAGGTCCGTCAAAACCAACATTATGAGCAACGAGCGTTCGATCTTCTAACAGATTAAAAATCGTCATTGCCACTTCATCAAAATAAGGAGCCGTTGCCACATCCGCATTCGTCACTCCCGTTAATAATTGAATCTCGAATGGAATACTTTTTTCAGGATTAATATTGAGGGAGACATGCTCCATCACTTCATCGCCATTGATTAAAGTACAGCCAAATTGGAAGATTCGATCTCCGCTTTCATATTTTGGCCCTGTCGTTTCTAAATCAATGACAGCATATTTTCTTACCATGAGAAAAGCTCCTTTCTAAAGAATTCCTACTTATTTAGTTTACTAACTTATTCCTCTTGTTGCAAACAGTAGAAAGGTTTTAAGGCAAAAAAAGAAGCTTGAGCATTGCCCAAGCTGTCTTTTATCATTTTGAAAGTTGATTAAACGGTTTTACCTTTATCAATCACGACTTGTACTTCTTCTGTACCTGTTAAAACAGTATGTTGTTTTACCGTAACATCTTTATCAGCAATCACATACTCTAAATGAGCACCTGATTTAATCACGGTATTTGAAAGAATGATACTGTTACGAACAACCGCACCTTCTTCTACGACAACATCACGGAAGATAATACTATTTTCAACGGTACCTCGAATCTTCGTACCATCTCCGAGAATCGAATTCTTCACTAAAGCCTTCTTACCATAGCTTGTCGGAACCGTATCTTTAACACGTGTAATCACTTGAGTTCCTGAAAGGAATACATCCTGAAGATTTTCAAAATCAAGCATTTCCATATTCAAGTCATAGTAATCTTTAATCGTATTTACGACTTTCAAGTATCCTTTGATTTGATATGCAAACACACGTAATGTTTCAAGGTTCTTAGCGATATAGTCACGTAAGATATCTTCCCAACCAAGTGTTAACCCTTTTTTAACAATGCCATTGAATAATTCTTTTGTTAAAATGTAGATTTTCACTTGTGTTGCACATTCATGATCAGATCCGTCGAAGTGATAAAGGGACTCATACACTTTGTGATTTTCATCAAAGATAATTTGTGATTCCCCAACTGTTGGTTTGCGATACGTATACGCAACAGTAATATCAGAACCAGTATCTAAGTGATATTGGAACATTTCTTTGAAATCAATTTTCCCGATAATATTTGTATCGGCTAAAATAACAAACTCTTCATCAAGATCTTGCGTATATACCATTGTATTGGCTAACGCTTCGATTTTATTTTGTGGGATACGTGTTGATAAGTAGTTTGACATCGGAGTAATAATCTTCAAACCACGGTGTTTACGGTTCAAGTCCCAATCTTTTCCTGAAGCTACATGATCGAGTAATGATTTGTAATTATGATTCGTTAATAGTGCAATATTATCGATATCTGCATGTACAAGAGAAGATAGCATAAAGTCCACCATACGATAACGAGAAATTACTGGTAAAGCGGCTGCCGTACGATTTCTGACTAACCCTTGAAGGTCGTCATTTCTATAATTATCTGCAAACAATACACAAAACGCTTTGATCATATTAATTTCCTCCAACTTTCGTATCTTCTTCTACCACTTCGAAATTGCCGATAACGGTAATCATATCTTTACCAAGTTCAATTTCTTCATGGCCTACAGTCACACCGCTTTTTACAACCGTGCCTTCTGCAATAATTGAGTTCACAACTGTTGCGCCCTCTTCAATGACCGCATTCTGCATGATGATACTTCCAAGGACTTTAGAATTTTGAGCAATCGATACTCCAGACGATACAATTGATTCATGGACTTTTCCTAGTACAATTGTTCCATCTGAAATCATTGATTCAGTCACTTCGGCGCTCTCTCCGATATATTGAGGAAGTCTGCCTTCGTGGCGATAGTAAATCTTCCAAGTTTTATCAGAAATATTAAAGTCTTCTTTTCGTTTGATTAAGTCCATGTTTGCTTCCCATAGACTTTCGATAGTACCTACGTCTTTCCAATATCCTGCAAATGGGTAAGCGTAAATACGACGGTCTTCTTCAAGTAACATTGGAATAATGTTTTTACCGAAGTCTTTTTCACTTTCTGGATTTTCTTCATCACGAATTAAATACTCTTTAAGTACTTTCCAGTTAAAGATGTAAATCCCCATCGACGCTTTTGTTGAAACCGGATGTTCAGGTTTTTCCAAAAATTCTACGATGCGTAAATCATCATCCGTATTTAAAATACCGAAACGACTTGCTTCTTCTAGTGGGACATTAATATGAGCAACCGTCAAGTCTGCTTTTTTCTCTTTATGGAATTCAAGCATCTTGTTGTAGTTCATTTTATAAATGTGGTCCCCAGATAAGATTAATACGTACTCTGGATCATACTGCTCGATATACTTAATATTTTGATAAATAGCATTGGCAGTCCCTTTATACCATTCCCCTGTTTTTCCAGCTGTATATGGAGGAAGAATTGTTAACCCTCCGTCTACACGGTCTAAGTCCCAAGGGTTCCCATTCCCCATGTAAGAGTTCAACTCAAGAGGCATAAACTGAGTTAACACCCCAACAGTAGAAATCCCTGAATTTGCGCAATTTGAGAGAGGAAAATCGATGATACGATACTTCCCACCAAAAGGAACAGCTGGTTTCGCCATATCCTTTGTTAGTACTTGCAAGCGAGTTCCTTGTCCGCCTGCGAGTAGCATTGCTACGATTTCTTGCTTTCTTGCCATACGTCCAACCTCCGATTATTGATTGTTAATGATATACAGTGTAGAAAACGGTGGTACATTCACCGCGAGTGTATAATCAAACCCTTTATGTGGTTTCGTAACTGTATGAAGTCCACGATTCACCACTCCAGATCCGTTATACTTTTTAGCGTCAGAGTTGAGAGCAACTTTATAGCTTCCCCATTTCGAAACGCCAATTTCATAGTTCTTAATATAGTTCCCTGAGAAGTTTGAGATAACAATCACTGAATCTCCTTTAGAATTCATTCTTGAGAAGACAAAGCAGTTATTCCAAACATCTTCCACCTCATGCCATCTAAATCCTGTCCAGCCTCCGTCAAGGTGCCACAGTTCTGAATGCTTCTTGTAGAAGGCGTTTAAATCTTTCACATAGCGATGAGTCGCATCATGAATAGGATATTTGAGTAAGAACCAATCTAATTCACGCTCTTCATTCCACTCAATCATTTGTGGAATTTCATTTCCCATGAAGTTTAATTTCTTACCAGGGTGAGCCATCATATAGCCCATGAAAGCTCGATAGTTAGAAAACTTGTCTTCATAAGAAACAGACGCTTTATCTAGTAACGATTTCTTTCCGTGAACGACTTCATCATGAGAAATCGGTAAAATATAGTTTTCAGAGAAGGCGTACATCATCGAGAACGTAAATTGATTATGGATGCCACCTCTAAATAGAGGATCTTTCTCTAAGTAATCTAGAGAGTCATTCATCCAACCCATATTCCATTTGAAGTGGAATCCGAGTCCTCCTTCTTCTACTGGTTTGGTAACCCCAGCGAAAGCAGTAGACTCTTCAGCAATCATCATGACACCTGGATATTCATTACGTACATAATCATTCAGAGATTGAATAAATCGAATCGCTTCTAGGTTTTCAAATCCTCCATAAATATTACGAGCTGATTCTTCTTCACTTCTGCAATAGTTATAGAACAACATTGAACTTACAGCATCCACGCGAAGTCCGTCGATGTGGAATTTTTCAAGCCAAAATACTGCACTTGAATACAAGAATGAAACCACTTCTGTCTTGCCGTAATCAAATGCTCTCGTTCCCCATCCTTTATGTTCTTGGATACGAGGGTCACCGTATTCATAGCAAGGTGTGCCATCAAATTCATATAACCCAAAAGCGTCTTTTGTAAAATGCCCTGGTACCCAGTCTAAGATAATTCCGATACCTGCCTTGTGACATTCATCCACAAAATACATAAAGTCTTCTGGAGTTCCAAATCTTGAAGTCGCTGCAAAGAATCCTGTCACTTGGTAGCCCCACGACTTATCATATGGGTATTCCGTAATTGGCAATAATTCAATATGCGTGTAGTTCATCTCTTTCACATAAGGAATTAATATATCTACTAATTCACGATAAGAATAGGGATCGCCATTCTCCTTCTTCTTGAAGGAACCAAGTTCAACTTCATAAATGTTTAACGGTAGTTGAAAAGGGACGGTTCTTTGTTTCATCCACTTTTCGTCAGACCATTGGAATTCAGGAAAATCGTATACTTTAGACGCTGTTTTGGGTCTTGTTTCCGCATGGCGTGCATATGGATCTGCTTTCCATAACCAATCTCCATGATGCGGAACAATCACATATTTATAAGCATCGTACTCTTTTACATTTGGAATTGTGATTTCATAAATCCCATTTTGATTAATACGCTCCATCTTATAATCGGTTGGTCTCCATTCACAGAAATCCCCCGTTACATAGACTTCTTTTGCGTTTGGAGCCCATACGCGGAATGTACATTCGTTGTCACCTAAGAAGCTACCAAGGAAATCATAACTATGGAAATTCCTTCCTTCATGAAATAAATATTCTGCTAGTTGTTGCACTAAGCCATCACTCCTTTACGCATTCGCTCACAAAAATAAAATAAGCGTTTTCATAGTTGGGATAAAAAATTAGAGAAGGTTGATATTGATACATTTCTCTTGTTTAAATTATAACATATTTCTTAAATTTTCACAGTGGTTTTCATGAATTTTCTTAAAAATTTTTGTTTAATTCTCTGTACTTTTCATGAGACCCGTTTTGGTATCACTTTTTACCGCTTTGTATTACAATGAACATAGATTGACAAAAAAAGGGGCCTATTATGATTTTCTATCACTCACTAAAAAATAAGTATCCTTCAGGAGCAGTGACGGATAACCAAACTATTTTTATACAAGTTAAAGTTACGAAAGAGACTCACCTCTCTTCTATCCAATTAATACTTAAAGAAGATTTAACGCAAACAACAAGCATCTATCATCCAAGTCGTTCTACGATTGAAGCAGATGCAACTTTATACTCATTTGAAATCTCACCTTTACATACAGGACTATATTTCTACTATTTTGAAGTTCGTTCTGAAATCGGAACTTACTTTCTTTCTAACCATGAATTCCAAGCTGTTCCTGTTCTGAACTATCATGAAATTAACAGTTGGCAATTAACGGTTTACGAAGAACAATTTACGACTCCAGAATGGTTTAAGGGTGGGATTATGTATCAAATCTTCCCAGACCGTTTTAAGAGAAGCGAGAAATATAAAGCGAAAAAAGCAGCCAATGAAGAGATTCGTTACCGTCATGATGAGTGGGACGAATTGCCTCAATCAAGTATCACACATGAAAATTACAAAGCGCAGGATTTCTATCTTGGGAATTTAAAAGGAATCGAAGAAGAACTCGAACACTTCAAAGCCTTAAATGTAAATTGTATTTACTTAAATCCAATTATGGAAAGTCCGGATAACCACCGCTACTCCACTGCGGATTATTTCAATGTGGATCCATATTTAGGAACAAATGAAGACTTTAAAAAACTATGTGCAAAATTCAGAAATAATGGAATCGATATTATTCTAGACGGCGTATTTAGCCATACTGGAGACGACAGTATTTATTTCAACAAACAAGGTCATTATGATAGCGTCGGTGCCTATAACTCAACTGAGTCTCCATACTATCCTTGGTTTAGCTTTATGGAGTTTCCAGATACGTATCACTCTTGGTGGGGCTTTACAAACCTTCCAACGGTGAATAAATTAGAACCTTCCTATATGAAATTTATCAATGATCCAAAAACCGGTGTCTTACCGTTCTGGCAACATCTTGGGATTGGTGGCTGGCGTTTAGACGTTGCGGATGAGTTTCCTGACGAGTTCTTAGACGCATTACGGATAACTGTTAAACAAACAGACCCAAATGCCCTCATTATTGGTGAAGTTTGGGAAGATGCGACTACGAAATTTGCATATGACCATCGCCGTCGTTATTTCTTAGGAAAACAACTGGACAGCGTGATGAACTATCCTTGGAAAGATGCTATCATTCAATTCGTTCATACAAAAAATGCACATGCATTACGATATGCCATCGAAGAAATCATTGATCATTATCCAAAACCTGCTCTAGACGTTCTAATGAACTTGCTGGATAGTCACGATACTGAACGTATTATTACAAAAATTGGCTTTGGTGATACGGAAGCTGTTCCACTTCATGAGCGCCCAACACTTGAATTAACCGGTGCTGAACTTGAAGATGCGATTCAAAAACTAAAGATTGCGAGCTTTATCCAATTTACTCTACCAGGTGTTCCTTCGATTTATTATGGGGATGAAATTGGAATGCAAGGATTCCGTGATCCATATAACCGTAAGACATTCAGTAAGAAAAAAATCAACGAAGAAATCTTCGAGCATTATAAAGCATTAACAGCTTTTAGAACAGAAAACAAAGAAGCCTTCAAGGGAGACTTCTCCGTTGTATATGAAGGCGATGGCTGCCTTGTATATCAACGTGAATCTCTTCTATGTGCAGTCAATATGAATCCACATACTGTATTTATTGAAGGACTTCACGGAAAACAAATTTTTGCAAGTCACCAAATAAGAAACCATCCAAACGGACTTCTTGTTCCTGCATTTGGCTTTGCCGCTTATCAAATTTAATCCACAAAAAAAGATTCTCACTGTGAGGCGTGCCTCACTCGTGAGAATCTCTTTTTTTATTGGTTTAACCTTGAACTGGTTTGATGTGCCAAATGTCTTTTGCATATTCTTTAACTGAACGGTCAGCTGAGAAGATACCTGCATTTGCAATATTTGCAAGGCTCATCTTCATCCATTTAGATGAATCATTAAAGTCTTTTTCAATGCGTTCTTGCGCCTCGACATAGCTATCAAAGTCAGCCAAACACATATAGTGATCTTGAGTTAATAAGTAATCCACGATAAAGTTGAAGTTCATACCACCAACTGTCATTGTACGGATGAAATCAAGAACGGTCTTAATCTTAGGTGAATTATTGTAGTATTCCCAAGGTTTGTAGCCTTTTGCATATAACGCTTCTACTTCCTCTGTTTCTAACCCGAAGATGACAATATTGTCTTCTCCTACAGCTTCGTAAATTTCAACGTTTGCTCCGTCCATTGTACCAAGAGTCACTGCACCATTTAACATCAGTTTCATGTTACCAGTACCACTTGCCTCTTTACCCGCTTGAGATATTTGTTCACTCACATCTGCAGCTGGCAAGATAATTTCTGCTAGAGTCACTTTGTAGTCTGGAATGAATACCACTTTAATGTACTCACGTACTAATTCGTCACTTTCAATCATTTGAGAAATTGAGTGGATGAATTTAATAATGTTTTTCGCCATTTGGTATCCTGAAGAAGCTTTCGCAGCAAAAATGAATGTACGTGGAGTTGGACGTAATCCATTGTATTTTATCTCATGGTAAAGATATACAATGTGTAACGCATTTAATAATTGGCGTTTGTATTCATGTAATCTCTTCACTTGTACGTCAAAAATGGAATGAGGATTTACTGAAATCGCAAGAGTTTCTTTAATGTAAGTCGCTAATTGCTCTTTCTTCGTTAATTTAATGGCTTGTAAGTCTTTCAGCACTTTCTCATCATCTTTATAAGCATTCAATTTTGAAATGCCAGAGAGGTCTTTAATGAAGTCATCTCCGATTAAATTTTCTAAGTAAGTAGCAAGTTCTGGATTTGCTTGACCTAACCAACGGCGGTGCGCAATCCCGTTTGTCACATTACCGAATTTTCCAGGATATAAATCGTTAAAGGCTTTGAATGTATCACGAACAAGAATATCACTATGCAATTTTGAGACCCCATTTACATAATGACTACCTACGATAGAAAGATTTGCCATCTTAATCATGTCGTCATAAATAATCGCTGTATCACGTAATGTATATTGTCTTCCTTGTTCCATTACCCATAAGCAGAAACGTCTATTAATTTCTTCAATAATTGAGTAAATACGTGGAAGAATTGGTTGGAATAAGGATACTGGCCATTTTTCCAATGCTTCTGCCATGATGGTATGGTTTGTATACGCAAATGTCTTCGTCGTGATTTCCCACGCTTTATCCCATCCATAGCCATACTCATCCACTAATAAGCGCATTAATTCAGCAACGCCCATTGCAGGGTGAGTATCATTAATATGAAGCGCTACATGTTCTGAGAAGTTTTCTAATGTACCAAATTCACGGTAATGGTTTTTCACTAATTGTTGTAATGAAGCACTGATAAAGAAGTATTGTTGTTTAATACGTAACTCTTTACCTTCGTTTGTTACATCGGCTGGATATAATAACTTCGAAATAGAAGACGCAATTGCTTCTGCTTCTGATGATTTAGAATATTCGCCACGTTCAAATAGTTTCATATTGAAACCAGTTTTTGCTTTAGCTTCCCACAAACGAAGTGTGTTTACAGCTGAAGCATCATAACCAGAGATTAATAAATCATATGGTTCCGCTTGAATCGAAGTATAGTTTTTGTGGTTCACTTTTAAGCCAGTTTCTGTCATCACTTGCTCTAATTCTCCACCAAAACGTACTTCAACTTCTTCGTCATTACGGTACACTAAGCCATATTTCCCAAGGTCTAACCATTGATCTGGGAATTCTTGTTGCCAACCGTTTGTAATCACTTGTTTGAAAATCCCATATTCGTAAAGAATTGAGAATCCTGTAACTGGATATTCATTACTTGTTAAAGCATCTAAGTAACAAGCCGCAAGACGTCCTAAACCACCATTTCCTAAACCTGGATCTGGTTCCATATTGTAAATTTCATCAAGTGAAAAATTGTTTTCGCTCAAGAACTCTTTTGCTTCCTTTTCAATACCTAAATTGAATAAGTTATTGCGGAGTGTACGTCCTACTAGGAATTCCATTGACATATAGTACGCACGTTTTTGACGAGTTTGTTTTAATGTTTGTTCAAAGCTGAATTTCTTTTCCATTAAAATATCACGAACAGATCTCATCATCGCTTCGTATACTTGTCTCTTACTTGCATTTGAGATGGTTACACCAAATTGATTCTTTAATGAAGTTTCAACACGACTTGTTAAACTTTTTTCGACCATTTAAGAGCCTCCTTCTTATTTTTTATACCACTTCATGGTATAAGTCTAAATATTTCTTAGCGGACTGTTCCCAACTTACATCTTTTTGTAAATTGTTCTTGATAATTTGTTTCCATTCATCAGGTGATTGATAGAAGCATGTCACAGCGCGATAAATCGCATCCATCATATCGCCAGCTTGGAAGCTTTCGAACGTGAACCCATTTCCTTCTACTCCTGTAAATGGAATAACTGTATCACGTAATCCCCCAACACGGTGAACAACAGGAACTGTTCCGTAGCGCATTGAAATCAGTTGTGATAATCCGCATGGCTCTGTTTTAGAAGGCATTAAGAATAAATCACTTGCTGCATAGATCTTTGCAGACATTTCATTAGAGAATAATAAAATGCTGCGTACACGATCATGTCTGTAATGTTCTAGTGAACGTAAAGCACTCTCATAATGAGCATCCCCTGTTCCTAGAATCACTAATTGTGCACCTGTTTTAAGAATTTCTTCGCTTGCTTGTAAAATTAAGTCAATTCCTTTTTGATGAGTAAGTCGTGTTACCATTCCAATTAAAGGAATATCCGCATTCACTTCTAAGTCCATCTCTTTTTGGAATGCTAATTTATTTTGAACCTTATCTTCAAATGTTTTTAAGTCGTAATTTACAGGAATCATTGGATCTGTTTTTGGATTGAATTTATCCACATCAATTCCGTTTAAGATTCCTCTTAATTTTCCTTGTTCAACAGTTAAAATCTTGTCGAGTCCATATGAGAAATAAGGGTCCAAGATTTCACGAGCATATGTTTCACTTACTGTATTCACGCGGTCCGCCAATTGAATCGCACCTTTTAGTAAGTTCACGTCCCCATTGTAAATGAGTGCGTCAAAATATTTATTTTCTAATCCAAATAGATTTCCCATTTCATATGGATTGAATCGACCTTGGAATTCAATATTATGAATCGAAAGCACACTCTTCATATCTTTATAGAATTCTGCTTCACTACTCTTCAACACGTCTAAGTAAATGACAGAAAGTGCTGTATGCCAGTCGTTTACATTCACAACATCTGGTTTAAAATCAAGAGCAGGTAGGATTTCAAGAGCTGCTTTTGAGAAGAAAGCAAAACGTTCTCCATCATCTGCTTGTCCATAAATACTGTCACGATTAAAATATTGTTCATTATCTACAAAATAGCAAGGAACTCCGTCCACTTCAGTCTCGAAAATTCCACAATACGAATGTCTCCAACCTAAATCAACAAATTGGTATGCTTTGTATTTTAAACCAAAACGTTCGCGGTCAATACTAGAATACAAAGGTAAAATAACACGTGCATCTACGCCTAATTCACGAAGGGCCTTTGGAAGAGAACCAATAACGTCTCCTAACCCTCCTACTTTAACAAAGGGAGCTGCTTCAGCTGCAATAAAACAAACTTTCATACACTTTCTCCTTTAACTTGTGATAGGTTTATTATACCTTGAAATCATGAAAAGAACTAGACTTCTTATATAATAAAATAAATAAATCAAACTAAATAAAAAACCTAGGACAAATGTCCTAGGTTCAATTGGCAATTAAATTTCTGGGTAGATATCTTCCACAGATTTTTCTGGGTCAATCACGATGAATAAGTTACCGTGTGAACCAATTGCTGAACTTTGGTATTTGTTGTCATTTCCATCTTCATCTACTGGGCTGTATGGGAAATAAACACGATCTTTGTCAACAATTACATCTGATTTTGGATGATTTCCATCAACATATAAAATATCCATTAATTCGATATCGCTATATTTTTTAACGCGTTCGAACATTCCTAATTCTAAACCACCTAAGTTGATGTCTTCTGACATAACGTGGTCTGCTTCAGGGAAGATTTCGATACGTAATGATTCACATGGGTGAATTTCTTGGAATTCTCCACCGTTAATACGTCCAAATGATGTTGTAACTTTTTTAATCCATAAGTCACCAATCAAACGGCGATTAATCGTCCATGTTTCTCCATTTCTAAATACAAAACGTAAACCTGACATAACCTTTTTCATATAGGGTCACTCCTTAAAATAAATTATTGCTTACAAAATGATAATACCATTGAAACGCCTTTCATTCAAGAATTATATTAAATTAAATGGCTTTCAATAAATTGTTTTTCATTTCAATGAAAGTCTATTTACTTTCATTGAAATTATTTCTAATCCATGAAACGATCTCAGTATTTTCATTAGGTAATCTACCAGATAAAATCTCTGTTTGAAGAGCTTGTAAGACTTCACCAATAATAGGCCCCATCTTCTCTAAGCCAAGTGCTTCTTTTACTCCAAATCCATCAATTTGAATGTCTTTCATCGAACGAATCGGTAATTGTTGATACACTTCTTCTAACTCTACTAATTGTTCGCTATGGCCAATTCCTGGTAACAACTGCTCTACTTCAATCGCTAAAACTTCTGGACATTCATAGGCAAGGAATGCATCCCACTCTTTTTCAAGACGAGCAAGCAATGTTTGATAGCCTGTTAATATAGTAGAGATTTGGTCATTCGATGATTTCCAATTTTTCAGTACTTTTCTTAACTGTGGAATACTTAATCGTTCATAGTAAGCAAATAAGATCCAAGCCTGAGTAATCGTCATTTTTTCTAACGGGAATTCTCCTAATTTTAAGAGTGTCTCTTTGGCCTCTTTAAAATCTGGACAAGAATGGTATAACTCACTCTCTACAAATGCTTTAAAGGCAAGATCGCGATGTGGACTCAGTATCATCTTCTCAAATTCTACTTTCATACGCTCAACCGCTACTCGCTCGAGATTCGCTTTTAACGTACGAATTGCATTAAACGTATCAGATTCTATCGAAAAGCCTAATTGTCCCGCAAAACGAACTGCACGCATCATCCGTAAGGCATCTTCATTAAAACGCTCCATCGGATTTCCAACACAGCGAATGATTTCTCTCTCTAAGTCTTCAATCCCACCAAAATAATCGACAATTTCTTCTTTGTCGTTTACAGCAAGTGCATTAATCGTAAAATCACGACGCATCAAGTCCTCTTCCAGACTTCTGACAAAGGTTACGGAATCCGGATGTCTAAAGTCCTGGTACGTCCCTTCCGTACGAAATGTCGTTACCTCATAGCTATCATGATGATGGAGTACAAGAACAGTTCCATGCTCAATTCCCACATCTACTGTATGAGAAAAAAGACTCTTCACCTCTTCTGGTGTTGCGCTTGTTGCAATATCCACATCAGAAATCTCTTTTCCAAGAACCAAATCACGGACTGAACCACCCACAAAAACGGCTTCGTGTCCAGCTTCTTTTAACGTTTGAAGAACAGGGAGTGCACTAACGAAGAGCGGTACCGATTGTATATCAACTTTTCGTTTTAAATCACTCATCTTCTAACTCCTTTAATCGATTTGTTAGTTCCATAAAACGCTGAGAGTCCATTGATTCTAAAGCCTCATTGATTTCTGATTTTAATTGCGAAATCAACACTTCTTTTTGAATACTATCTAATTCCTCCTCGACTACTTCCATCTCTTCTACTTCAGAGATATAGTAAGGATTTTTCTCTAATACGGCAAAACTCACCATGCTCTTATAAGCGTTTGGAAAATCTAATTCCACATAGCAATCTTCTTTCCAATGAAGGCGCATATCATGAAAGGCTACTTCTGGATTATCGAATTTGGTTCCTTCCTTATAAAATAGGAAAGATTCTTGAGCAGGTTTAATCGTTGAAAATAACATTCCTTTTGGAGTAGCTTCCACATGCTCTACAAAATGAATTTGTTTCAACAATAACTCATGGTTTAACAAGTAGTTCAGAATCCACAATGACTCTCTTCTTTTCAAAGAATGATTTGAAATGAACCACGAAATAAATTTCTTCTTCGTTTCTAAACTTGGGTTAAACAAAGTATCCCTCCTACTCTTCAAAAATAAATGTATAACGGATAAATTCAGGATTAAATGGATCTACCTTTAATGCTTCTTGTAAGGCTGGTGCTGCTAAATCTTTACGTCCTTCTTCAATCATAAACCGGATATAATCTTCTAAGAATTCAACAGAACTTTCACCGGCTTCATAGGCTTTTTGATAGTTCGTAAAGGCCTCGTTGTACTCTTCCATTGCTTCATACGTTTTCGCAAACAAGTAAAGAATCACTGCATCTTCTTTGGTTTCTAAGCTTTCAAGGAATGCAATACTTTCCTCATATTCTTCTTCATCGTTTAAAGCCTCAACATAACTTGTCACATTAAGGAGTGATTCATTATTGAGGTTGACCGCTTCTTTTAATTCCTGTAAGCCCTCCTTTGCATTTCCTGTTGCAATTTCAATTTGTCCAAGAATGCGGTGGGCTTCATCGTTTAATTCATCAAAAGCAATCCATTTCTGCGCATAGGCTTTTGCTTCTTCGTCACGTTTTAAGATTAAGAGACATTGAATGACGTTTAGTGTCACTTCACTATTTTCAGGTTCACGTTCTAGAAGTTCCATGTAATACTCGAGAGCTTTCTCGTAGTTGCCCTCAATGGACTCATATGAGGCCATCTGGAACAATAAATCACTTGAGAGGCCGTCGATACTTTGTTCGCCAATAAATTGCTCTAATGGCTCTTTATCGCCCATTCTTAAAGTGGCTTCAACGTACAGTTCTTGTGCACGTTCTTCTTCCCCAGTTTCTGCTGGATTTTGTTTTAAGAAACGCTCCAAGAAAAATGCACTGCGTTCGAAACTTCCCGCTTCAAATAATAATGTTCCAAGGTAAAAATCAATAATCGCTTCATCTGGTTCCAAGTCTTTTGCTTTTAAGAGTTTCTTCTCTGCTAAGTCGAAATCTCCTTCTTCTCGGTATGCTTCCGATTGAACCACCAACACACTTGGGTAGTCTGTGTCTGTTTCAGGAATATCGTACAGAATCGATAACGCTTGGTCTGTTTCTCCTTCAGCCACTAAAATCTCGGCTAATAAAATTGTCCAAATCGCTTCATCTGGTTCCACTTCAGTAAGTCGTAACAGAGCACGTTTTGCTTCTTCGTAGAATCCAATCGATACAGAATAAGTCGCTAAATCTGCCATCTCTTGAAGGTCTTTTTCTGGATCAAAATTGTCAAAAAAACGATGGTAGTGTTCATAGACTTTATCAATATCTTGTTCTTGTAAGGCTTGTTCAATCGCTTCGATTACTTGTGTCATAATGTCTCCTTTAGCAGATAAACTGCATTTAAATATGTATACTATTGAAGTTTTACACCAAAAAAAGAAGGTGTTATATAGAGTTAACTCTAATATAACACCAATTAAAACTTCATGCTATGAAAAATAATTCATTGGAATTATTTTTTAACTGCATCTTTAAGAGCTTTACCAGCTTTGAATGCTGGAACTTTAGAAGCTTTGATTTTGATTTCTTTACCTGTTTGAGGGTTACGTCCTTTACGAGCAGCGCGTTCGCGTACTTCGAATGTACCAAATCCGATAACTTGAACTTTTTCGCCTGCTTTTAAAGCTTCTTGAATTGTTTCGAATAACGCTTCAACTGTTGCTGAAACATCTTTCTTTGTTAATTGCGTTTTTTTAGCAACGCGATCTACTAATTCTGCTTTGTTAGCCATTTTAGTTTCACCTCCGTCAAATAAGAATTTCTATCAGAGTTCGTTGAGTGGTCCAACTTATCTGGAAATCGAAAATTAGTTTTGATTTCCTCTAAATTATACCATTCAACCTCAATAGTTTCAACGTTTTATATCCTGTTTTATAAGCTTGCTATGAATTTTTTTACTTTCTTTGACGCGTAATCATATGAATTGGTGTTCCCTCGAATCCAAAAGCTGAGCGAATACGGTTTTCTAAGAATCGTTCATATGAGAAATGCATCAATTCAACGTCATTTACAAATGTGACAAATGTTGGTGGTTGAATCGCCACTTGCGTCATATAGTAAATCTTCAAGCGGTTCCCTTTATCCGTTGGAGTTGGGTTCATCGCGATCGCATCCATCAATACATCGTTTAAGACTGATGATGAAATACGACGTGAACGAACTTCATGAATCTCTTTTAGAATTGGTGGGATTTTTGAAAGACGTTGTTTTGTCTTTGCAGATACAAAAATAATCGGAGCATATGATAAGTATAGGAATTCTTGACGAATCTTATCCTCAAACTCTTTATACGTTGAATTATCTTTTTCAAGCGTATCCCATTTATTCACTAAAATAACGACACCCTTACCAGCTTCATGAGCGTATCCGGCAATCTTCTTATCTTGTTCTTGAATTCCCTCTTCGGCATTCAAGACCACACAAACAATGTCGCTTCGTTCAATCGCTCTTAAGGCACGTAAGACACTATATTTTTCAGTTGATTCGAAGACACGACCTTTCTTACGAATACCGGCAGTATCAATCATCTTAAAGACAGTACCTTCTTCATCCTCGAATGTCGTATCGATGGCATCACGAGTCGTACCTGCAACATTCGATACAATTACACGTTCTTCACCAAGCATCGCATTCACTAAGCTTGATTTCCCTACGTTTGGACGTCCGATGAAACTAAACTTAATGACATCTTTATCCTCTTCGTCTCCTTTATCTTCAGGGAAAGCTTTAACAGCTGCGTCTAATAAGTCTCCAAGACCTAGCCCGTGACTTCCTGAAATTGGGAAGGGTTCACCGAATCCTAATGCATAGAAATCAAAAATCTCAGAACGCAATTCAGGATTATCGACTTTATTAACAGCTAGTAAAACTGGTTTATTTGTACGATAGAGTAATTTTGCAATGTGTTCGTCAGTCGTTGTCACGCCCTCTTTCACACTTGTAAGGAAGATAATCACATCTGCTTCTTCCATCGCAATCTCTGCTTGCATACGGATGTTTGACATAAACGGTTCATCCGTAATATCAATTCCACCTGTATCAATAATATTAAATGAGTGACCTAACCACTCACCTTCAGAATAGATACGGTCACGAGTGACTCCGGCGATATCTTCTACGATAGAGATACGTTCTCCGACAATACGGTTAAAAATTGTAGATTTTCCGACATTTGGTCTTCCTACAACGGCAATAACTGGTGTTGACATACTATTCCTCCTTTTTCTCTAATTCTATCATAAAAATAGTCTGGAACCAGTCCAGACTATTTCCACTTAACTTTTATTTGAATGTTATTCTTCAACTTTAAGTTCAGAAAGTTGATCACCTAAACGATCAGCTAAAGAGAATGAAACATCTTCTTCAGGTAATTCGTAAGTTTCTTCAACCACTTCTTCAACTTCTTCTTTTTCAGGTTTTGGAGCTTCTTGTAAAGCTTTAATACTTAAAGAAATACGTTGTTGTTCTGGATGAACTTCAAGAACTTTCACTTGAACTTCTTGACCTTCTTTAAGAACTTCGTGTGGTGTTGCGATATGTTGGTGAGCGATTTGAGAAATGTGAACTAATCCTTCTACTCCAGGGAATAATTCAACAAATGCTCCAAATGTAGTTAGACGTTTTACTAAACCATCTAATACAGAACCAACTGCTGCACGTTCTTCAATGTTGTCCCATGGTCCTGCTAATGTATCTTTGATTGATAATGATACACGTCCGTTTTCTGGATCTACTGAAATAACTTTTGCTTGAACTTCTTCGCCAACTTTTAATTTGTCGCTTGCTTTTGCAACGTGCTCATGAGAAATTTGTGAAATGTGAACTAATCCATCCACACCACCTAAGTCGATGAACGCACCGAAGTTTGTTAATCGAGCAACTTTACCAGTCACTACAGAACCTTCTTGAATTGCTTCAAATACAGCTGCACGCTTAGCTGCTTTTTCAGCTGCAACTAAGTTTTTACGTGATAAGATTAAACGATTTTCGCTTGGTTCGATTTCAACGATTTCAAAAGCTAATGTTTGGCCTTTGAATTGAGCTAAGTTATCAACATAGTGGTCTGATACCATTGAAGCTGGTACGAAAGCACGAACTCCTGCATCCACTACTAAACCACCTTTAACAGCATCCACAACTGGAGCTTCGATGATTTCTTTGTTATCGAATTTAGCTTGAATTTCTTCCCAAACTTTACGTGCATCTACACGTTTTTTAGAAAGTAAGAAACTTCCATTTTCTTTATCTTTGATTTGTTTGATGACTACTAAATCAACAACATCCCCAACAGCTAAAACGTCTTCTACACGTTCTACTGGTGATGTTGATAATTCATTGAAAGGAATAACCCCTTCAACTCCTCCACCGATAATTCCGACGATGGCTTGTTTATCTTGTAGAGTTAATACTTCACCTTGTACTAAATCTCCGATTTGAATATCTTTAACGATATCGAGCGCATCTTGCATTGTTTGTAATTCTGACATGTGACTTCCTCCTAAGCGCGACAATTCATGCGAACATAAAGTTTGATTTTTGTGTAAAATAAAACTTTTTATCCACTTACAATCATACCACTAAATGAAAACGAATTCTAGTGTTTTTGTGTAGAATCTGGTTAATTCGTTAACTTTTCTTGGATAAGATTCGTAATTTTAGAAACGACTTCTTGAATTGATAGGCTTGTTGTATCGATTTCAATTGCATCATCCGCTTTTTTCAAAGGAGACTCCTTACGAGTGCTATCTAAAAAGTCACGATGAGCGATTTCTTCTTCTAATTTTTCTAAAGATAACTCAATACCCTTCTCTTGGTTTTCTCTAAAACGGCGAAGGGCGCGTTCTTTAACAGAAGCTACTAAGAAAATCTTTAATTCAGCATTAGGAAGTACCACTGTCCCGATATCTCGACCATCCATAATAATCGAATGATTTTCAGCAATCTCTCTTTGCATTTGTACAAGCTTCACTCGAACTGCTTTAATTGCTGAAACTTCAGATACATTTCTAGTCACTTCAAGATCACGAATTTCACGTGTGACATCTTCTCCATTTAAGAAGACAAGTTGGCCATCTTCAGTATTTTTAAAACTGATGTCTAAATGCTCTAATAATTCTGCAATCGCCTTTTTATCATCGACAGAAATATGATTTCTTAAAAACTCTAATGTAGTCGCACGATACATCGCGCCTGTATCTAAATAAAGAAAATTTGTTTCTTTAGCAATTAGTTTCGAAATTGTACTTTTACCAGACGAAGCTGGTCCATCAATTGCAACTTGCATACTCTCTCTCCTTCTCAAAAAGAAAGCCTGAAACGTCTTGCGTCTCAGACTTCTTGTATTTTAGTCGTGTATTATTGTGCTACTTTTAATGTAGTACCTGGAGCAATATTATCTCCTGTAAGACCATTAATTTGTTTTAATGTCGCAACATCCATACCATGGTTTACTGCGATACGGTATAAAGTATCCCCAGCTTTAACAGTGTATGTTCCATAGTTACCATTTTGTTGCGCTTGAGTTGTTGGTGTTTGTTGAGTTGTTTGAGCTTGACGAGGAGCTGTTGTTGTAGCTTCGTTAGCTGTAGTAGTAGCTTCTTGTTTTGTTGTAGCTGCTGTTGTTTCTGGAGTTGCTGTTGTAGTTTCAACAGTCTTCGTTAACATTACATCATCAGCTGTTCTTGGTTTTACTTGGTTACTATTATTGCTAATTGAGAACCACATCATAAATAATAGTGGTGCAACAATTACAATAAGGAACACAAATAATAACACATTTGATAATGGTGCTACTGCTTTCCCACCTGAGTTTCTAGCACTACGAGAGAATTGACGATTCTTTAAATTCTCATCTTCTCCAAATTTTCTTTCCCATGGTTGTTCTTCTGTTTGATTTAAATCTTCATTATTATTAAAGTTATCGCTCATTCAAAAATCCTCCTAATTTGACCCAATGCTATCCTCAGTCAATTCACTACACAATATAGCATATTCTTACACTCAGGGCAAACTTTTACTTTAGTACTATTGTAGCATAAATTCTCAAAAAATCACTCTATTTAATCATAGATTAAATAATTTCTTAAAGCTTTCTTCAAAGGACTTTTGAATCGATTGTTCTTCATTCCATTTCGATGTGATCTCTAATAAGAATAGATCAAGATGTCTACAGCTACTACACTTCCCACACGGCTCTTTCCGATTTTCTCCGAAGAACTGTGCTAAGTACTGTTCTTTACACTGACTCGTGGTCGCAAACTCTTCAATCTGCCCCACTTGCTTTAATTTACGCGTTCGTTGCATCTTGATAAATTCATTCTTTTGTTCATTATTCCAACGAAATGCGTTCGCAATCTCTTTGATATTTTGATGAAGTTCCGTTTCTTCCTCGTCACCTGCTTCATACGACCGTTCGATTTTACGTCCCATTTCAGAAAAATCATCTGGATGAACAAAGGCGATACAACGACTAAACTGCAGGTCTCTACCCGCACGACCGATTTGTTGCACATAATCTTCAAGCGTTTGAGGAAGTTGGTAATGAATAATTGTACGAATATTCGACTGATTAATTCCCATTCCAAAAGCACTTGTCGCTAATAAGATATTGAGTTCACCCCTAAAGAATTTCTGCTGGATGGTTTGTCGATCACTACTATGTCTCTTGGAATGGAAGGTATCGATTTTTGTAAATCCTTCCTCTTGGAGTGATTCTTTTAACCCTTCAATCTCTTTAATTGTTGAGGCATACACGATACAAGGATATTCCACACGCTTCAACAATTCACTAAGCATCTTGCTACGGAGTCCTTCAACCGAAATGACATCAATTTCACGATTCTTCAAGAAGGCATGCCCTTGGAAATAAGTCGTATCCTCTTTATTTAATCCTAAAAAAGTGTAAATATCATGAATGACTTGAGTTGTCGCCGTTGCCGTTAACGCTAATGTTCTTGGATTTCCTAAACTCTTTCTCATCTTACCGATAAATAGGTAATCACTTCTAAAATCATATCCCCACTGTGAAATACAATGCGCTTCATCGACAACAAGTAATCCAATTTCAAGTTTTGATAATTGCTTAAAGAATCTTGGTGCTTGTAGCATCTCTGGAGAAACAAAAATAAATTGATACTCATTTAACGTACTTAAAATATAATTCTTCTCGGACTCTGACATAAGAGATGTGATGGCCACAGCTCTATGAATTCCTAGCTGTTTTAAACTAGCAACTTGATCGACCATCAACGCAATCAGAGGAGACACAATCACGACTCTGCATTTTTCTTTGATGCCGATATATTGATAAATAAATGATTTTCCATTTCCTGTTGGTAAAATCGCAATCGCATCATGTCCTTCCTCAAGAGCGGTGATGACTTCCTTTTGCCCTTCTCGGAACTCGTCATATCCGAACCGATTCAATATTGGATCCATGTCATTCACGCTCCTTCAAGGCCTTGATTTGATAGTATCTGAATAAGAAGAAATCCATTTTCTTTCCTTCTGCTTCAAACTGATCTTTAGCCTCTTTATATTTAGGATATTGTCCATCTTCAAAGAGTTTTTTGTATACTTTAGCAGCCTTCGTTGCTTCTACACGTTTATAAAACGCATCTTTTGTAAGTAACAAATGCTTTAATAGATGATCGTTAATCGTACTCTCTTTGAGTTTACGAAGACGTGCAATCTCAGTTCGTTTTAATCCTTTTTCAAATAATCGAACGGTTTCTCGAACGGAACTCGTTTCATGAGAAATCCATTCAACCATTTTAGAAAACCATTCATAAGTGATTGGGAAATTTTCAGAGTCCTCAAAGACATCACTCACCCATTTCATTAAAACTAATCTTGAAAGAGGTTCACAGTCTTCAACCATGGTAAATTCCCATAACGAAACGAGCTCATCTTCTAAAGCCGCTGTCGACTTAGCTCCATTGAAAAGGCCTACCCAATGTCCTTTCACAGATTCATCTTGTTTATTAGCCCATGCCTGGAATTCATTCACAACACTAGTAAACCAAGCTGGTGTAATCGTCTCTTTTTCTTCTTTATACCATCGTTTAAATAATTGCTGTAACCATACATTTTGAATTAAAGGACGATAGCTTGTTTCTTCATAGCGGTGATAACTAATCCATTCAATCCAAAGTCTTGTCACATCCCGTAATTGCACAAACGAATATGGATGCATCAAGTAATTGACAGGATGACTTCCGTTTGTCACAAGCGAAAATTCTGGAATCTCTTTAAGGAGTACTAATCCTGATTCATTTTCGCTAACTATTCCTTCACGGAAGAATCCATCTACTAATTGATGAAAGTACTCTTCTTTTAAATGAGGTAAACTAGCAAAAAATACTTCGGTTTTATCTTCTGTGACGCCAATTAAAGTCGACATGGTACGATTTCCAGTTAAAATACGATATAATCGATTTATCGGAACCACACCATACGACTTGATCGCATGTAATATCCAAATTTGATAAAAGGAGTACTGACTCATGGATAATAAATCCTCTCTTTCAAAAATTTATGCAAAAGTTGATTGCGAATCATGTATTGCTTGTGGCATTTGTCAACTTCGTGCTCCCGAAATCTTCGAGTATGACGCCGAAGGAATTGCCTTTGTAAAACAGGATCATAATACTGGAACACTTCCGCTACCAGAAGATACGATAGAATCCTTCAAGGAGGCTTACACAGCCTGCCCAACTGGTGCTATCAAAAGGAAAAATACTCCATTTACTGAAAAATAAACAAAACGGACTCATCCTGTGAGTCCGTTTTTCTCTTTGTATTACTCCCTTATAGGCCTTTATTTTTCATCGTCTAACGCGAGTTTTATCAGCTTTTGTACTTCAAAAGGTCGCAATTCACGATAATCTCCAGGGCGTAAATTTTCCAATGTTAAGAATCCAAACTCTTCACGTTTTAATTTCATAACAGGTAACTCTACAGCCTCAAACATACGCTTCACTTGATGGTTCCAGCCTTCATGAATCGTTAAAGCTACAATCCCTGTTCCTTTATCTGTATCTACCGATAAAATTTGAGCTCTTGCATTTGACGTTTTCTTGCCATCTAAGACGATTCCACGTTCCAATTGACGCATTTGTCTAGGAGTAGGAACTCCTTTCACTTTCGCAATATATTTCTTTTCTACGTGATGTTTTGGATGCGTCATCAAGTTTGAAAACTCTCCGTCATTCGTTAATAAAAGAAGGCCTGTAGTATCATAGTCCAAACGACCTACTGGATACACGCGTTGTTCTACTTCTTTGAAATAATCAGTTACAACGGTTCTTCCTTTATCATCACTGGCACTTGAAAGAACGCCTTTTGGCTTATAAAACATGAAGTACACAGGTTCTTCTTTATAAATCGGAATACCGTCTACCTCAATTTTATCATTAGCGCCTACTTTAAAACCGAGTTCTCTTATGACTTCACCGTTGACTTTCACACGGCCTTCTTGAATAAATGCCTCACATTTTCTTCGGGATGCCACACCGGCGTGTGCCATTACTTTTTGTAATCTTTCCACAAAAAAACCTACTCTTTCTCTTCTTCTACTTCATGATGTTCTTTGGAGCGCATTTCCAACTCTTCAAACAAATCATGATTATCTCTAAACAATTGGTTTGCTTCTTCGGAATCTAAATCGAATAAATCAGAAGCATCTGGCAGGGCATCAAGAGATTCTAATCCAAAGTAATCCATGAAGTAAGCTGTTGTCTTATACAGTTTTGGACGACCTGGCGTCTCTAATCTTCCAGCCTCTTCAATTAAATCTCTTAGTAATAGTTTTTGAATCGAACCACTACTTTGAACCCCACGAATCGATTCAATATCCACACGTGTGACAGGTTGCTTATACGCAATAATCGCTAACGTTTCTAGGGATGCTTGAGACAATTGAGAAGAATATGGAGAAACTGCATATTTTTCGATATAAGGTTTTAAACTTGCTTTTGTCACGAGTTTATAATAAGAAGCCGTCAAAAGAAGCTCTAATCCACTATTTTCATCTTCTAAGCGTTTCTTTAATTCATCTAATAGCTGACGAACTGCACTTCTTTCAAGTTCTAAAATATAGCTTGCTTCCTCTAATGAAATTCCATCATCTCCAGCAACAAATAGTAAGCCTTCTAGTACTGAAATATAATTAGTCACTCTCTTTCTCCTTTTCTTGTCTTTTCTCAATCAAAATATCCTCATATGGAGAACTTTGAATAAAACGTACACGATGTTCCCGAACAAGCTGTAACATCGCTAAAAATGTTGTTGTAATCGCATGTCGATTGAAGGCAGGGAAACATTCTTCAAAAGGAACTTGTTTCTTATCTGTATGCTCAATTTTTGAAATAATCGAATCCATTAATTCTTCAACCGTATGCGTTTCATGTTGAATATTAGCCTTAAGCGGCATTTTTGCAATATTCTTACGCGCTAATTTTTTTAACGCATTCCATAAATCTTGAGTTGTCACTTCTCCTTCTTTCAAAGGGATAATCTCTTGCATCGAAGACAAGTCACTCGCTTCTTTCCCGAAGTGTAATCCTCTTAGGAAAGAAAGCTCCTCAAGTTTTTTTGCATTTTCTTTAATTTGTTGATATTCCAATAGCTGTTGCACCAGCTGATCACGAGGATCTTCCACAATTGGTTCCCCATCTTCATCCAACTCTTCTAACTTTGGTTTTGGAAGAAGCATTCTCGCCTTAATTTCTAATAAGGTTGACGCCATTACTAAATATTCAGCTGCCACTTCTAATTCCAATGTTTTCATCGAATGAATGAAGTTCAAATACTGCTTTGTTAACTCATTCATCGGAATATCGTAAATATCAATTTTCATCTCACGAATCAGATGCAAGAGGACATCCATCGGTCCTTCGTATTCAGCTACTTTAATCGTTAAATCTTCCATGGTCCCTCACTTACACGATGTTTATTCCATTTTGCGAGAATGACGCTTGTTTCAATCGTTCCGCTTAATACTTTATCTTCCATCTTTGTTAAATCTTCTAACATTTGGAATGTTTTATTTTCCCCACGAAACGAAGGTGAAATCGATAAGTATTTAATCACAATTGTGTCTGTTGTACTTTCTCCGCCAATCAATCCGATAAAATTATCGCTTTCTGACTCTTTCCAGAGCCAGCATTTGATGGATGGATTTGTCGCGATTTCTTCAATTTCCTCTTGCAATCGTTTAAAGTCCTTGAATTCTGGGATATACGAAAGCAATCCCATTGCAATTTTTTTATTCGTTGCTGAATAAGGTACTAACAAATTCATTCCTCCTCGAGGTTCGTTTCTTAATATAAAACAAGAACTTTACGAACCAATGATTTGAACACTTCTTTAACGCGTTGTGTTGTTTCTACCACTTCTTCGTGGTTTAAGTTTGCTTGCATTCCTGCAGCTAAGTTTGTGATACATGAAATACCAATCACTTTAATTCCAGCATGGTTTGCTACAATCACTTCAGGAACTGTTGACATTCCCACAGCATCCCCGCCTACAGCTTGCGTGAAGCGAATTTCTGCTGGTGTTTCATAAGTTGGTCCAGAGTATCCCATGTATACTCCTTCTCTAATATTGATATTTAATTCTTTCGCTGCTTTACGAACCACTTCTTGTCCATATTCGTGGTACGCGTGGCTCATATCAGGGAAACGAGGTCCAAAACGATCGTCGTTTGGTCCGATTAATGGGTTTGTACCAGTGTAGTTAATTTGATCTGTAATAATCATTAAATCCCCTGGTTCAAATGTTGGGTTTGCACCACCTGCAGAGTTTGTAACGATAATCGTTTCAACGTCTAATAGTTTCATTAAACGAATTGGGAACGTTACTGTCTCCATATCGTAACCTTCATAGTAGTGGAAACGTCCGTCCATGATTAGAACAAATTTCCCTTCTAATTCACCATATACAAGACGGCCAGCATGACCGACTACTGTTGACACTGGGAAGTTTGGAATGTCTTTATAGTCAAAGATTAATGGGTTCTTTACTTCTCCAGCAAGTTCCCCAAGACCTGAACCTAAAATCATTCCGAAATCAATATGACCAATGCCTTTTTCTTGTAAAAACGTTTTTGTTTCAACTAATTGTTCGTATTTGCTCATGTTGTGCCCTCTTTCTGTATTAGTTTAATTCTTTTAAGAAACTTGTTCCGTTACCAGTTGACGCAACTCCAAAGTTTTCGCTGATGGTTTCTGCGATATCACTGAAGTGTCCTTGTGGTAAGTGTGTTGGGTGTTTTAATGATTTGCTAATTGCTAACACTGGAATGTACTCACGAGTATGGTCTGTCCCTTTGAATGTTGGGTCGTTTCCGTGGTCAGCAGTAATAATTAATAAATCATCTTCTTGCATATTTTCTACGATTTCTGGAATACGAGCATCAAACGCTTCTAATGCTTCGCCGTATCCTTTTGTATTACGACGGTGACCATAAACCGCATCGAAGTCTACTAAGTTTAAGAAACTCATACCAGTGAAGTCTTTCTTCAATACTTCAACAAGTTTGTCTACGCCATCCATATTGTCTTTTGTACGAACGAATTCAGTAATCCCTTGTCCGTTGAAGATGTCGTTAATTTTACCGATTGCAATTACATCAAATCCATCTTTCTTCAAGAAGTCTAATGTTGTTTCACCAAATGGACTTAAGGCATAGTCATGACGGTTTGAAGTTCTTTGGAAGTTGCCTGGTCCCCCCACATAAGGACGTGCGATAATACGACCAATCATATATGGATCGTCTTTTGTAATTTCACGAGCGTATTCGCAAATACGGTATAACTCTTCAAGTGGAATAATCTCTTCATGCGCTGCAATTTGCATTACAGGGTCTGCAGAAGTATAAACGATTAAATCGCCTGTTTCCATTTGGTGTTTACCGTAGTCATCAATAACCGCTGTACCACTATATGGTAAGTTACATACGATTCCTCTTCCTGAGAATTCAGAAATACGGTCTAATAATTCTTGTGGGAAACCTTCAGGGAATACACGGAAAGGAGTTTTAATATTTAATCCCATTAATTCCCAGTGACCTGTCATTGTATCTTTACCAACAGAAACTTCTTCCAATTTAGTATAGCTTCCTTCTGGATGTTCTACTGGTGGAACTGTTTTTAAAGGAGCGATATTTCCTAAACCATAACGTTGCATATTTGGCACATTTAAGCCCACAGTTTCTGAAATATGACCTAAAGTATGTGAACCTGCATCATCAAATTTTGCAGCATCTGGTGCTTCTCCAATCCCTACAGAGTCCATTACAATGACATGTATTCTTTTAAATTTCATAGTTTCCATCTCCATTTTCTTTATTACGAACGAGGATGTGCTTGTTTGTAAATTTCCTTCATTCGTTCATTTGTAATATGTGTATAAATTTGTGTCGTACTAATATCCGAGTGCCCGAGTAATTCCTGCACGATTCGAAGATCGGCACCCGCTTCTAAAATATGTGTTGCAAAGGAATGGCGCAATGTATGCGGGCTCACTTCCTTTGTAATCATGGCTGTCTGAACGATTTTCTTTAAATTCTTCCAGAAACCTTGACGCGTAAACGGTCCTCCTCTGTGATTCAAGAACAAGACATTCGATAACTTCTTCTCGTCTTCTAAAGCAGGCCGTGCATACTCTAAATAGTTTTGAATCCAGTTGGTTGCTTCTTGTCCAATCGGGATAATGCGTTGCTTATTCCCTTTCCCAATTGTTTGTAGGAATCCAAGTTCCAAATGCAAATCACTGAGTTCAATGCTAATCAGTTCGCTCACACGCATCCCTGTTGCATATAAGAGCTCGAGCATCGCCTTATCTCTTAAGCCTAGAACCGTTGAGGTATCTGGTACCTCAAGCAATCGATTGACCTCATCAATACTGAGCGCTTTTGGCAACTGCTTCTTCGGTTTTGGTGGATGAATTTGTTGTGTTGGGTCTTTTTCAACCATTCGTTCTTGTACGAGAAACTGGAAGAACTTCTTCAAGCAGCTAATCATTCGACTTGTTGAACTTACTGCATATTCATCTTTCTTTAGCTTTTGAAGAAAGAGCACCATCGTTGTATGATCCACATCTTGAAGACGTGTCACCTTTTGTTCTTCTAAAAACTGAGAAAACTTTTCCAAGTCCCGTTTATAACTTTGAACGGTATTATCGGATAGACCTTGAACGGCAATACTATCTAAGAAGTAGTGTATTTCTTTCATCTTCTACCCTTCCTTTTGCTGGCAATTTTTACAAATCCCATGGAAAGTTAGACGATGATCCAGTACTTGGAACTGGAATTGCTCTAGTACTTTCTGTTCTACATCAACTAGTAAATCCTCTTCAACTTCTTCGATTTGACCGCATTTCACACATAATAGATGATGCGCAAAATGACGATTAACCGTTTGTTTTAGATGATAACGGCCAATGCCATCATCAAACAGATTTCTAGAAATGATTCCTAAGTCGGTTAGAATTTCTAATGTTCGATACACAGTAGCTAATCCAATATCCGGATACTTTTGCTTTACGAACATGTAGATTTCTTCGGCTGTCAGGAGTTCATTCAGATGTTCTAGAAGGATTTCAACTGTTGCCTGTCTTTGCAGGGTCAGTTTAAAACCTTCTTCTTGTAATTTCTTTTGAATCCCTTCAATAGAAATAGATGACAAGCGACTCGCCTCCACTCATTATTCTTCAATCAGATGGATAAATCCTTCCTCTTGTGTAATTCGTTTTGCCTTTAATAAATTACCAATGGCACGTTTAAATTGCCCTTTACTAATTCCAAAAATCTCTTTAATCGTCTTTGGATCTGTTTTATCCCAATAAGGAAGTGTATGTGTTGGACGATTTTTCAGCATCGCCACAATCATCTCTGCATCGTCTCCGATGGCTTCATGCGCACGTGGACGCATCGAAACATTCAGTACACCATCTGGACGTAGGCCAATCACACGAACGGTAATTTCTTCCCCAAGCGTTGGTTCGTACATTCGCTCTGATGGATGCAAGAACAACTTATATCCTTCTGGTGTGATGATGGTTGTTCCTACAAGTCTTACTTGTGTTACCGTTCCAGTTAGGTCTTTATTGAGTTGACCTTTATGACCACGAATCACTTTCTCGTTTAATGCTTGACCGTCTCCCATCGTTGCCCATGTGCGATCTTTTTTGTCTTTAATCAACGTTACGTATAAACGATTATTTTTCTTTGGCCATAACTCTTTCATACTTGGAAGTTCATCCAATGAAACTACCATATCTTTATCTTCTAAACCAATATCCACGAATACGCCCAAGTCTTTTCTGACTTGTGTCACGCTTGCCCATCCATAACTTTCATTTGTTACTTCAGGAATGTTGAGCGTAAAAACTTTTTTTCGGGAAGAATTCTCATATAAGAATCCCGTTACTACATCACCAATTTTAAGCGATTCTGTAGTGTCATCTTTTTTTAGACGGAATGTTTCTCCACTCTTTTGAACGAAAAAGTACTTTTCATTTTCATCCGTGATAATGGCTTGAACAACGGTCGATAATTCACTTGTCATAACAAACCTCCTTCTTCTACATTTGTCCTTTTATTTTAACACAAAATAGGGCTTTCAGTCATTTAACTCCTTGTATTTCTACCGATTTCTCTATATTTTATCAAATGGTTCCATATAACAAAAAAGCTTGAACAACTTTTTACGGTTTGTTCAAGCTTTTTATTATGATTTAAATGAATTATACGCGAGCAACTTTCATCATGTTTGTTGTTCCTTTAATTCCTAAAGGTACACCAGCAGTGATGATTACTAAATCGCCTTCTTGAGCATTGTGGTTTTCGCGAACGGCTTGCATACAGATTTCGAACATTTCATCTGTAGAATGTGCGCGTTCAACGATTACTGGTTTCACACCCCAGATTAACGCCAATGCACGTTGTTGACGTTCAGAAGAAGTCACACCTAAGATTGTTGCGTCAGGACGGAATTTAGAAATCATTTTTGGAGTATGTCCTGATTCAGTTGCAGCAACGATTGTTTTCACTTTTAAGTTTTTAGCTGTATGGGCTACTGAACGACCGATAGCTTCTGCTACATCAGTTTCATCGAATGCTTTTAATTTGAATTTGTCACGTACACGGATTTCTTGTTCTGTACGAACACAGATGTTAGCCATTGTACGAACAGCTTCAACTGGGTAATCCCCTGCTGCAGACTCACCAGATAACATAACTGCATCTGTACCATCGAAGATAGCGTTCGCTACGTCACCAACTTCCGCACGTGTAGGACGTGGGTTACGTTGCATTGAATCTAACATTTGAGTAGCAGTAATAACTGGTTTACCTAATGTGTTACATTTCTTGATTAACATTTTTTGAACGATTGGAACTTCTTCCGCAGCGATTTCAACACCCATGTCTCCACGAGCAACCATTAAACCATCAGATAACGCTAAGATTTCGTCAATGTTGTCGATACCTTCTTGGTTTTCGATTTTTGGAATAATTTGGATGTGAGTTGCGTTATGTTCTTTTAATAAATCGCGAATTTCTTGAACGTCTGAAGCACGACGAACGAAACTTGCTGCGATAAAGTCGATATCATTTTCAATACCGAAGATAATATCTGCACGGTCTTTTTCAGTGATACCAGGTAATTTTGTTTTAACGCCAGGAACGTTAATTCCTTTTTTGTTTTTAACAACACCACTGTTGTTTACTACGCAGACGATTTCGCCATTTGCGTGGTCTACTTTAGTAACTGCTAACCCTACTAAACCATCATCTACTAAGATAATTGATCCAGGTTTAACATCGTTGATTAATTCTGGGTAAGTAATAGAGAATTTTTCTTTTGTTCCTAAAACTTCAGTCATTGAAATACGAACAACATCACCAGTGTGGAATTCAATCGCACCATTTTCCATATTATGTGTACGGATTTCTGGTCCTTTTGTATCTAAAAGAATCGCGATAACGCGTCCTGTTTCTTTACGGATTTTTTTGATTGTATTGATACGTGCTAAATGTTCTTCATGGTCACCATGTGAGAAATTTAAACGTGCAACGTTCATCCCTGCTTCTGCTAATGCTGCTAATTTTTCTGGCGCTTCACTAGCAGGTCCAATAGTACATACGATTTTAGTTCTTTTCATTTTCTGTTGACTCCTTTAGTTTTAGAATGAAATTTCTTTATTTAGTTGATACAACTCTAAGTTAGGTAAATGTTTGCCGTTTGCTAATGTTTCAACGATATCGCTGTAGATAATTTCTTCAGCTTTAACGCCGACGCACACGCCACCGATATCTTCTTTTAATAAATCGATTGCTTTAGCACCCATACGGCTTGCAAGAACACGGTCACGAGCACTTGGAGCTCCACCACGTTGTACGTGTCCTAGTACTGTAACACGAGTGTGGAAATCACTATCGTATTCACGTAACTTCTTAGCAAGTTCGTCACCAGACATTACGCCTTCAGCAAGAATAATTAAAGTATGTTTCTTACCGTTCAAGCGGCCTTGTTTGATTTCTTTAGCGACAGTTTCTAAATCGAAATCTTGTTCTGGAATCAAAATTTGTTCTGCACCACTGGCAACCCCTGTCCAAAGTGCAATATCTCCAGCACGACGACCCATAACTTCAACGATAAACGTACGAACGTGTGATGTCGCAGTATCACGAAGACGGTCTAGCGCTTCTAATACAGTATTGATGGCAGTATCAAAACCAATTGTATATTCCGTACCTGGAATATCATTATCGATTGTTCCTGGAACCCCAACTGTTGGGAAACCAAGTTTTGTTAAAGCAACGGCACCTTGATAGCTTCCGTCACCACCGATAACAACAAGCCCTTCAATTCCGAATTTCTTTAATTGTTCGATACCCTTTTCTTGTCCTTCGCGATTTGCGAATTCAGGATAACGTGCAGAATACAAGAATGTACCCCCACGACCAATCATATCGCTCACGTCTGATGGATTTAATTTACGAATATCACCAGCTACTAAACCGGCATATCCATAGTTAATCCCGTAGACTTCAAAACCTTCATAAATACCCTTACGTACAATCGCACGTACAGCGGCATTCATTCCTGGAGCATCTCCTCCACTTGTTAAAACAGCAATGCGTTTCACAAAGATTCACCTCTTAGATTTATTTTTACTGGAACTAGCCCATTTGTTCTTATTTTATCACTTTTTTTTACAAATGTCTTTCATTTTCATAAACTTTTTCATTTTACAATTTTTATACATTCTTTATCTAAAATGTCGACAAGACTCGGGATTAGTTTCGACTCAAGGTTCACACCGTTTGCAAAAGAATTCTTTACGAGTGTTTTACTATTCACGAGGAATAATTCAACAGGTGTCACCCCTTTATATTTAGTCACCAACTGCTTAATCTCAGCATACACTTCAGGAGTATGTTTGTCCGGACGAATCGCGATTTGCAATCTTTTGGCTGAATCTTCAAGTAGCTTATCGGCAAAACTCATTGGATACATGCGGTTTAACTGCAGTTGCCATTGACCTTTTTGTCCTCTCTTCACACGGCCTTCCGCTAGAATCATCGTGTTTTGTTGAAGGTGTTGAAAGACTTCTGCAAGCGTGGACGGAAAGACGACAACATCCATCATTCCAGACGCATCTTGAAGTGTGACATACGCCATCTGCTCGCCTTTACGAGTAGAGATTTTACGAATGTCCACAATCATGCCGATGAATCTCATATATCCTTCTTCAAAGACGGTTTGAATCGGAGTAATCCATCCACTCTTCACAAGAGAGTCGTATTTAGAGGATGGATGCGGAGAAACTGAAAATCCAAGCACTTCGATTTCTTCTTCAATTCGTTTTAGGAGTGGTTCTTCCTCCACATGTGTGAACGCCACTTCTAAGTCATCTTCCAGCGATAAATTCAATCCATGGAACTTCACGCTTTTGACAACAGCATCGACGTTCGCCTTCAGAGTTGCTCTTGTTTCACCAAATTCATCAAAGGCTCCAGCATTAATCAATGCCATTAAGAGTGGTTCTTTCGTATATTGACTCCCCATGCGATACGCAAAGTCTTGGAATCCTTTGAACGGACCATATTCATAACGGTTCTTCACGATACTTTCCACAAAGTCTCGTCGAATCCCTTTGATGTTATTGAGCCCAACAATGACGCCACTATCGTCTGCCACAAAGTCTGCAAAACTACGGTTGATACTTGGCGGTAGAATCTTGATTCCTAACTGACGCGCTTCAACCAGATAATCTTGTAACTTCGCTGACTTCGCACTCGCATTTTGGAACAATGCCGTAAAGAATGCCGTTGGATAGTTTGCCTTTAAGTACGCTAATTGATAAGACAACATCGCATAAGCTACCGCGTGAGATTTGTTAAATCCATAGTTGGCAAACTTCTCGATATAGTCATATACCGTCTCGGCATCTTCTTGTTTATACCCTTTTGAAAGTGCGCCGTGTACAAACTTCTCTTTTTGCGCAGCAATCGCATCACTATTCTTCTTCCCGATGGCACGACGTAAAATGTCTGCTTCTCCTAGAGTAAAGCCTGCCATTTCACTAGCCGCCTGCATAACTTGTTCTTGGTAAACCAAAATACCGTATGTCGGTTCAAGAATCTTTTGAAGGGATGCGTGAGGATACTGAACAATTTCCGTTCCTTTTTTACGATTAATAAAGTGTGGAATTTGTTCCATTGGACCTGGACGATAAAGCGCAAGAACTGCTACTAAATCTTCAAACTCTGTTGGTTTCATGTCCTTCAAGACACGTCGAATCCCGTCTGACTCGAATTGGAAGATTCCATTCGTTTGTGCCTTTTGGAAAAGTTCAAACGTACGCGCATCGTCTAAAGGAATCTTTGTAATATCTAATGCTTTTTTCGTAATCTTTTGCGTTTGTTGAATCGCCTTATGAAGCAATGTCAGGTTACTCAACCCTAGCAAGTCCATTTTTAGAAGTCCGACTTTTTCAACAGCTTGCATCGCATACTGCGTGAGCATCCAATCGGATTCTTGTAGAGACGCCGAATATCCTTTATCTCGTTTCATTAAAGGAACTGTCTTCGTCAACACGTCTTGTGATAACACGACACCGGCTGCATGGACAGACGAATGACGTGGAAGTCCTTCAAGAGATTTCGCCACTTGATAGAGCTTACGATTACGATCACTACTTTCTACATGTTCTCTAAACACCTTATTTTCTTTATAAGTCTGCTCTAGCGTCACTTTTCCTTGAGCGATATTGTTTGAAAACTTCTGAACCATAATGATGTTTTCTCCAAAGACTTTACATACATCTCGAATCACTTGTTTCGCCCCAAGCGTACCGAATGTCACAATCTGCGCTACATTTTGATTGCCATATTTCGACACGATATAGGCTAAAATATCTTCACGCTTATCATCTGGGAAGTCCAAGTCGATATCGGGCATCGTATACCGCTCACGGTTTAAGAAACGCTCAAATAACAAGTGATAACGAATCGGATCCACTCCTGTAATATGCAAGAGATACGCAACAAGTGAACCCGCGGCAGAACCACGACCAGCTCCCGTTTGGATACCTTTCTCGCGAGCATGACGCATAATATCCCAAACGATAAGGAAGTAATCATCAAATCCCATCTCATGAATAACGGCTAACTCTTCTTTGAGTCGATCCACATAAATAGGTGTCGTCACTCCCATCTCCAGCATCGCCGCTTCACATAATTCATAAAGGAACTGTGCACTCGTCTTCCCACCTGGTACTGGGAATTGTGGCAGCATGGTATCTCTTAGAGGAATTTCTACCACTAAATCTTTTGTAAATTGTTCTAAGTTAGAAAGAAGGACTCCACCTTCTGCCGCTTGGAACACCTTTGTCATCGAAGTTGCTTCTGGTAACGATTCGCTTCCTGTTGCATCTTCTTGTGTAAATGAGAGCGTTTCTCCTAGTCGAATCGCTTGCAACACTTTCCACGGGAAATAATCAGTTGTGTTTAAATAACGAGCGACACTAAAGGCAACTGGCACTACTCCAGACGCTTCGATCCCTTCACGCATCGTGTCGAACTCACCGCGTTCAACCATTTCACGAGTTATCCCTACGGCAATCTCAACGCCAGGAAATTCTTCCTTCACAGCACGAAGAACTGATTCGAGTTTCCCCTTAGAATGCGCAGCAACCCACTCGCTGTCCATTGGTGGAAGAACGATTTTCACATCCTCGCTATGAGTTGATATCCACTCAGTCATTTCCGTTGTCCAAGTAATCCCTTGTTGATACAGAGTTGAAAGTTTCAGGAGGGATTCGTACCCCTTAGCACCTTTGGCATAGACGACAAGCATTTCTTTTCTAGAAGCATCACTCTTCCAAGAAATCTCGAATGTACACCCTAGAATCGGTTGAATTCCATTTTGAATACAGCGCTCGTAAAACTCCACTGCGCCGTGCAATACACCATCATCCGTTAAGGCCAATTGTTTATAACCTAATAATTTCCCAGTTTCTACATACTCATTCAAACGAATCGTACTCTTTAGTAATGAATAGCTACTGAATACTTGTAAAGTTGTAAATGGCATAGGGCTCCTCCTCTCGTATTAGTCGTCTTATTATAGCATATCTTCCCCTTTCACGCTCCCATTTGGAAAGATTTTTGGCCCATCTATTGTCAAAAGAATCTTGCTTGTACTATAATGGGAAATGAAAGAAGGGTTGTCTGTGAAATATATTGTTACCATCATATGGGGATTGATACTTAGCCAAGTGACTTATTATTTAGGAAGTGCACTTTCTCAAACACCTTACAACGTGCAGAGCGCTGTAATCGTAGGAGTGCTCGTAACTGCAGCTATCTTTATCATCCAACACGTATTTATGAAATCAAAAGAAAACAGAAGTTAAGCTTTAAAACTTAACTTCTGTTTTTTTATTTAATAAGCACATACTAAAAACATCCCTCTTCTTTTGATAACGTTTCGTAAAAATGCACAAAAGACCGTGGGCAAAGTTCGCACGCTCCAATTTCATCGCCTGTAAATTCACACTAGTATGCACTCACGAAGAGTATTACTCTTCCTTTTGCAACGTTTTGTGTAAAGCACAAAAAGACCGAGGGCAAACGAAGAACCATAGGGATTCTATGGTAGAAGTAATAGCGACCAGTAACCGATGTGAATTACTGACTCTGGAATTTCATTTCTAAGAGTCAGTTTGAAGCTCGGTAGGATTGAGACAAAAGGCTCAATCCGATACAGCTATTATCTCTACCATGAAGATATCCCTATGGTTCGTAGTTAGACCGAAGGTCTCTTATTTTATTATTTATGCACAAACATTGCATCGCCAAAACTAAAGAAGCGGTAACGTTCTTCGATGGCGTGCTGATACGCTTCTAGTGTGAATTCACGTCCAAGATACGCGCTGACAAGCATAACAAGCGTTGATTTTGGCAAGTGGAAATTCGTTACAAACGCATCCACCACACGGAATTCATACCCAGGAGAAATGAAAATATCCGTCCAACCGCTCGCAGGCACCACATGTCCGTTATTGTCTCTCGCAACTGTCTCTAATGTACGAATCGAAGTCGTACCAACTGCAATCACACGTTTGCCAGCTTTCTTTGTCGCTTCAATCATATCCGCAGTTTCTTTGGATACATTGTAATACTCAGAATGCATCTTATGGTCTTCAAGCGAATCTACTGAAACGGGTCTAAACGTTCCAAGTCCAACGTGCAATGTGACTGGCACAATATTTACACCCTTTTCACGGATTTGTTGCATTAACTCTTCTGTGAAATGCAATCCAGCTGTTGGTGCTGCTGCAGATCCGTTCTCTTTAGCATACACTGTTTGATAACGCTCTTTATCTTCTAAACGTTCTTTGATATAAGGTGGCAATGGCATTTCACCAAGAGATTCCAACACTTCTAGGAATACTCCCTCGTATGAAAACTCAATGATACGTCCACCTTGTTCTAATTCTTCGACAACTGTCGCCTTGAGTCTACCATCTCCAAAAGAAACAACACTACCCACTTTCATCCGTTTGGCAGGTTTCACGAGCGTTTCCCACTTGTCGCCTTTCGTATTCGTTAATAGGAGGACCTCTATATGAGCCCCTGTTTCTTCTTTCGTTCCATAAAGACGTGCTGGCAATACACGCGTGTTATTGACAACAAGTGTATCTCCTTCTTCCAAATCTTCTAAAAGATCAGAAAAATGTTTATCTTCAATGGTATGTGTTGTTTTATTCACCACTAATAAACGTGAAGACGTACGGTCTTTCAATGGAGTTTGCGCGATTAATTCTTCGGGTAAATCGAAGTCAAAATCTTTTGTTGTATAGTTCATTTCTAGTTCCTTTCTTACGATAAAGGATAAAAGCGCCCTAAGTGAGCATATCCTTCAGGCGTCACCACACGTCCGCGTGATGTCCGTTTTAAAAATCCAATTTGCAATAAATACGGTTCATACATATCTTCAATTGTCTCCGCATCTTCTGAAATGTTCGCCGCAATGGCTCCAAGTCCCACTGGACCGCCATCATATAAATCAATCATCGCCGTCAATAATTTACGGTCGATATGGTCTAAGCCTTTAGCATCTACTCGCAAGACTTTTAGGGCTTGCTGCGTAATTTCTTTTGAAATCATGCCTTCTTCGTATACTTGAGAAAAGTCACGTACACGCTTCAAGAGACGGTTCGCAATACGCGGTGTCCCACGAGAACGAAGCGCAATCTCAAGAGCGGCTTCCTCTTTAATTTCACTATCAAAAACATTCGCACTACGTTTAACAATCTCAGCTAGAGATGCCTCATCGTAATACTCCATATGCTCCACAATTCCAAAACGGTCACGAAGCGGTGCAGAAAGAGCCCCTGCACGAGTCGTCGCACCAATCAAAGTAAACGGCGGCAATGGGAAATGCACCGGATGCGCTGTTGGCCCTTGTCCGACCACGATATCCACGAAGAAATCTTCCATCGCTGAATACAACATCTCTTCCACCACACGTGGCAATCGGTGAATCTCGTCGATAAATAAGACATCCCCTGCTTGTAAGTCATTTAAAAGCGCCACTAAGTCTCCTGGACGTTCGATTGCTGGTCCACTCGTCGTCTTAATTCCGACTTCTAATTCGTTAGCAATGACCATCGCAAGTGTCGTTTTCCCGAGTCCTGGAGGCCCGTATAGTAACACGTGATCCAAGGCTTCAGAACGACTGCGAGCCGCTTGAATATAGACGGCAAGCTCTTCTTTTACTTTTTGTTGACCGATATATTGTTGCAACGTCTGTGGGCGCAGTGATAACTCGGCTTGTACTTCCCCCTCGTCCAGCGGGTTTCCGTCAATAAAACGTTCTTCCTCCACGATAATCCTCCATTATTTCATTAATAGTTTAAAGGCTACTTTTAATGCCTCTTGCGTCGTACTTGGAGTAGCTGCTTCCAGCGACTTCCAAATCTTTGTAATTTCTTTTGCAGAATAACCAAGGCCCAGTAAGGCTTCTTTTGCTTCTTCCAGTGTTGTTTGGTTTGTTGAAACAACTGCTTTCGTCGTTTCTTCAGGGACAGCTTCAAACTTCCCTTTCAAGTCCAAAATAATTTGTTGTGCTGTTTTCTTCCCAACGCCTGGGAATTTTGTTAAATAAGTGACATTGCCACTTTCTACAGCGTTCACGAATCCTTCTGTGTCGTCATTCGCTAAAATACTCATCGCACTCTTTGGCCCGATACCAGAAACGCTAATTAAACGTTGGAATAATTCGCGTTCTTCGCTTGAAATAAATCCGTATAAGGTAATAGAATCCTCACGAACGACTTGTTGTACTAAAACTTTAATTTGCTTCTTCAGAGAATCTTGTAGGCGGTATGGGTTTGCAAAGACCACTTGATACCCTACGCCATGCACATCGACAACAATTGCTGTTGGTAAGATATACGCTAACTCTCCGTTTAAATATTCATACATGAATGATGCTCCTTTTTTGTCTATATCAGAACAATTTTAGCATAACAGGAAGGTCTAGGGCAAATGTCTGTTCGCATATTGTTCAAAAAAAGCAGCCCCAATCTATGGAGACTGCTTTTAAAAGTTAAGTTTTTAGTTTGAATTATGAATTTAATAATGCTTCTGCTTGTTTTTCAAGTCCTGCTACTACTTCTTCGTCTAGAGTCACAACACCTGTTCCCCAAGCTTCTGGGTTAATTTTAGCACCAGTGAATTCACCCACTACTTGCATACGGATGAATGGTAATAATGCATTATATGCTGCAAATAATGGTTCATGTCCTGCGTTTGCCATTGCTGATACCGTTACAACTTTATCTTGTAGAATTGAAGGCCCATGTGTATCTGATAAGTCTAATGCACGGCTCATCCAGTCTAATAAGTTTTTCACTGTTCCAGGAATTGCAAAGTTATACGCTGGTGAGAAGATCCATACTGCATCTGCTTTACCGAATGCATCACGAGCTGCTTGTACTTCAGGTAATACTGGAGTTTCTAAGTCTTGGTTCATTAATGGAAGGTTTGAGTAATCTAAGTAAGTGACAGTTGCTTTTCCGTCTAAAATACGTTCTGCTTTTTCTGCCATTTGGTGGTTAAAGCTACCTTTACGTAAGCTACCTACTACAAATAAAATGTTTTTCATGTTCTTTTCCTCTTTTCGTGAATAGTTTGAGCAAGAAAGTTGTGTCTTCTCTCTTGGGATTGAAATAAGATTATCATCACTTAAACGTTAAAGCAATTTATATGCTTAGAAAAAAATTTTTCCGTTTTTAAAATGAAAAACTTCTAGAAACGTCTATATCATAGTGTTTTAAAGAGAAAACGAAAAATATCATTATAATGTATACGTTATAATGATCAAAAAATTTTGAGTAAAACAGAATTGCAAAAGTTTGGTTGACTTTGCCATCACAGGCCCAAAACTTCGCACTGTAAAGTTTTGCTTCCAGAATATCCGCACTCGAAGTCTCGCATCGCACAGTAGCTTATTGACGTTCTCTTCATCACTCGTGATTCGAGAACATCTAATAAGGCTATATAAATAGAAAAACGACTCGCATTGCGAGTCGTTTTGTGTAGTTGAGTTCGCCATCGCAGAAATCGCGTCCACTTCCCGAAACGTACGCAGAACGTTTCACGTTCCTTCCGTCGTTCCGGTCCAGTGATCGATTTCTGAGCGCGATGTCTCACATCCTAATTTTCCATCAATGCTTGGTTAGCAGTGATGATTGCTAATTTGTAGACGTCTTCTTCGTTACATCCACGTGATAAGTCAGAGATTGGTTTGTTTAATCCTTGTAAGATTGGTCCGATTGCTTCGAAGTTACCGAAACGTTGTGCAATTTTGTATCCGATGTTTCCTGATTGGATTTCTGGGAATACGAATACTGTTGCTTGTCCAGCTACTGGTGAGTCTGGAGCTTTTTGTTTACCAACGCTTGGTACGAACGCAGCATCGAATTGTAATTCTCCATCGATGTTGTAGTTTGGAGCTAATTCTTGAGCGATTTTAGTTGCTTCAGCTACTTTTAATGCTTCTTCAGATTTAGCAGAACCTTTTGTTGAGAAACTTAACATTGCAACGTTTGGTTCGATACCGAATAATTCAGCTGTTTTAGCAGATTCAACTGCGATTTCAGCTAATTCTTGTGCGTTAGGGTTGATGTTGATTGCGCAGTCTGAGAATAAGTATTTCTTAGATTTGTCGCTGTTGATCATGATGAACGCACCACTTGTACGAGATACTCCTGGTTTTGTTTTGATGATTTGTAATGCTGGACGTACAGTGTCCCCTGTTGAGTGAACCGCACCAGATACTAATCCGTCTGCTAATCCCATGTATACCATCATTGTTCCGAAGTAAGTTACGTCACGTAATAATTTTTGAGCGTCTTCTTCAGATACTTTACCTTTACGACGTTCTACAAAGCTTGCTACCATTTCAGCATATTTATCGTCTGCATAAGTTTCTGGATCGATAATTTCTAAATGAGAAATGTTAAATCCACGAGCATCTGCTACTTCGTTAATGGCATCTACGTTTCCAAGTAAGATTGGTTTGCAAAGTCCATCTGCTAATAAACGAACCGCTGCACCAATAATTCTTGGTTCATCTCCTTCTGGAAATACGATTTTAACGTCTTTCCCTTTCACTTTAAGTGATAATTCTTCAAATAATTCCACGGATATCCCTCCAAAAATTTGTTATCTTAATAATACACTAAATACTTTTAAAAAAACAGTACAATGTTAAAACAATCATCAAAAAAACAACTGTACTAATCTGATTGCAATTTAAAAATAGTACAGTTTCATTTTATAAAAATTTCTACTTAGCAAAACACCGCTAGTATGCTATACTTAGAGAGTATTTTAGTAAGGAGGAAGGCTTTGTGCGATCATATGCAAAAAAATTAATGGATACCGCTATTCTGGCAGGTCAAATCATGCTCGAATGCAATGCGGAATCGTATCGCGTGGAAGAAACAATGAACTATATTCTCTCCACTTCAAACTTTGAAACTTGCGAAGCCTTCGCAATGGCGACTGGAATCTTTGCAACGCTCGATGATGACTGCATCGATTCTATTACAGAAATTCGCCGTGTTCCAAATCGCGACACGAACTTGAACCGAATTTATAAGGTCAACGCAATCTCTCGTCAATTAGTGACAAAAGAAATTGACCTCGATACAGCTTATCAACGATTACAAGATTTAAAAGAATCCGAATATCCACAGTGGTTAAAAGACTTAGGCCTTATTCTGATGTGTGGGTTCTACGCTGCTCTATTTGGAGCAACGCCAATTGAACTCGTCATTGCATCAGTAGCAGCGATTATCATGCCATTTGTTTATAAGTTAGATCCGAAATTAAAATTAGGGACATTCGTGTTGAACCTCATCTCGATTATTCCAGCGATTGTCATTATTATTTTGATTCAGAAACATTTCGTTCCGGATGCTCGAATCGGCATCTCCATTGTAGGATTAATCATGCCGGCCGTTCCTGGAACCGCCATTACAAATGCCATTCGCGATACATTACGCGGAGACTACAACTCAGGAGCAGCTCGGGCAATTGAAGCGTTTGTGACGGCTCTTTCCGTCGCGATTGCTGTTGCTTTAGGACTCGTGTTAGCAGGAGGTGCAAACCCCTTATGATTTATCAAGTGATTAGTGCTCTCATCGCTGTCTACTTCAGCTGTATTGTCTTTGAAGCACCAAAACGACTCCTCATTCATATTTCGATTATTGGAGGCATTGGTTGGTTTGTATATCTCTTCTTCTTGGACAGTTCTGGATTACAACTAGCTACTTACTATAGCGGCCTTACAATTGCGTTTTTATCGCACTTAGCAGCACGCTATTTTAAAGCTCCCGTAACGGTATTTTTTATCCCTGGATTTTTCCCACTCGTTCCTGGTGCAGGCATGTATCGTACCGTATACGCCTTCTTTGTAGGAGATGTTGAAAAAGGAAAATTCTTCTTCGGTCAAACAATGATTACTGCCGGGATGATTGCTCTTGCTATCTTTACGGTCGATTCGATTTTCCGTCTGTATTCGCATTGGCAATCTTCACGCCGTCAATCAGCAAACTAAATTAATGAATTAAACCTGCCAAAGATTTTGGGACTGACCCCAAAAAGTGAGAATTTAATAAAAACACCCTAGGGCTACCGTCTCCGGTATTCAACCGGAGACAGGTAGTCCAATTTTTGTTGGATTCTATTTTCATTATAATATTTGATGTAATTT
>ERZ1699259.30-NODE-30-length-81923-cov-5.694472_pt1 | contig 81923 bp, 57 predicted proteins | sample MGYA00581525_ERZ1699259 | MGnify/ENA primary metagenome ERZ1699259 (study PRJEB42319, sample SAMD00040332) | human oral metagenome | material: saliva | host: Homo sapiens | study: EMG produced TPA metagenomics assembly of PRJDB4115 data set (Metgenomic analysis of... | reverse complement strand
GCCATGGGCTCTGCCATGTCCTAACCTCCTCGATAATGTGTGCCCCCGCACTTGGTTGTATCAGGGAGCCAAGCATGTGTTTGATCGTAATAGCTGTGAGCGCGATCAGCGCAATCACGATGATTGCGATAACTGCCGCGCGAATAATCTGCCTGGATGCTGGGATGGGTGGTGCGACCACGCTGCGCGAGTATGCGGTCTTGGCCGGCGGGCGTGTCCGGGCAGCCGATCGGGCATCGAGGTCGTGCCAGCGCGGTCCGCGCGTGGTCTTGTTGGGTCGAGGCTCGTACACGGATCGACGCGGACGAGACGACGGATTGGTGGCCCGAGGCTGGGGGACAGTCCCGTAGACGCGGGGCGTCGAGCCGGTCGTGGCGCGCGGCGACGAGGCCGTGGCTGCCTTTTCCCGGCGAGGCTGCTCGGAGCGGGGTTGGGGGATCGTGGGAGCGCTGCGCTGGGCGGCCTTGCGCTGTGCCTGTTCGGCTTCGCGTCGGGCGCGCGCTTCTTCGAGCTCGCGCTGACGCTGCTCTTCTTCGCGGGCGACGCGCGCTCGGCGTTCGGCCTCGGCTGCGTCTTCGGCCTGGCGGTGTGCTGCGCGCTGGCGCAGGCGTTCGGCGAGGGCGGCGCGGCGGTCGTCCGAGGCGGGGGCTGCGGCAGGAGAAGTCTGCGCGGCTGCGGGTGTGGTGGGTGGCGCGGGAATGGGTGCCTGGCGCGGCGTAGGTGCCGAGGCCCGGGCGGGCTGTGCGCTCTGCGTGGGCTGGGGAACCTGCGTCGGCTGAGCGGGCGCGGCGTGACGCGGGGTGGAAGCCGTGGTTGGGGCCGCCGGTGCCGCTGCGGGAGCAGCAGGCGTTGTCGTGCGGTCCACCGTAGATGTGGAACGAGTCGGGATCGGCGCGGAGACTGGTGCCTGAGGGGCGGGGGCCGGAGCTGGCACGGCCGCATGGCGCCCGGTCGAGGTCAGCGATTGGACGGCGCCTGAGACGGCGGGAGTGTGCTCGCCGGTGGTCTCGGGGTGTAGGCGGCGTACCCGGGTGGGTGCGGAAATGGGATGGGAGGTCGGAAGGACCTCGGCCTCGTCGAGGACGCGGGGGACGGCGGCGTGACGGCCCGTGACGGGAATCGCCGAGGAGGAGGGCGCGATCGTCGTCGCCTCGTCCAGGACGGGGACGGCGGCATGTCGGCCAGTCGCGGTGCGCGCCTTGGGGGTGAGGCCCGACGGCGGCTGCAGCATGTCCTCGGGCAGCGTGCGGCGCGTCAGGTGGCGAACCGGCGCGACGATCGGGACCGAGGGCTGGACGGGCGTGCGGACCTCTGCCGGGCGCTGGGCGGCCTTCGGCAGGGGAAGGGGACGAGGAGTCACGGAGATGCCCATGGCCTTGGCGGCTGCGGCGATCTCGCGCACGGCGGCCGACCCGGACTCGGGGCGCTTCGAGGGGTCTTTTTCTAGCAGGTGCAGGATGACGTCGGCGAGAGGCTCGGGAACGAAGTCGGGGAGCGGTGGCACGGGGTCGTTGACGTGTGCGAACGCGATGTCGACCTGCGTTTCGCCGGTGAACGGGCGTTTCCCGGCCGCGGCCTCGTAGGCGATGACGCCGAGGGCGTAGAGGTCGCCGATGGGGGTGGCGACCTCGCCCATAGCCTGTTCGGGCGGCAGGTACTGGGCGGTGCCCATGACCATGCCCGCGGCGGTCAGGTTCACCTGTCCGGTGGCTCGCGAGATCCCGAAGTCCGTTAGCTTCACCATGCCGTCAGGACGAACAATAATGTTCGCGGGCTTGATGTCGCGGTGCACGACGCCCGCGCGCGCGGCAGCGCCCAGCGCCATCGCGACCTGAACGAGGATCGGCATGAGGTACTCGGGCTCGATGCGGGAGCCGCCGCGCAGGTAATCCGTCAGCGGGTATCCGTCGACGAGCTCCATGATGATCCAGCCGATGCCGTCTTCTTCGCCTGAATCCTGCGTGTTTGCGATATTCGGGTGCGAGATCGACATCGAGTTACGGGCTTCGAGGCGCAGGCGCGACAGGGAGAGCTCCTCGCCGGCCAGCTCGGGACGAAGGACCTTCGCGGCGACGATGTGTCCGCTGACCCGGTCTCGGGCTTTCCAGACCTCGCCCATGCCGCCCTGTGCGATCGGGGTGAGCAGCGTGTAGCGGCCGCCGAGCACTCGCCCGGCGCCTGACGTCATGCGTGGAACACTCACTTGAGCCCCGCTTCCAGGACAGCCCGAGCAATCGGACCGGCCACGTCGCCGCCGTGCGGGGTGGGGTTGGTGTCGTCGCCCTCGACGAGGACAGCAAAGGCGATGCGCGGGTTATCCGCGGGGGCAAAACCGACGGCCCAGGCGTTCGCGCGGTCGCCCTCGCCCGTCTCAGCGGTACCGGTCTTGGCGGCCACGGACACGTTCGGCAGGGCCATCGTCGTACCCGTGCCGTAGGGCTGGGACACGACGGCTTCCATCATCGCGCGCAGCTTCGAGGCCGTTTCGGAGGAGATCGGTCGTCCGGCGTCGGTGGGGGTGGTCGTACGCACGACCTGGTTGTCGGCATCCACGATCGAGCCGATGAGGTAGGGGGTCATCATCTGGCCGTCGTTCGCGATGGTCTGGGCGACCTGCGCCATCTGCAGAGGCGTCGTCTGGACCGTGTACTGGCCGATCGAGCTCATCGCGAGCTGTGCAGCATCCGCGTCGGCGGGGAACACGGAGGGGGTCACGGACAGAGGAATCTGCGTCTCGCGTCCAAATCCGAACCGGTTCGTCACGTCGACAAGCTGTTGGTTCGTCAGCTGCTCGGAAGCCAGTACGAAGGTCGTGTTGCACGAACGGGCGAAGGCCTCGGTGAGCGTCGGGTTGCCGTCGCCGCAGGTGGAGGACTCGATGTTGGAGACCTCGGTGGCCGTGCCGGGCAGGGTCGTCGACACGGGGGAGGGCATGTGCATGTCTGGGTCGGCGAGGCGGTTTTCGATGAGGGCGATCGTTGTGAGGATCTTGAACGTCGAGCCGGGGGCGTAGCGCTCAGAGATCGTGCGGTTGAGCAGAGGGTTGCTGGGGTCCGAGGAGAGCGCGGAGAATGCGTCGGACACCGCGCCCGCGTCGGAGGAAGCGAGCTGGTTCGGGTCGAAGGTCGGCGCCGAATACATCGCTAGGACCGCGCCAGTGCGCGCGTCGAGGGCCACGACGGCACCCTTGCGGTTACCAAGAGCCGCAGCCGCGGCCTTTTGCATGTCCGGGTTCAGCGTGAGTTCCACGCCGCCGCCCTGGCGGTTCTGTCCCGTCAGGAGGTTACGCAGGCGCTGGCCGAGCAGCGTCTGCGACTGGCCGTCCAGCACGTCCTCCTCGGCGGCTTCGATACCCGTCGACGCGTTGCCGACGGACGAGAAGTAGCCGGTGACCGAGGCGTATAGGGGCCCCTCGGCGTAAGAGCGCGCGTAGCGCTTGGAATCGGCCTCGCGTTCGGACGAGGCGATCGCCGTCTTGTCGACGATGATTGGGCCGCGGTCGGTTTCGGCCGCGTGCAGGATCGTGCGCTGGTTGCGCGCGTCGGCGTTGAGGGAGGACGCGGAGATGAACTGCGTGTTCGTCACGCCCACACCCAGCAGGGCGAACATGAGCAGGACGATGATGAAAATCTTGCGAATCTGATTGTTCACGACTTACTCACCCACTCCCACGGCAGGCTGGATGCCCGAGTTCCACGGCGCGGGGGTCGACGCGGGGCGGCGCGCAGCGTCCGACACGCGGATCAGCAGGGCGACGGTGATCCACGAGGACACCATTGACGAGCCGCCGGCCGCCAGGAACGGGGCCGTCAGGCCGGTCAGCGGAATAATGCGAGTGATGCCGCCGAGCACCACGAACAGCTGAATGGCCAGCGAGAAGCTCAGGCCGGTCGCCAGTAGCTTGCCGAAACCGTCGCGCACCGTCAGCGCCGCACGCAGGCCGCGCTGAATAAGAATCAGGTACAGGACCAGGATCGCGGCCATGCCGGTCAGGCCCAGTTCCTCCGCGAAGGAGGACAGGATGAAGTCCGAGTTCGCCAGCGGCACCAGCTGCGGGTATCCGCGGCCCCACCCAGTACCCATGAGACCACCGGAAGCCTGGCCGAACAGACCCTGGACGAGCTGGTAGGACCCGCGGTCGTACACCTCGGGGTCGAGGGCGTTAAGCCAGATGTTGAAGCGCGTCTGCACGTGGCTGAAAGACTTGACAGCCACGAGGACGGCGGGCACGAAGAGCGTGAAGCCGATGACCAGCCACGACACGCGGTTCGTGGCAACGTACAGCATCGCGACGAAGAGACCGAAGAACAGCAGCGAGGTGCCGAGGTCGCGCTGCAGGACGAGGATTGCGATGCCGATCAGCCACACGACCATGATCGGGCCGAGGTCTCGGGCGCGCGGCAGGCGCATGCCGAGGAACTTGCGGCCACCGATCGCCAGGTTGTCGCGGTTCGTCACGAGGTACCCGGCGAAGAAGATCGCCAGGGTGATCTTCACGAGCTCGCCGGGCTGGACGGAGAGGGGCCCCAGGTGAATCCAGACGCGCGCGCCGAAGGTTTCCTGGCCGAGGCCCGGAATCATCGGCAGGAGCAGCAGGAAGAGCGACAGTGCACCGAAGGTGTAGGTGTAGCGGCGCAGCATGCGGTGGTCGCGCAGCGTGATCAAAATGATCGCGGCGATAACGATCGCGATGCCCACGAAGAGGGCCTGGCGGAAGCCGACCACGGCCTCGTCCCTGCGGGCGTACGACAGGTCCAACCGGTAGATCATCGCCAGCCCGAGGCCCGTCAGCGCCACCGCGACCGGGAGGATCACGGGGTCCGCGTAGGGCGCCAGGAAGTGCACGCCGACCTCGGCGATGATGGCGATGGCCACCAGGACGCCGACCTGCGTGAGCAGGTTCGCGGGGATCTCCCCCGTGTAGTTCAGCGACGTGAGCACGTACCCGGCGATGCCGACCGCCAGGGCCAACCCCATGAGGGTCAGCTCCAGGAAGCGGCGAGGCCGGGCGGGCGCGATCGATACGGTAGCCATTACGAGGCGCCCCCACTCTGCGCCCCGGATTGGGGCGTGCCGGACTGCGGCATGCCCGACTGGGTCGTCGAGGACGAGGGGGACGACACGTTGTCGGCCACGGAGCGCTTGAGGCCCTCGATGTAGGAGTCAATGTCGGCTCGCGAAGAGCGCAGCACCGGAGTATCGAGGCGCTGGCGGTCGACGGGGGACAAGTCGGCGAGGGCCACGTTCGAGACCTCGACCGCGTGCGATAGCTGCCAGGGTCCAATCGACTGAGGAATGCCCTGGTAGATGACGACGTAGCCGTCCTGGCCGATCGCGTAGTACTGGGTCTGCGTCCACTTCCACGACATCCACGAGGCTGCGACGACGAGGACCGTCACGAGCGAGACGAAGACGGGGGTCCACCAGGAAGAATGAGGCTTGAGCTCGATGGGGGCCTCGTCCTCGTCGGAGATGATGTCGGAGGAGGCCGAACCCAGGGCGGCCGCGCGAGCAGCCGCGCCGTCGCCTCCGCGGGACTTGGCGTTGCGGTCGATGGCCGCGGCGCCCACGATCTGCGGGGGAGCGGGCGGGAACGTGCCGGCGGGAACGATGTCCGCGATGACGCACGTGATGTTGTCGGGGCCGCCGGCCAGGAGGGCCAGGCGGATGAGTTCTTCGGCGCACTCGCCCGGATCCTTGATGTCGGCCATGACCTGGCCGATCGTCTCGGGGGAGACGAGGCCGGACAGGCCGTCGGAGCACAGCATCCAGCGGTCGCCGACGACGGCCTCGCGGATCGTCTCGTCGGGGGCCACGTCGGCCTGCGCGTCGCCGAGGATCTTCAGGACGACGTTGCGGTTGGGGTGGTGCTCGGCTTCCTCGGGCGTGATCTGGCCGGTGTCGACCAGGTACTGCACGAAGGAGTGGTCGGTCGTGACCTGGGTCAGCGTGTCGCCGCGCAGCACGTAGGCGCGCGAGTCGCCGATGTGGACCATTGCGAGGCGGTTGCCGGAGCGCATGAGCGCGATGCAGGTGGTGCCCAGGCCCTCGAGGTCGCGGTCGCGGCTCGAGCGGTCGGTGAGCTCCTCGTGCGCGTCGAGGAGGGCCTCGCGCAGGAGGGGGAGCATCGAGTCGGCCGGGTGCGAGTCCGTGTCGAGGGGGACGAGGTGCGCGAGGGCCACCGAGGAGGCGATGTCGCCTCCCGCGGGGCCGCCCATGCCGTCGGCAAGGACCAGCAGGTTCGCGCCGGCGTAGCCGGAGTCCTGGTTGTTGGAACGCACGAGGCCCACATCTGAGCGGGCAGCGTAGTGGAATTGAACCGCGTTTCCTGACATATCAACCCACCAATTCGAGAGTCGTCTGGCCGATGCGGATGACGTCACCGATCTTGAGCTGGCGCGGGGTGCTCAGGCGCTCGTCGTCGATGAAGGTGCCGTTACGGCTGGAGAGGTCTTCGATCCACCAGCCGTCGGACTGGGGGGTGAGTGCCGCGTGGCGGCTGGACGCGTACTCGTCTTCGAGCACGAGGGTGCACGCGGGGGAGCGGCCGATGACGATGGGGGCTTCGCCGAGGGGCAGCATGGTGCCCACGAGGGGGCCGCCGGTCACCAGGAGGTCCTTGGGGGCCAGCGGGTTCGTGGAGGTGCGCTTCTTGTTGTCCTTGCGCTTCTCTCGGGAGGCTTTGCGGCGTGACGTGGCCTTGTCGCGTCCCTTGCCGCGCGGGGTTACGACGGTGCCGAAGATGTCGCGTCGCAGCGTGTTGACGGCCGCGAGCACGAGGAGCCACAGCAGCACCAGGAACCCGATGCGGAAAACGGTAAATGCGAGGTCAGTGGTCACTTCATTAAACTCCGCTCTGGTCTGGGTGCGTCCAGAAGAGGATCTTGGTGCGTCCGATGACGATCTGGTTGCCGTCGAGCAGGGTTGCTGCGTCGATGCGGTGGCCTTCGACGAAGGAGCCGTTGGTGGAGCCCAGATCGGTCGCAATGACTCCGGTGGGCGTGATGCGCAGTTCGAGGTGGCGGCGCGAGACGCCCGAGTCGTTGACGACGATGTCGGCTTCGGAGCCGCGTCCGATGACGGTGACGGGCTCGGTGAGCAGCCACTTTTCGCCGTCGACGTCGATGATGGGGTGCTCGGGGGATGCGGACGAGGCCGTGGCGGGGGCAGCGGGGCCCCGGCGGTTTTCAGCGTCGACCTTCAGGGTGCCGCTGGGCTCGGAGGCGTCGGCGATGAATTCGATCGTGACGGGGCCGAGGAGAGAGTAGCCGTTCGCCGCGGCATGTTCGGTGGCCTGCTGGGCGAACTCGTCGGCGAGGACGTCGAGGGACGCCTCGAGGGAGGTGAGGTCGGTGCGTGAGGCGTAGACCGAGAAGTGGTTCGCGGCAATGATGCGCGAGGCGGAGACTTCCTGGACGGATTCGTCCATGGCGCGGCGGATCGCCGTGGTGATATCCACGGGCTTGATCCCCGACCGGAACACGCGCGAGAAGGCGCCGTTGACGCCTCTCTCGACGGCGCTCTCGAAGCGGTCGAAGATGCTCATAGTCGTGCTCTCCTCATTCCCCCGCGCTGTGCGCGCGACGTACGGTGTGGGTGGAAGCGAGGCCGCTCCCAGTCACAGTCTAGCCGTCGCGCGAAGTGGTGTGGCCCCAACTGTCGGGATGTTCCCGATGAGCAAAGGCCTGCGCGCTCGCATTGAAGGCCCGTCATGGCAGGGAATACCGTGCCATGATGCGCCTGTGACATTTGGTGCACATGTTACACGTGTGACGATAAGTGTGTTGGAGCAAACAGAGTGTGGACAGGTCGTGTCGCATGTTTTGTCTCGCTTGGTCGCGATCCGGCTCCCGGGCGTCTGTTTGGGAGAGATTGTGTCGAGGTGCGATCTAGCGTTGCACACATTGTTGACTGTTATGCAGTGCACAATCGAAGTGACTGACCAGGTGGTTGGTACTGCTGACTCTTTCGTGTTGAGTGGCTGAGTGTGGGGTGAGGTTGTGAAAAAGTGAGGCGGGTTGCCATTTGGGAATGGATGAGCTTGGCCTGGCAGCAATTGTCTGCGCGGTCCACCGAATATGGGCGCCCTGTTCCATATGTGCGGGTGTAGATAAATATTGACCTAGAGGGTTGTGCGGGAACTAAGCCTCATTGTTATGGTGAGTCGGTAACCATATCAACGTGGGGGCGGTATGAGACTCACTGACATGCAGGGCGGCGTCCAGAGTGGAGACACTGCCCACCGAGACGACCATCCATTGGCGGGCGGCCACCTGGACAACCGCTCGGTGCAGGTGTCGCGCCTGCGTCGCTTCCTCGCACGAGGCCTCGTCGCGCTCGCGCTGTCCGGCCTCGCCCTCTCCGGCCTCGTTCTGGTTCCTGGCGCAGCACGAGCGGAGGCTCCCCTCGAGACCCCCGGCGCCGACAGCATCACCTTCAATCGATCCGAAGGGCGCATCGGCGCGGCCGTCCTCAACGACTCCGGTACGGATCGCACCACCGTCGTCGCCGACAACTCCTACTTCGGCATCGTGTCCGGAATGACGACGTACAACTCCGCCGACCCCAACCAGCGTTCCGTCCCCTACCGCTCGGGGTATGCCCAGGACTGGCTCGACGCGGACACCGCGACAAGCGGCGATTACTGGTCCTACGTCACCCGAGGCGTCGCCTGGGACTACCACATGGCCGCCTACTACCGGTACCCCTACTATGGCGAATACACGCCCGATGCGATCTCGACCTCGACGACGAGTGCTCTCGGCTACAAGCCGAACAACCCGGGAACGGTCCCGCTCAACAGCACCTTTCTGATCGGGGCCGTGCGCCACAATAACTTCCCCATCTACTCCCAGATCCACTGGGTGCACTCGTCCTTCGACATTCGTATTGGTGACCTGGAGGAATCCTTCCCCTTTGACCAGCAGGAAACCGACAACGACACGGACACGACGGCCGTGCGGCGCAAAGGTGGCCCCTACGAGTGGGTCTCCCGTGCCTCTGCGCCGCGCACCTGCCCATCGACTGCCCCCTACTATGCGCTCGCTCGATCTGATCACAACTGGCATTGCTTCAAGAAAGTCGGTGAAGGAAAAGGCAGATACGACATCTACACGGATCAGCCTCAGTACTACCCGGGTTCGGCAGGCAAGCCCGACCAGACCCCCGACTCGGACGACGTCCTGACGATCACGAAGACCACCTCGGACCAGACGATCACCGTCAACGGGATCCCCTACCGACTCGTCCTCTACGGATTCGTGCCCAACGCGGACGGCAACTGCCCTGCCACCCCGCCCGCGGGCTCGACCCCGGTCTCCACCTTCACGACGAAGGAAAGCCAGGCGTCCTTCGGCTGCCTCTACGGCTCCTTCAGCCAGGAGCGCTACGTGCGCGTCGCGAAAGCGGTCACCGAGGACTCCGAGCAGGTCGGCGACGCGATCCCCGAGTTTGGCTTTACGACACTGGGCGTCGGCGACTGGACCGGCACCACCGGCAAGCCGCTGACCACAAGCGTTCAGGCCGACGGCTTCGTCGCGTGGAACTCCTTCGAGGATAAGAACCTTACCCCGACCGCTTTCGGCGAGGCCGGGGTAGTCACCTCTGGATATAAGGCCTTCATGCCGGGCTTCTCGCAGTTCGTCATCGCCGAGACGGGGCCGCGCATCACCGGCCGTACTCCCCTCGCGTTCGGGCAGCCCGGATACTTCGGCCCCTGGAAGGTCAGTGATGACCCGAACGCCGCGCAGTGGAGCCTCGTCGACGTGACCTGCCTGAATGGCGTGGGCGAGCGCGTGAACGTCACCCGCGATGCTGACACGGGCGGCGTGGACTTCTCCCAGGTCGCCCCGGCCTCGTCGCCTGCGGCCCTACCGATCACCTGCACGTTCACCAACCGCGAGCAGACCCCCAAGCTGCGCATTCAGAAGGACCTCGAATCGGTCGAGGGCGCGACGACGGACGACATCACCGTCACCTACCGCATCACGGCCACGAACGACGGGACCCTCGCGGGCACGACCGGGCGCCTCACGGACGCGCCGAACTTCGCGCCGGGCCTGACCGTGCGCTCTGCGGCCGTCGCGACCAGCCTCGACGGGCTTGATACTGCGCCCGAGCAGGGGGCCGCCACCTCCTACGTCCTCACCGAGGGGGCGACCGTCGAGCCGGGCGCGTCCTCCACGTGGTACATCCGCATGAAGGTCACGCGCGACAGCGCAGCCCCTGGATATTCCGAAGCCCTCCTCGAGTGCGCCTCGTCGAACGACCGCCTCACCCCGGGACACGGCCTCCACAACGCGGTGACGGGCGCCTACGATCACGATGGCGAGGCCAACAACGAGGCCTGCGCACCCGCGCGCCCCCGCCCGATCCGCATCGAAAAGGCCGGCACGCAGCCGGTCGGAACCCCCAACGACGACGGCACGTATCCGCTCGACGGCGCGGCCTTCGCGATCTACGACAACGAGGCCCTGGCTGGGGACCCGGTCTCCGTCCTCGATGGAGGGTCGCGCTTCGTGACCGCGCCCCTGGAGACGGGGAAGACCTACTGGCTCGTGGAGACCCGCGCGCCCGTCGGGCACGCTCTGCTGCCCCGTCCCGTCGCCTTCCATATCGAGGCTGGCGCGGATGCTGACGCGACGACCGTCATTAAGACGGACTTCGGCGCGGATGAGGGCTTCAGCTCCGTGCGTGTCCTGCCTGCTTCGGGCAGCCTGCCCGGGAATCGCACGCCCGGCATTCGCGTTGTCGACACGCAGGTCGGCGTGCTTCCCAAGGCCGGATCCATCGGTGTCTACCCGCAGCTCGCGGGCGGGGCCGCTCTGCTCGGCCTCGCCGGAGTGTGCGCGTGGCGACGCCGAGAGCGGGCACAGGCCGCGTAAGAAACACTGCGAGACATAACGACGTGGGTGTGCCCGCCATCTGGCGGGCACACCCACGCGCGTCTTGAGGTGAGGGAGGCGGTCAGGCCGCGTCGCTCGTGCGCCCCGGCCCCGGCCTCGTGAAACTCAGAAGTCCCAGTCCTCGTCCTCGGTGTCCACGACCTCGCCCATCACGTAGGACGAGCCGGAACCCGAGAAGAAGTCGTGGTTCTCGTCCGCGTTGGGGCTCAGGGCCGCCAGGATCGCGGGGTTCACGTCGGTCGCATCGGCCGGGAACAGGGCCTCGTAACCCAGGTTCATGAGCGCCTTGTTCGCGTTGTAACGCAGGAACTTCTTGACGTCCTCGGTCAGGCCGAGCGGATCGTACAGATCCTCCGTGTACTGCTCCTCGTTCTCGTAGAGCTCGTACAGCAGCGAGTACGTGTAGTCGCGCAGGTCATCCTGGCGCTCCTGGCTCGACTCATTCACGGCCAGCTGGTACTTGTAGCCGATGTAGTAGCCGTGGACGGCCTCGTCGCGGATGATGAGGCGGATCAGGTCAGCCGTGTTCGTGAGCTTGGCGTGCGAGCTCCAGTACATGGGCGCGTAGAAGCCCGAGTAGAACAGGAAGGACTCGAGCATCGTCGAGGCGACCTTGCGCTTCTCCGGGTCGTTGCCGTCGTAGTAGGACTTGACGATCTCGGCCTTCTTCTGCAGGGCCTCGTTCTCGTTCGACCAGCGGAAGGACTCGTTGATTTCCTCCGTGGACAGCAGGGTGGAGAAGATCGACGAGTAGGACTTGGCGTGCACCGACTCCATGAACGCGATGTTCGTGTAGACGGCCTCCTCGTGCGGGGTACGCGCGTCCGGGATCAGCGACACTGCGCCGACCGTACCCTGGAGCGTGTCCAGCAGGGTCAGGCCCGTGAACACGCGGTTCGTCATGAGCTGCTCGTCCTTGGTGAGGGTCTTCCAGCTCGGCAGGTCGTTGGAGAGCGGAATCTTCTCAGGCAGCCAGAAGTTGCCCGTCAGGCGATCCCAGACCTCAAGGTCCTTGTCGTCTTGGATCTTGTTCCAGTTGATGGCCTCGAACACGGGCTCGGTCGCCATGGGGGCTCCTCTACGTACAGTGTCGGACGGACGAGGCCGGGGCGGCCTCACGTGCTCCCACCAGGATACCCGCGGGGCGGGTGTGTCGTGGTCGCGGGCTCGCCGGTGTCTCGTGGACGAGGTCACCTCGGGCGTGTGCGGGGCGGTATCGTATGCGCCATGACGACGCCCACCTTCGCCGACGTTGACGCCGTGCTCGCCAAGCGCGACTACAAGGCGGCGTTGGCCATGCTGGAGTCCATGGAGGTTGTCGGCGAGGACGCCTGCTACCGCCGCGATATCCAGGCCGCCGCCTGCGCCGACCGCCTCGGCCAATACCCCCTGTGCGAGGAATACGCGACGCGCGCTCACTCATACGGGGACGACATGGCCGACCCCTTCGCTCTCATCGCGCGCGCCCAGCGCCGCCAAGGCCTCGTCTCCGAAGCGGCGGAGGTGGCCTCGTCCGGCATGCGCCTGCACCCCCAATCCCCCGAGATTGCGCGCGAACTGACCCTCTGCCTCGTCGACCTCGGGCGATACGAGGAGGCACTGCCCGTCTCCGAGATCGCCACCGACGGCTTCCCCGACGACGTCGAGCTCCTCATGGCATACGGACGACTGTGGGCGCCGGTCGAACCCAACGGCGCGCAGTGGGCTTTCGGTCGCGCCAAGGTAAACGCCCCGGACCTGGCCGAGGCGAAGTTCGCCTACGACTCCCTTGCCTACCCGCTCAAGGGCGCTGGGCGTTCCTCGTACTCCATCGAGATGGAACCGGCCGTCGCCGAGGCCTACCGCAGGATGCTCAAGCGCGTGACCTTCGGGCTCGATAAAGCGTGGATCTTTGCGATGGTTGGCGGTTTTGGCGCGGGACTGGGGTATCTGCTCACCCTGCGCTTCATGACGGACGAGTTGGCACTGTTCTTCTTCCTCGCGTATGCGGCCTGCGCGTTGAGCGGGTACGCTTACGCGTTCCTCCAGATCGCGCTGTTCAACCGGTCCATGCCGCGCGGCGTTCGCCTGACGTTTCGATGCCTGCGCAAGCGATTCCCGGAACTGGGGAGTTCGGTCATGGACTTCGTTCGCATGATCGTGTTGGCAGGACTCATTCTGTTCACGCTTATGGCGCTCACGCGCTGATCTACGCTGTTACTTAAAGTCGTTCTCACTGTGTGCTCAATACTTATATCTTGACCATTGAAAAAGTGGCGCATTGCGCGCCTGACAGTTGCTTTGTAAGGCGCGGATAATCAACGGACAGCGCTATTGTGAGGGAGTGACCTATCAGCCCTTAGAATTCGCCGCAGTCTCCAGGCCCTACCGCCTGGGGAACGATCAGCTGCGCCGCTATAACCGCGTGCGCTCAGGGCAAAAGACACAGGGGCGCATCAATATCGCCATTGATATCATCACCGTCCTCCTTATCGTGTCCGTGAGTACGATCATTGCAATCGTCGAGCTCTCATCCGTGTCTGAACCCGTCATCGAAAAGCTCGCCACCCTGGCTCTCGCGATCATCCTGGGGGGAGGCCTGGTCCTCCTCGTGCTCCTCGCCGCCCTCATCGTCGTGGCGCGCCGGTGGCACCGGGAATGGGACGGCAACGAAGACCTCGTCATCTTCTCCAGCTCGCACGCCGCCCTGCGTGCCGCCCGGCGCGACGGAGCGATCATGACAGCCTGCGCGCGTATGCAGCTCGCCTGGTTCGTTGGTTTCCTCGCCGTCGGAGGCATCGCAGTCGCCACCGAATCTGCCCTCCTGGCTGCCCTCGTCTCCCTGCCCCTCGCGATGGGCCTCGTCAACTCCTGGCGTTCATGCCAAGCGCTGCGCAGGATCACCGCGCGAACCCTCTGATCGTTTCGCGCCCGAGTGTGTGGACCCATAAGCCTGCCAGCCGGTAGGCTTGCGGACATGACGAATCCTCTTATCGACTCCCTCGTGTCGATCATCGAACAGCGACCCGAGGACCACTCCCTACGCGAGCATCTCGCTGAACTCCTGATCGCCGAAGGGAGGGGCGCAGAAGCCGTCTCCCATCTGGCCGTCGTCCTCGCCGTCGACCCCCACAATGAGCGCGTCGCCGCCCTGATGCGCAGCGCCCTCGGCGTGCCCGAGGCTCCCGCTTCATCTGCGCCCGCCGCTGACGAGGCCGGGCCCGCCGCGCCCGCAACAGACGAGGATCGGGTGTTGCCTGAGGCGGCCTTCGCCGGTGAGGTCCCGGTGCCCCCCGAGGCGCCCGATGCCTCGGCCCCGGCCGTCAACGGGCTGACTGTCGCTGAACCTGAGACTGCAGCTCCCGCCTCGTACGAGGCCGACCCCCTCCCCGCGCCCGAGGAGCCCGCTCTGTCTGCACCCGCAGCCCCCGCCTCGGACGACGCAGACATTCCCGCGATCGTGACTATTCATCCCGCGGCCTTCCCACAGACGGCCGAGGAAGGGAACGACGAGGACAGCGCGTCGACAGGCGAGGCCGGAGATGGGCAGGGCGCCCCCGCTTCCGACGATGGTGCCGATCCCGAGAACTTCGACTGGAGCAGCGCTGAGAAGCAGGTTGGCGGGCCCGCGCCGGCATTTGTGAAGGTGGGAGCAACCGACGGTGAAGTCGAAATCGACGACAAACCCCAAGGCGACGCGTGGGACGTTGAGACAGTGACGGCAACGCTGGCCGACGTCGGTGGTATGCAGTCCGTCAAGGACCGCCTCACCATGGCCTTCCTGGCCCCCCTGCGCAACCCGGAAATCCGCAAGCTCTACGGTAAGAGCCTCAGCGGTGGCCTGCTGCTCTACGGGCCTCCCGGATGCGGCAAGACCTACATCGCCCGCGCGCTCGCCGGCGAGGTCGGTGCCGCGTTCATGAACGTCAGGATCAGCGACATCCTCGGCCACTACATCGGTGACTCCGAGAATAATCTCCACGATGTCTTCGAGACCGCACGCGCCTGCGCCCCCGTCGTCCTTTTCCTCGACGAAATCGACGCGGTCGGCATGAAGCGATCGTCGGCGTCTGCTTCCTACATGCGACCGGTCACCAACCAGCTCCTCATGGAACTGGACGGCATCGGAGCCGACAACGAAGGTGTATTCATCCTGGCTGCCACCAACACCCCGTGGGACGTGGACCCCGCGCTGCGCAGGCCCGGACGCTTCGACCGCTGCGTCGCCGTCCTACCCCCCGACGGACCCGCCCGCCAGGCAGTTCTCTACCACCACCTCAAGTCGCGCCCCGTCGAAGGCATCGACATGGGATACCTGGTCCAGCGCACCGATGGATTCACCGGCGCCGACCTGGCACACCTGGTTGACAGTGCCGTCGAATACGCGATGATGGACTCCGTGCGCACCGGCAACGTGCGCATGGTGACCATGCAGGACTTCCTCAGGGCGCTGACGCAGATTCGACCCAGTGCGGGACCCTGGTTCGTCACCGCCCGCAACATCGTCGAATACGGCAATCGAGACGGCCAATACGACGACCTCGCCGAGTACATGAAGGCGAACAACCTGATGTGAGCAGGTGGGCGGCGCGCAATCGCCGCCCACCCTCGCTGTTTGTTACTGACACCGAGGAGGACCGATGTCGAACGATGACGTCTGGAAGCGGATCGAGCACGCCCAGTTCTTGATCGATATCAAGCGTCCCCAACAGGCCATCGAACAGCTCGTGACGATCCCCCAGGGGGATTTGGAAGTCGGGGCGCGAGTGAATTGCACCCTCGCCCAGGCCCACCTGCTCCTCGAGCAGAAGGATGAAGCGTACGCGTGTGCCAGGCGCGCCATTGAAGCCTCCCCCAATGACGTGCTGTCGCTGTACTGGTTGTCCTCCCTCGAGCCGGATTCTCTTCGCGCACTCGAACACGCAACGCGCCTCGTGGAGATGATTCCAGACTTCGGTGTTGCCCATGCTGTGAAGGCCCGCGCTCTTGCCCTTAACCGCCGATGGGATGAGGCGCTGAACGCGGCTCGTGAAGGCGAGCGCCTCGATCCCGAAGACTCCTTTGTACTCAACACCCTCGGCAGGATACTCGCCAGGAACGACGAGAAAGCGGCGCTCGACGTATTCAAGCGCGTCCTCGCCCTCGAACCAGAAAACGCCGCCGCTCGTGAATCCATCGCTCTCCTCGAAGCGGACGACCATGCCGACGCTAGCAGTCGCCTCTTCCGCGACCTCCTCGAGCAGAACCCCGCCGTCAAGGGCTACGAGAACCAGCTCCACTGGCTGGTGTTCAAACCGCTTTTCACCCTGTGCTTGGGTCTCACGATCGCTTATCTGATCGGCTGGTCGATCGCCGGCCTCGTCTATGCCTTCGGTAGTCGTCAGGTCGCCCTCATTGTTGGGCTAGTGTGGACCGCGTTGTTCCCCCTGCGCGTCATGGACACCGCGGTGCGCAAACACCTCTCGAAGGTCGCTGCCGGTCAGGGTAAGACGCGCCGCGAGGTCGTGAATCTGGCGTTCAAGCGTCGCCCCATCGGTGCGACGATCGCGACGATCTCGATTGCGCTCCTCTCGCTCACCCCCGCGGTATTTGGCGTGGTGAGGTACTTCGTCCCCGCCTCCTCGTGGTGGACGGGCCTGGGCGTGCCCATCCTCGTCATGCTCTGCGGGTGGGTCGGTGCCCTCGTCGCCCGCCACATGATCTTCGTGCGCGAACGCTGAGAGCGGGCGGCGAGCGGCGCCTCAGCCTTTCGAGAGCCTCTCACGCACGGCACCCGCACCGAACGTCAGCACGGTCAGGCCCGCTTCCAGAGCGCCCAGGGCCAGCCCCTGCCTCGTATGAGCGAAACGAGCGCCCTGCGCGCGGCGGCGCTCACCGCGGCGGAACAGCCAGCGCTCCACGCCGACCGTGATCATCGCCGAACCCAGCGCCGCGCCCGCGAGAACCGCCAGCTCCGCCGGGTCCGCCTCGGTGACACCCTCAAGCGGATCCTCGCCCGCGACGGGGGACGACTTCGAGCAATCCACGTCCTCGTCATCGTAGGGCGGGAGCTCCGAGGGCTCCGGCAGCTGCGCCACCATCGACCAGCCGAGCACCCCCAGCAGACCCGCCTTCACGAGGCCGCGCAACGGGCGCGAGCGCACGTAATCGGGCAGGGCGTACCACGCGACGGTCGCACCCACGCCCGCCGCGAACCCCGCGACCCGAGTCGGGTCCACCGAGCCAGCGCACGGACAAGAACAGCTAGATGAGGCGGCCATGGCCAGTCCTTTCAATCGGGAGCGCGCGGATCAGTCCGCGAGCAGGTCAAGCAGGTGAGAGACGACCTTTCCGCCCGAATAGGCGGATCCGTCGTGCTGGTACTCATTCGTGATGAAGTGGCGGGCGCCGATCAGGTCACCCGTATCCAGGGAGAACTCGCGAGGCACGAACATGTCGTCGTAGTACACGGCCGCCGCCACCGGCACCGTGTTCTCAGCCAGCACGTCCGGCAGGTACACGGGGGCCGCCTCCGTCGTTGACGCGAGGATCTCCGCGACGCCCTTCAGCGGCGCCAAGCCCGGATCCTCGTCGAACACGCGGCGCATGAAGTGCTCGCCCGTCAGGTAGAACGGCTCACTCTCATCCAGCGGCTTCGCGTCCTTCGCGAAGCCCGGGATCTCCTCGGCCAGGCGATCTGCAGCCCAGCCCGTCGCCGTGCCCACCAGATCCGGCGTCGCGCATGCGTAAATGTACTCCTGGAACAAGCCGTAAATCGGCGCAACGTCCACCTGCGCGCCGATCGCCGCCAGGAACTGCGACGAGAGACGGCGCTCGCCTCGAACCGACGTCCATGGGCCCTCGAGCAGGTAGTGCAGCTGATCCGTGTTGCCCTGGCCGCCCAGCATCATGCCGATCATGCGCAGGCGCGCGGGGGAGAGGCGCTCGCCCGTCGGCAGCGTCTCCTCCGTGTCCGCCAGGTGCGCGCACAGCTCGCGCACCGTGCGCTCATCGCCCGGGTGGCGCTGGAAGTACGCGCGGTTGCGCGCCGCCGTGCGCTCATACGTCAGGCGGTAGATATCGTCCACATGGACGAGGCCGGGCAGGCCTCCCGTGATCAGGCTGGCCTTCAGGCCCTGGGGAGCCAGCGACAGGTACGAGGTCGTGATGAAGCCGCCGAACGACTGGCCGAGCGTCGTCCACGGGTCATCCCCGCACAGCTCGCGGCGCAGCGCCTCCGCGTCGTACACGATCTGATCCTGGCGGAAGTGGCGCAGATACGCGGCCTTCTCCTCGTCCGTGTCCAAGTGGGAGAGCGCCTGGGCGTCCATGCGGGTCGACTGGCCCGTGCCTCGCTGATCGAGGAGCACCACGCGGTAATCCTGCAGGAGACGATTCATCCACCCGCCGGTAAACGTGCCGAAACGCGGGCTCGGGTAGCCCGGGCCGCCCTGCAAGAACACTGCGTAGGGCGCGTCCTCGTGGCCCTTGCGCACGACCTCGCGCGCGAAAACCTGGATCGTCGGATTGTCCGCGCCGGTGGGGCGCAGGTGATCAAGCGGAACGTCCAGGCGGTGTTCGTAAACGGTGTGACCGTGGTGCAGGTACGACTCTGTGTGCATGGACACAATGGTAGCGGTTTTGTGGCGGTGTCGTTGTGCCCGTTTGTTGTCCCGTCTGTTTTCTGGGCAGCGCTTGTGGCCCCACGGGTGTTCCGGGCGCCGGAGGGCCCGGCCGCCCGCGAGGCTAGGGCCTCACTTCGTTCGGCGCCGCGCCTCGAAGCCCGCCCGTGCCCTCCGGTCCCTCCGGCGCCCTCCACACCAGTGGTGCCTCGTCGCTGATGTGTGGCTCTACGCGTCGGCTCGAAGCCCGGCCAGGCCCCGCCGCCGCCTGCGGGCACCGCAGACTGGCCCACCCGCCCGTGCCCTCCACACCTGTGGGGCCGGTCTGCTGACGTGTGCCTGTGCGTCGCCTCGAAGCCCGGCCAGGCCCTCTGGTTCCTCCGGCGCCCTCCTATCAGTCGGTGGTGTGCGTTCTGGATAGGAAGCTCTGTTCTGGATAGGAACGGCGCTTCTGGATAGCTTATTAACCTATCCAGAACGCAATATCCTATCCAGATTGTTGTTTCCTATCCAGTTTGGTGGTGTTTGCCAGCCCGGCGGCTTGCTTGCTGTGTGGCAATGGGGGTTTTGCATCATTAGGAGCTCGCTGGCGGCGTGTCGCTGGCGTGTTGGGTGCTTGGATGGCGTCATTCCCCCCGTTTTGAGGCTGTGAGGTGGCAGCTTGGGGTGGTGCGGCGCCCAAAACACAGACCACCTCGGTGAAAAACGCTGAAAATGGGGTGTTGTGGGCGAGGTGGTCTGCGTTTTGGGCACAACTGTGTCTGGCATAGTGTGTTGCGCGCACGTAAACCCGCTCTTTCACACGTAAACCTGCTATGTGGAGTGTGGGCGGGGCTGCCCAGGCTCGCATTAGCGGGTTAACATGCGGATCAAAGGGCCGGATTGCAATGCGCGGTTCCCCAGCAATGTCGCACGTAATTCCCCTGCGAGTATTTCAGGCTTTGAAAGCATGTTGTTGGAATTGCAGCGTTTGTGGAGCATCTCGAAAAATGACCATGTTAAATTATGTGCGACTTTGGGGGCGGTAACCCGCGCGCCCGCGGCTCGGAGCCGTTCGGCGGAGCTCGTCAGAGCCAGTTCAGCAACGCGACGTAGCAGACCGTTCCGATGCCGACACTCCACAGGAGCTTGCGGCCGCTCAGCAGGTGCACCGCGACCGTCACACCCGTCGCCACCAGCGCCGCCCACCAGCGGCCACCCGCCTCCTGCGCTCCCTGAGCCAGTGTCGAGAGCACGAGGATCAGCATGATGCCCGGCGGCATCCACACTGCCATGTCGGAGACGAAACGCGAATCGCGCAGCGGCTCAAGGATCTTGAATGGCAGAGCGCGCAACGTAAAGTCGATGACGAAGGTGATCGCCAGGAGCGCCAGCAGGTAGCCCAGCGTCGGAGTCACTGTGCACCTCCTTCGGCCAGCTCATCCGCGGAGTGCAGGATGCCTCGGCGATGGAGGATGTGGCGAACCACCAGGCACGCGACGAACAGCAGGAGCGCCACCAGGAGGCGCTGGCCCGGCGCCACCACCATGGCCACCGCGAAGGACACGCCAGCCAGGAGGATCGAGGGCAGCTCGCGCCTCGTGCGCGCCGCGTCCAGGGTCAGCGTGAGGAACAAAGCCGTGAGCGCGAAGTCGAGGCCCTCGATCTGCGTGGGAATCAACGAACCCGCGGACACGCCCACAAGGCTCGAGATTAGCCACGTCAGGTTGAAGAGAACCTGCATCGCCAACAGGCGAGGCTTCGTCCACCCGTTTGGGCGGGCGGCGGTCAGTGCGTAGGCCTCGTCCACGAGGGCGTACATCGAGAAGAGGCGCGCGAAGCGGCCCTCGATGACGTGCAACGGGAACGAGAACGCGAAAAACAGGAGGCGGAAATTCACTAGCAGCATCGTCACCGCGATGACGGCCAGCGGCGTATTCTGCGCGGCCAGAGTGACGACGAGCAGCTCGGCCGACCCCGAGTAGGCGGCCAGGGAGAGCGACGGAGCCAACCACCACGGCAGGCCCAGCTGGATGACGAGAACGCCGTACGCCAGGCCCAGCGGGATATAACCCGCGGCCACGGGCGCCGTGATGCGCAGGCCTTCGAGGATCTCGCGGCGGGTAGGGCTAGCCGGCACGGGGAGGTTCACGGTGCGCGGTAGCTTGGGCATGGGTGCCATTGTGGCGCGTGAGGCGGTGAGAGTGCGCGTTGGCGGGGCCGTGCGTGACGACTTGCACGCTCTCGCGGCGATGGCGTTCCACGAAGTGGGAAGGAGCTTCGTCACGGACCTGTCACATAGTTTCAAAACGGGAAATAGCTCTCGCGCAATAAACCGTCCGGTGGAAATATCGTTCCTGTCGCCGAGGAACATCCCCTCGGCGCTTCCACTGAAAACGCAGATCAGGAGCCCTCATGAGCGCCACTCACGCACGCAAGAAGCCATTCCTTCGACTCGCTACGGCCGCCGTCGCCATGGTCGCAGCCCTCGGCATGGCCGCATGCTCCGGTGGCGCGTCCACCTCCTCGTCCTCCTCGTCGAGCGCGCAGGTCGGCGACCGCAGCCCCGAGCAGATCAAGGAAGCCGGCGAGATCGTCATCGGCATCTTCTCCGACAAGGCCCCCTTCGGCTACATCGACGCCGACGGCAAGCCCGCCGGATACGACGTCGTCTACGGCGACCGCATCGCCGCCGACCTGGGCGTCACCGCCAAGTACGTCCCCGTCGACGCCGCCGCCCGCACCGAGGTCCTCGCCTCCAACAAGGTCGACATCACCCTCGCGAACTTCACCGTCACGCCCGAGCGCGCCGAAAAGGTCGACTTCGCGAACCCCTACTTCAAGGTGTCCCTCGGCGTCGTCTCGCCCACCTCGGCCGAAATCACCGACGTGAGCCAGCTGGCCGGCAAGACCCTCATCGTCACCAAGGGCACGACCGCCGAAGCCTACTTCGAGGCCAACCACCCCGAGGTCAAGCTCCAGAAGTACGACCAGTACTCCGACGCCTACCAGGCCCTCGAGGACGGCCGAGGCGACGCCTTCTCCACCGACAACACCGAGGTCATCGCCTGGGCGATTCAGCACCCCGGCTTCAGCGTCGGTATCAAGAGCCTGGGCGAAACCAGCTACATCGCGGCCGCCGTCAAGAAGGGCAACACCGCCCTCCTCGACTGGCTGAACAACCAGCTCGTCGATCTCGGCAAGGAAAACTTCTTCCACAAGGACTACGAGCAGACCCTCGCCCCCGTCTACGGTGACGCCGCGACCCCCGACGACCTCGTCGTCGAAGGCGGCGTGGACACCACCTCCACCAACTGACGCAGGTACGAGGCCGTGGCCCCCACCGGGGACAGCGCCCACCGCGGGTGAACGCCCCGAGCGGCCACGGCCTCGTCCCAGATTTTTCCTATGAATCTCGACATTCTGGCGCGATACGCGCCCCTGTACGTCGACGCCGCCATCCTCACCCTGAGGATCGCGGCTATCGGCATCATCGGCTCCCTCGCGGTCGGCCTGCTCGTGGCTGCGATCCGGCAGTACCGGATCCCCGTCGCCACGCAGATCGCCGCCGCCTACGTCGAACTGTCGCGCAACACGCCGCTGCTCGTGCAGCTCTTCTTCATCTACTTCGGCCTGCCGCGCGTGGGCATCAAATGGAGCGGCGAGACTTGCGCGATCGTCGGCCTCATCTTCCTGGGTGGCGCCTACATGGCCGAGGCCCTGCGCTCCGGCCTCGACTCGATCGCCACGATCCAGTGGGAGTCGTCTGCGGCGCTCGGCCTCACCCGCACCCAGACGCTGCGCCACGTCGCCCTCCCGCAGGCCATCGCGACTTCTGTGCCGCCGCTCGCCGCCAACGTCATCTTCCTCATCAAGGAAACGTCCGTCGTCTCCGTCGTCGCCTTGCCCGACCTCGTGTACGTCGCGAAAGACCTCATCGGCATGTCCTACAACACCTCCGAAGCGCTGGTCCTCCTGGTCATCGCCTACCTGGTGATCCTCCTGCCCGTGTCCATCGCGGCCCGACTCATCGAAAAGAAGGTGCGCCGTGGCGGATTTGGGAATTAACGTCATTTTCGAAGGCCGCAACCTCGTGCGCATCCTCGAGGGCCTGGGCGTCACCGTCGGAATCTCCGCGCTGTCCGTTGTACTGTCGCTGGTGCTCGGCGTGTTCGTCGGCCTCGGCATGCGCTCGCGCTGGCGGCCCCTGCGCTGGCTCATGCAGATCTACCTCGAGTTCGTGCGCATCATGCCCCAGCTCGTCCTCCTGTTCGTCGCCTACTTCGGGCTCACGCGCGTCGCGGGGATCAACCTGGACGGCATCACCGCGTCCGTCCTCGTCTTCACCCTATGGGGCGGCGCCGAAATGGGTGACCTCGTGCGAGGCGCGCTCATCGCGATCCCCCGCCACCAGTACGAGTCCGCATACGCTCTGGGACTCACCCCGAGGCAGACCATGCGCCGCGTCATCCTGCCGCAAACCCTGCGCAGGCTCGCGCCCCCGGCCGTCAACCTCATCACCCGCATGATCAAGACGACCTCCCTCGTCGTCCTCATCGGCGTCGTCGAAGTCCTCAAAGTCGGACAGCAGATCATCGACGCCAACCGCTTCAACTACCCGACCGCCTCGCTGTGGATCTACGGCCTGATCTTCGCGCTGTACTTCCTCATCTGCTGGCCCATCTCGCTCCTCTCACGCCACATGGAGAAAACATGGCAGAACTGACCTCCGACCCGCAGCTGCGCCTCGTCGACCTCGACAAGACCTACCCCGGCGGACACCACGCCCTGCGCGGCGTCTCCCTCGACGTCGCCGACGGCGAAGTCGTCGTCATCATCGGTCCCTCCGGCTGCGGCAAGTCCACGCTCCTGCGCACCATCAACGGCCTCGAGCCCATCAATTCCGGGCAGATCCTCTTCGACGGGAACGACCTGGCGGCCCCCGGCGTCTCCTGGCCTGAGGTCCGGCGCCGCATCGGCATGGTATTCCAGTCCTACGAGCTCTTCCCCCACCTGACCGTCATGGGGAACCTGACGCTCGCCCCCGGCCTCGTCGCGGGAGAATCGCGTGCCGACGCGAGCGCGCGGGCGCTGAAACTACTCGAGCGCGTCGGCCTGGCGGACCGCGCCGACGACTACCCGCGCCAGCTCTCCGGCGGCCAGCGCCAGCGCGTCGCCATCGTGCGCGCCCTCATGATGGACCCCGAGATCCTCCTCCTCGACGAGGTCACGGCCTCCCTCGACCCGGAGATGGTGCGCGAGGTCCTCGACGTCGTCCTCGAGCTGGCTCGCACCGGCATGACGATGCTCATCGTCACGCATGAGATGGGTTTCGCCCGCGCGATCGCTGACCGCATCGTCTTCATGGACGAGGGCCGCATCGTCGAGGTCGACCCGCCCCGCAAGTTCTTCGCCGACCCGGCCTCTGATCGCGCGCGCAAGTTCCTCGACATCTTCAGCTTCGAAGGCGCCAAGCTGTAAGGGTGTGGCGGGGTTCCTCGCGGAGGGGCTGGCCTTGCTGGGCCGGGCTGCTTGGTGCGCCCGTGGGCGGCGGCCCGCCCGCGAGATCGCCACACGCGAGCCTAAAGGCTCGGAGTGGTCGATCTCGAAGCCCGGCCAGGCCTTGCCGCCGCCCACGGGCGCCGCAGCCTGGGCGAGCAGTATGTCCGGCCGGGCATGTTCCGCGTTTTAGCTTGTTCCTAAGTGGTGTGACACCACTTAGCGGGGTATTACACCAGCTCGGAGGTGGTGTAATGCTCCCTAACTGGTGTAATGCTCCCTAACTGGTGCAGTGTCACGCAGGTGAGTGTTGGGGCTCGTGGATAGGAAACAGCTATGCGGATAGGTTACGAAGATACGGATAGGTTACGACGATGCGGATACCTTAATAACCTATCCACATGCGCATAACCTATCCGCATGCGAGCAACCTATCCGCGTGGGGCGTGCTAGGCACGCTGGAGCTCTCTGCGGGGTTGGGGCACATACATCTGGCCGTCAAGGTGCCTATTCGCGTAGCGGCCCGGTGCCCCGCGGGATTATCCGACGCGCCCTGTGCCTGCACGCTGTGCACGCCCGCGAATGCGTGCCCGCGATAGCACGCTTCAGGAGATCAGCGTCGACTGGTGGTGCACCATGATCAGGCGCGCCTCGCCAGAAGTTGCCGGCGCCCACACGCTGGATTCCAGCGAAGCGCCGCCCTCCCAGCGCACCCGGTAGCGGGTCAGGAACGCCCCGCCCAGGTCGTGCGCGTCGATGCGGCCGATGGACGGGGAAGCAGGCGAGGGTCCCGCCAGCGTCGTGGTCGCACCGCCGCCCGGCCAGATGCGCGTCGTCCGCTCGTCGGTCATGGCCGCTAGTGCCTCCTCGTCACCGCCGGTCCACGCCAGGATGAATTCGCGCTCGCGGGCGATCGCATCCTCGGTGGTCGGAGCGCTCGCGGACGAGGCCGGGGCCGCCTGTGCGGGTTCGCTCGCCTCTGCGGGCGTGGAGAAAACGCTGGGATGAGAGCGGAAAGTCGACGTGGCAGCCTCGTCTGTGGCGGTGTCGCGTGAGGCAGGCGTAGCAGTGGTCATGTCGGCTTTGGTGTGTTCCTGCCCAACATGTGCGCTCGCGCTGGGCTCCACGGTATCGTCCGGCTCAACCGATGCGGGCGCAGCAGTACCACCGGAGGCCTGATCCGCCGACGCAGTGCCGCGCGACCCTCCGCCGCCCCCGAACCCGGGGCCCGGCTCGGGCGTGCGCCCAGCCTGGTAGGCCTCGGCGCACGCGCGCGCGAGGTCGTCGGCCCGCTCGTTCATGCGGTGCCCGGCGTGGCCCTTGACCCACTCGAAGGTGACGCGGCGCCCTTCCATGGCGCGGTCGATCTCCTGGATGAGCTCCAGGTTCTTGATGGGCTTCCTGTCGGCCTTCGTCCAGCCGCGCTTCTTCCAGCCGAGCCGCCACTTCGACACGACGTTGATCGCGTACTGTGAGTCGGCGAGGATGTGCAGCTCTTCGCCGGTCTTGGCCGTTGCCTCGAGCAGACGCAGAATAGCGGTCAGCTCACCGAGGTTGTTGGTGCCCTGAGGCCAGCCGCCCGCGTCCCACGTGTCCTCGTCCACGTACCAGGCCCACCCCGCGGGCCCGGGATTGCCGAGGGAAGAACCGTCTGCCGCCGCCGTAATCGTCATGACCTCATCCTATCGGCATCGCGAGGCTTGATCGGATGGGGACGAGGCCGGGGCGCGGTGTCGCTGTCCCGCGCGGTATCTGGGGCCTGGGATGGGGTGGCCCTGGTGTCGTGCCCTAGACTCGGGGTAGGCGTGTTGCCATTTAGTGCAGTGACGAGAACGGAGCAGGACGATGAAGCCGCATACTGACGAGCCGCTCAATAATGGCACCCGTGCGAGGCAGTGCGAGAAGCCGATGGGTCGTAGGGGGTTGCTCAGTCGCAAGGGCGTGCACCGGTGTGGCATTGTTGCGGCAGCACTGTCGATCGTCATGCTGATGTCGGGCTGTCTTTCCTTTGCGTCTCTCGATGAAAAGCCTATCGACAAGCTGACGACGGGCGAGGCGGTCATCGCCCTGCGGCTGGGTGCTGCAGAGGCGTCTGCGGGCCTTCCGGGTGGAACGAGTGATAACTGGATTGTGCTCCTCGACTCCCAAGGGCGGGGGCAAGCGGGGCATATCGAACGCGGGAAGCGTGGTGACATCGCGTGGACTGAGCTCGGGGTGTCGTACGGTGTCGAGGAGGAGGATTTTTTGACGACGCAGGAGGGGACGCAGCGGATTCCCCGCGTGGGTGATCGTTCCGTTGAATATTTCCGTTTTGCGCTCCCCGATGGGCGAATCGAAGTCATCAGTGCTGCGAGGAGGGGCTCTGGTATTCGTGCGGACATCATCGAGCGTGATGGAACGATGACGAGCGTGGAGACCGATGACTGGTCTGGCGGCTTTGGGTTGTGTGGGTCGCGGGTTTTAGCGATTATGAATACGGAGGTGTCTCAGAGCATTAAGTCCGCGGCGCTCGAGGTCTATGCCGCTCAGTCGGGTGGCGATGGAAGTGAGCCGGAAGACCTCTCGGTTGTCGTGCAGTTGGACGATCCTGCCGGAGCTACCCCGCGGATCCTCGCGGCAGCGCCGATGATTCCGGGCTTAAGGTCAGTGCAGTACTTGTACGCCTGTGAAGGGGACATGCTGACGGCACCGGGCATCCAATTGGATGATCCCGTCGGCGCACAAAACGGTGGCGTCGATGCGGCGAGGGGGACCCTCGTTCTCCAGCGGTGGGATCTGTCGACGGGGCAGCGCACGGTGAGCCCCGTGCTTGATGAGGCAGGAAACGCCATCCAGCTGAATGAAGATGTGGACATCTACGGTGGCAAGGCGATCCTGGTGGGTGACGAATACAGGTTCATCAGTCGACATGGTCATGCCTTCTCGATCAATCTGAAGAGCGGACAGGGCCGTCACTTGTTTTCTATCCCCGAGCAGGTCGGACATGGTGACATGGTGTTCCAGGTGACCGAGAGCGGCGTCTATTTCCTGACGGATAGCTCCCGCGAGCAAGCAGTCACTCTTTCCTATCATCCATGGGACGGCGGTGAGTCTCGCGTGGTTCTTTCGACGGGCAACCTGGAGGACTACCTGAGAGTGCGCAAGCTGTTCTCGGGTGGTCAGCGCGCCATCGAGTCCTTCGCCCTGCGCCCCGGCTGGGATGGCGGCGCGCAGTAGCGCGCGCAGCTGGATGGTGCGCCGACCTTGGGTGTTGGCGCGCGAGGACGGGGCTCGGTGTCGTTGTCCTGCGCGGTATCTGGGAACGATCCTAGGGCAGTTGAGGTCGTGCCCTAGACTCGGGTGAAGGAGCATGATGCGTCCTTCGACGCAGTGATGAGAATGGATCAGGACGATGAAGCCGCATACTGACGAGCCACTCAGCGATAGCACCCGTGCGAGGACCCGCAAGGGGTTGCTCAGCCGCAAGGGGGCGCGCCGGTCCGGCACCGTCGCGGCCGCACTGTCGCTCGTCATGCTGCTGTCGAGCTGCATGTCTCAGGGGGCTCCGAAGGGGACGCCGGTGAAGAATCTGAGCACGGGAGATGCCGTTATCGCAGTGCGGTTGAGTACCGGAACTTCCGTGTCGGGGCTCCAAAAGCCCCTCAGTGACAACGTGATCGCGCTGGTCGATGCGCAAGGACAGGTAGAAGCAGCTCGCATCGGTGAGTGGAACAGGGGCCGCGTCCTGTGGACTGGCCGCGGGATTTCTTATGGCACGCGAGACATCGATTATCTGACGACTGCTGAGGGAGTGCAGGAGTTCGCGCATCAAGGATTTCCTTTCGCGGAGGAAGGGCGTTTTGCTCTTCCGGATGGGGGAATTGCAGTTGTCACGTCTCCGCTGAGCACAGGATATGCCGTCGACATTATCCAGCCTGATGGCCGTGTTGATCGTAGAGAGACCTCGGGGACCGAAGGGCATCTCGGGCAGTGCGGCTCGCGGATTCTGGAGCTGACCAACACTAAGCGGTCCGAAGACATCGCATCGGTGGCCTATGAGGCGTATGCCGCCCAGTCGGGCGGTGGCAACTATCCGGAGGCCCTGGACGTTCTTGTGCAACTGGACGATCCCGATGGTGATCTTCCTCGGCTGGTGGGGGTAGCGCCATTGGTTGATGGCCTGTGGGGAGGTGAGAGTGCCATGTTCTGCGAAGATGATGTACTCACGGTGCCGACTAGACAGTATTATTACGATCGCGATGCCCTCAACGGAGCGCCAGACCCCACGCGCGGCGCTTTTGTCCTTCAACGGTGGGATCTGGTGACGGGGGAGCGCACGATTATTCCCGTGGTCGATGAGGACGGGAATGCCATTGAACTGGATCGCGAGAGCAGCATGATCGCTTCTCAGGCTTTTCCGGCTGAAGGTGACCATAAATTCGTCAATGCGGACGGTCGCGTATGGTCCGTCGATCTGGTGAGTGGCCGCGCCAAGCACCTCTTCTCCATCTCGTGGAATGCGTCCGATGACAATGTCTCTGTCCAGTCGAACGAGACTGGAATTTACCTCCTTGAGGTTAATGAGCGGGACTATCATGTCACGCTCACTTACTACCCCTGGGATGGAGGAGACAAACGCGAGGTATTCGCAACGGATGCATTGGCGGGCTATATCAGGACGACGGACCTTTTCTCGGGCCACCGGCGAGGGGTACAGTCCTTCGCCGTGCGTCCGGGGTGGAACGGCGGCGCGCAGTAACGTCATCTGTCGTGGCCTAGACTCGGGTGCGGGCGCATGATGCGACCGTTAGCGCAGTGACGAGAATGGATCAGGACGATGAAGCCGCATACTGACGAGCCACTCAGCGATAGCACCCCCGCGAGGACCCGCAGGGGGTTGCTCAGCCGCAAGGGCGCGCGCCGGTCCAGCACCGTCGCGGCAGCACTGTCGCTCGTCATGCTGCTGTCGAGCTGCATGTCTCAGGGGGATGTGACGGAGACGCGGGCCGATCAGCTGAGTCTGGGGGATGCGGTGATTGCTGTGCGGCTGAGCGAGGGAAAGTTCTCGGCGGGACTTCCGACCCCGCCGGAAGACAACTGGATCGTGCTGCTGGACGCGCAGGGGCGGGGGCAAGCGACCCGTATCGAGGCGAAAAGGTACGGCAGCGTCGCTTTCTTGTGGACTGATCGCGGTCTCTCCTTTGGGGCGCCGGATAAGGAATACGTGACGACCGATCAGGGAACGCAGGAGATCGATGTTAAAGAACCGTCGCTCGCTGAGGATCAACGCTTCTCGCTCTCGGATGGGAGAATTGTTGTCGTAGATTCGGGCGAGGAGATCAGGGTCGATGTGATCCACCCTAATGGGCGCATTGTGACGACGGAAATCCCCGATACTAGTGGGTCGGTTGGGCAGTGTGGGCAGCACATCGTTGGGATCACCGATACTGAGGATTCTGAGAGCATCAGGTCGGCGGCGTTCGAGGCCTATGCAGCCCAGTCGGGCGGTGACATGCCGGAGAATGTTGCTGCTGTGTTTCAGATCGATGAACTCAATGGTGGTGTTCCCCGACTCCTTGCGGTGGCACCTGCGATTGATGGCCTGCTGACGGGGCGGATGAGTGTTCCGTGCGACGGGAACGTCATCACGGTGCTGAGTATTCAGCAGGAAGACCCAGCCGCTGTGCGTAGTGGCACAAGGCACCCATGGGATGGGGTTTTGGTCCTGCAGCGATGGGACCTGTCCACAGGGCAGCGCACGATCATGCCTGTACTCGATGAAGCAGGACAGCCCATCGAAACGGATCAGGATAATTTCCTCTACTATTCTCAAGCGATCTGGGTGGGGGATGAGTACCGGTTCGTGACGAAGAATGGGAACGCCTACGCGGTTGACGTGACGAGCGGCAACGCCCGGCACCTTTTCTCGATTCCATCGGAGAATACTCGCAACCCAGCGGTATTCCAGGTGAGCGAGACCGGCGTGTATGCGCTCGAGCAAAATGACGATGAGGACGTCCTCACTCTCTCCTACCAGCCGTGGAATGGGGGCGGTAAGCGGGTGCTCTTGACGACGGGCACAATGTCGCGCTACCTCGTGGCGCGAAATCTGCTGATGGGGTACAGGCGCAGCATCCAATCCTTCGCCCTGCGCCCCGGCTGGAACGGTGGCGCGCAGTAGCGCGCACAGACGAGGACGGAGACGACCATGAGCGCACGCAACGATGAGCGACGCGAGGCAGGTGCCGACGAACAAGAGCATGGCCACCCGAAGAAGCCGAGGCGTTCCCGGCGATGGGCGCTCCTCGTCGTCGTGCTCTCGGTTGCTGCGCTCGCGTGGAGCTGTGTTCCGCAGGGCACCTTCTCGAAAACTCCGGTTAGTAAGCTCGCGATCGGTGATGCTGTCATTGCTGTGCGCCTGAGTGGAGGACAGTCGTGGTCGGGCTTGTCAGCGCCGCTTCATGACAACTGGATCATGCTTCTTGACGAGCAAGCACGGCAAAAAACATCTCTCATTGGAGAGAGGACGGGAGGGGACATTCTGTGGACGAAGAACGGGATTTCCTACGGTGGGCCAGAAGAAAATTACTTGACGACGGATGCGGGAACGAGCGTCATTAAAGGCAAATTCTGGGGCAGATACGAGATTCAGCGCTATGGGCTCCCGGACGGACGAACCGTCGTGGTGACTCTCTCAGGGGCGGGAGGGCACCGCCTTGAAAGCATTGAACTCGATGGAAGCGTTGAGTACGCGGAAACGACCAGTACTAAAGGTGATATCGGGCTGTGTGGATCACGCATCCTACTGATCACCGAAACGGAAGAATCTCCGCGTATCAAGTCGGCAGCATCCGCAATGTACACCGCCCAATCGGGAGGCGACAGCGATCAGCCGGAAGCGCTAGCGGCAGTTGCCCAGTTGGACGAGATTAATGATTATGAGCCTCGGGTTCTTGCAGTGGCACCGAAGATTGATGGCCTCTATTCGGGGCAGACGATGTTCGCCTGTGACGGAGATGTGATCACGATGCCGACCATTCAGGCGGCCGACCCTGAGTCCGCGAAGAAGACGAATTTGCCTGACCTCAAGGGAACCATGGTTCTCCAGCGGTGGGATCTAGCGACGGGGCAGCGCACGATTATTCCCGTGCGTGACGAGCAAGGAAATCCCATTGAATTGAATAGAGACCGCAATATTTTTCGCTACAAGGGAGTCCAGGTGGGTCGCGAATACAGGTTCATCAGTGAGGATGGTCATGCATTTTCGGTCGACTTGGACAGTGGCCAGGGCCGTTACCTGTTTAAGTATGCCGGTCCAGGCACCGGCCAACGAACGGTGTACCAGGTGAGCGAGACTGGCGTCTATGCGCTTGAGGATCGCTGGGCTGATCACCATGTCACCCTTGCCTACCGGCCGTGGGATGGGGGAGAACGCCGGGAGGTCTTCTCGACGGACAAGATGGCAGGCTACATCGAGCCGCGAAGTGGACTTATCGAGGCGGGCTATTTGCGCGAGATTGAGTCCTTCGCGCTGCGCCCCGGCTGGGATGGCGGCGCGCAGTAACGCGTGCACCCGCGCGGCACAGTGACGCAACGCGAGTGGGGCGGTCTTCCAACGAAGACCGCCCCACCTGTGTTTGCCGTTAAAACAGGCGCCGACCGCTCGTCAGCGGACCCTGCCGTTACACCGTGACGCCCACCTGGCCCAGCGCGAAGGCGAACTCCTCGCAGCGCGCCGCCCACCGGCCCTCGCGCCCGGACGGGCCGGCGTGCCCGGCGACCATCTCGGTGCGCAGAATAATCGGACGCTCGAGCGGGTCGCGCGCGGCGACGAGGCCGTGGCCGGCCTCCCCGCTCGCGCTTGCCTCGCCGGCCTCCGAATCGCAGCAATTGCAGCGCTTCCCAGCCCCGGCCTCGTCCGTGGAGGGAACCTGGCCGGTGGCCTCGCGCAGGCGCTGCACCCACTTGGTGGGCTCGACGAACTCGACGCGCGTGTCGTTGACCGACGTCGTCGCCATGATCGCGGGCAGGAGCGCGCCGTCGGGCACGTTCTCGTACGGCGTGTAGCGGCTCATCGCGTCGAACACGGCGCGCGAGGTGAGCGGATTGCCCCACTCCTCCCACTCGCCGACGGTGAGCGGCAGGGTCGGGTCCAGGATCGTGGTGAGCGCGTCCACGAAGGGCACGCCCGCCAGGATCGCGCGGAAGCGATCCGGGGCTGCGTTGGTGACCGCGCCCATGAGGAGGCCACCGGCGCTGCGGCCCTCCGCGACCAGGCGGCCGGGTGCCACCCACCCGGAGTCGACCAGCCAGTCGGCCACGTCGATGAAGTCCGTGAAGGTGTGCTCCTTGACCAGTTCCTTGCCGTCCTCGTACCAGGCGCGGCCCATCTCGCCGCCGCCGCGCACGTGCGCGATCGCGTAGACGACGCGGCGCAGGATCGGCAGGCGCAGGGTCTCGAACTCGGGGTCGTAGCTGACCTCGTACGAGCCGTACCCGATCTGCCAGCCCGCGTTCGTGCCGTCCGGCCGCGTGTCGCGGTGGTGGATGAGGGTGACGGGGATACGGGTCGCGCCGTCGCGCGCGAGCACCCACACGCGCTCCTCGACGAACTCAGCGGGGTCCCAGCCGGGCGCCTCGTGGGCGCGCAGGGTGCGCACGCTCAGGGCCGCGGTCTCGCTTGTGTCCTCGGGGGACGAGGCCGGGGCCAGGTCCGGCAGAGCAACCTCCGCGACCGTGGGCGGAACGGTCTGTGACTGGAACTCGACGCGCAGCGAATCCTCCCACGGGGTCGGCACGGTCGCGATCGTGCGCACCGGGGCGTCGACCTCCACGCGCCGCCACGTGGGTGTGGGCTCGCGGCGATCCCACACGTCAACCTGCGTCAGAGAGCCCGAACGAAGCGAGAGCGCCACGTAGTCCGCGTGAGCCTCGACGTCGGTGATGCGCTCGCCGGGGCCGGGGCTGCGCAGCGGCTCCCAGGACTCAAACGGCGTGAGGGGCGCGGGCTCTTCCTCCGGCAGGGGAGTGCCCGGCGTGCGATCCGCCAGGGAACCCCGCGAGAACGCGGAGGAGGACGTGACGCCGAGGCGCGCCAAGGCCTCGGGCGAACCCCCTGCGGGCAGCATCGCCTGCGCGAGCGAGCCCTCCTGCGTCAGCCCCGTATGCACGATGAACAGGCGGTCGCCGGCCGATTCCGCCGACACCAGCGTGCGCGGGCGCACCGGCATGAGCGGCAGCGGGCGCACGGACGGGTGGGCGGGCAGCCACAGCCACGCGCGGCCCGCCGTCGACGACGAGGCATGAATGACGACGTGCCCCGGGAAACCCGAGGGCGCAAACCCCATCTCGAAGCCCTCGTCCGGCTCGACCAACAGCAGCTCGTCGGCCTCGCGCGGCGTGCCCACGCGGTGCAGCCACACGTCGCACGCGCGCCACGCGTCGTCCACGCCCATGTAGATAAAGGAAGCGGAATCATCCGCCCACGCGAAGCCGTACCCAGCGTCCACCACGGCCTCGTCGATGACGCGGCCCGACGCCTCCTGCACGACCCACGTGTAGCGCTCATCCCCGCTCGTGTCCCGCGCCCACGCGATCAGGCGCCCATCCGGGGACGGGTACATGTCCGCCAGGCGGAAAAACTCCTGCCCTCGCGCCCACTCGTTCTCATCGACGAGGAGCTCCTCGCCCGGCGTGGGGACGCCCGGTTCGGGGACGAGCGGGATAGGCGCCCCGGCCTCGTCGCGCTCCACCGGCGCGCGGTGATGCGTCGCGTACGACTGGCCCTCCGCGAAACGCCGGAAATACCAGAACTCGCCCTCGCGGATCGGAACCGTCACGTCGGTGAGCGCCGTGGAGGCCTTGACCTCCTCCACGAGGCGCGCGGCCGCCTCGCGGGTCGGCGCCGTCACCGTGTCCGCCCACGCGTTCTCCGCCTCCAAATGAGCCCTGACCTCGGGGTCCTCGCCGTCGCGCAACCAATCCCACGGGTCATCAAAATGCTGCCCGAACTGGTCGCGCACCCGGTACCCGTAACGCTTCGGGGCAACCGGGGGAGTGTTCATCGACGAGGCATTGGCCGCCTCACGCGTGGTCGTGTCAATCATGTGGACCATCTTAGAGGTGGGCCAACTGATGAGGATCCACGAAACAGCGGCACGACCGTGCGAGACTATACGAGTGAATGACGAACAAGCTCCCTCGCGCGGATCCGCTGCGCTCGCACCCACGGCCCCTGTGCTCGACCCCGCGGCGCTCGCGGACCCGTCTGCGCCTCGTCCCCAGTCCCGGACCAGAGGGCAGGTTGACGGGGGAGCGGCCCCGGCCTCGTCCCTGAGCCTGACGCAGCGACTCCTCGCCTGGGTGCGCGAGTTCATCCAATTCGGCATGGTCGGAGCCACCGCCTACGTCGTCGACGCCGGCCTGTTCAACCTGCTCCAGCACGGGCCGCTCGGCTTCCTCGCCGGGCACCCCAACACCGCGCAATTCATCGCCGCCGCGACCGCGACCCTGTACTCGTGGATCGCCAACCGCTTGTGGACCTACCGCGGCCGCACGCGGGACAATGCTACGCGCGAGGCCATCCTCTTCTTCTTCGCGAACGCCTGCGGCATCGGCATCTCCCAGTTCTGCCTGCTGTTCACCCACCACATCCTCGGGTTCACCTCGGCGGTGGCCGACAACATCGCCGTCTACGTCGTTGGCTTCGCCCTGGGCACAGCGTTCCGCTTCTTCTTTTACCACTACGTGGTCTTCACCGGGCATACGCGCGCGTAGGTTCGAGGCACGGCGGTAGGGTCGAAACGTGAAGGAAACGGCAGAGCACTACCCGACCCCCGAAGAATCCATCGCCACGATGGTCACCATCGACGACACCGCCCTCGTGTTCGAAGGCGGCGGCATGCGCAACGCCTACACGGCTGCGCTCGTGAGCCGACTCATCGCCGAAGGCATCAACTTCCCCCACGTCTCTGGGGTTTCTGCGGGGTCCAGCCACCTGTGCAACTTCACCTCCCGCGACGCCCAGCGCTCCCACGACACCTTCGTCGACCTCGTCGAAGACCCCGAGTTTGGCGGACTCAAGCACTTCCGCAAGGGCCACGGCTACTTCAACGCCGAGTACATCTACCAGCAGATCTGCTACCCCGACGGTGCCCTGCCCTTCAACATGGACGCATTCTTGGCGAACCCGGCGACCACCCGCGTCGCCACCTTCAATGCGTCGCGCGGGCAGGTCCGCTGGTTCTCCAAGGAAGAAATGAGCACCCTGGACACGCTCGGACCCATCATCCGCGCCTCCTCCACGCTGCCGATCCTCATGCCGCCCGTCGACATCGACGGCGACACCTACGTCGATGGTGCGCTTGGCCCCAACGGCGGCCTGCCCTTCGACCAGCCTCTGCGCGAGGGCTACCGCAAGCTCCTCGTTGTCCTCACTCGCCCCCGCGACTACGTCAAGGGCCCCATGCCCGCCAGCGTCGGCGCCCTCCTGCGTACCGCCTACCGTTCTTTCCCGTCCGTGTTCGAGGGCGTGGCCCGGCGCCCCGACCGCTACAACGCGGGACGCCGCCTCCTCTTCGAACTCGAGGAACGAGGCCAGGCCTACGTGTTCGCACCCGACAACCTGTGGATCAACAACACCGAGTCGCGGCGTGAACGCCTGGAAGCGACCTACCGTGCCGGCCTGGTGCAGGCCGTGCGCGAAATGCCCGCGATCAAGGCGTTCCTGGGGCTGTAGGCTGTCCTGTTCCTGCGGCGGTGCTTGTCGCGCCGCTGGTGTTCCGGGCGCCGTCTGATCCTGCTGTGGGGCCAGGCTGCTTTGTGCGCCCGTGGGCGGCGGCCCGCCCGCTCGCCATTTGTTCCCGTGTGTTGTTGCTTGTGGCCCCACGGGTGTTCCGGGCGCCGGAGGCCCCGGCCGCCCGCGAGGCTAGGCGTCCTCACTGCGTTCGGCGCCGCGCCTCGAAGCCCGCCCGTGCCCTCCGGTCCCTCCGGCGCCCTCCACACCAGTGGGGCTGGGTCGCTGTTGTCTGGTTCGGCGCGTCGCCTCGAAGCCCGGCCAGGCCCCGCCGCCGCCCACCGGCACCGCGGCCAGCCCCCGCAGGCTACGCGGTGGCCTCCAATCGGGCGGGGCTGGGCGCGTGTGCTCTCTGGCTCTGCCGCCCTCACCGCCGCCGTGCTGTGCCCTCCGAGCCCTTCGGCGCGCATCACGTCGGCGCCGCCAGGTTGCTGGTGTCTGTTTCGGCGCGTCAGGATCGGAGGCTCGGTCGGTGGTCTTGGTCTGGTCCTGAAAGAAATATCGCCCCAGCGGATTGCTCCAGTGCTTGGCATGCATCCGCAGTGAAAGAAATATCGCCCCTGCTCGGTTGAAATGGGCCAAAAATGGCTCTTGTGAACGTGCATGGGCGAAAAATGTTTCACGACGGCCCTTAGCACCTCGTGCAGGGGCGATTTTTCTTTCAAGACGCTCGTGTTTCCGTGCCCTGTGGGTGACAATTTTCGCCCTGCTCTGCTTGGTTGAGCCGCGAGCGTGACTATATTCGCCCTGCAGGCGAAAAAGTGCCCAAAATTGGCGTTTTTTGGTGTGCTGGGCGAGTTTTGTGCCGGATGTGCCGATGAAGGGCCTGTGCTGGGCGAGTTTTGTACCGGTGTGGCCCGTGAGGAGGTGTGCTGGGCGAGTTTTGTACCGGCGGAGACTTGGTGTCATGACGCTAGAGGTTGGTGTGAGTTGGCTGGGGGTCCAATAGGGCGCAACCAGGTTGGTGAGCCACGTGGATCAATCCAAACTGCTCGTGCCCGGCGCTTCTGGTCGCCGCTCAGTAATTTCGCATGCAATTCCTTGCGAGCATCTTGCTTGTTCGTCCCAGTAGGTAACGTTGCGTCACTTGTGTTGTGGAATTGCATGCGACTTTCTTGAGGGGAGTCGTTGTGGGGCTGTGTCGGGCGCGCTTTGTCGAGGCGTAGAGCCTGCTCGAGTGCAGTGGCTGGGAGGTGCTGCCTAGATGCAGGGAGCATCCAGGCCCTAGATGTTGGTTGAGCGTTAGCCCCTTGGTCTAGGTCGCGTCCCGCCCCCCCTAGATGTAGGGCTCGTGCCATCCCCTAGATCTAGGGCGCACCTCCCGCTGGAGGTGCGCATGGGCGCCTCACTCAGCCCCCTTGTGACCGACTTTCCGCGCGATTCCAGCCATTTCGCAGAAAAAGCCTCAGACCCCTATATCTAGGGGCGCTTAGTCGCCAACGACCCCTAGATGTGCGGGTGCGACACGCCCAAGAGACCCACCACTGAGTGTGACGCTCGACATCTTTTAGGTGGTTGGCAAGTGGTTATACACAGGGTGGTGATGTGTTCGTCCACAGGGTGCGCAGGGGTGTGTAGGGGTGTTGGAGGCCCCTAGATGTGCCCGTAGGTTAGCCGCAAACCCCAATGTTTGCGCGCATCTTCGTGCACTCGCGCGCAGGGTGCAACAAACCTCGAAGGCTCCTCCGAGATCCTGACCGCTCGCTCCATCCACAGACCCCTCCCGCCTCGTCCACAGTAGGGGCGGCGCACACAACATCTAGGGGTCGCTTGCGTGGGTGGCCACGAGGTGTAGTGTTGTGGTGTTCGCGGCGAACGAGCCGCCAGAAAGACAACGCAGGATGCCAACGTCCGGCCTTGAGCCGCAAGGAGACACGAACATGTCGATCACCGTCTACTCCAAGCCCCGCTGCCCCCAGTGCGACGCGACCTACCGCGCCCTCGACAAGCAGGGCGTCTCCTACGAGAAGATCGACGTCACCCAGGACGCGGAATCCCTCGCCTTCATTAAGGGCCTCGGCTACCAGCAGGCGCCCGTCGTCGTGGCCGGCGAGGATCACTGGTCCGGCTTCCGCCCCGACCGCATCAAGGCTGTCGCCGCCGCAGCTGCCCCCCTGGCGCTGCAGGCCTGAGTCGCGCCGACAAGTCCCGGTCGCGAGGCTGGGACTTTCGCGTATCTGGGCGGGAACGAGGCCGGGGCTCACTCACGCGGAAACGGCACGCACGCGCTCGCATCGGCGAGGAGTGAAACGCATCATCGATGCGGGGAAATGAGCAGCCAACTGGCCGTGAGGACCCGCCGCCCGGGCCTCGGGGGTGAGACACTAGAGGTTCAGCATCCCGCCAAGCAGGAAGGATCATCATGGGCAGCGTCGTCTACTTTTCGTCGGCGACGGGCAACACCCGCCGTTTTGTCGAAAAACTCGGCCTCCCGGCGGCGCGAATCCCGTTGCTTCCCAAGGATGAACCCCTGCGCGTGACCGACGAGTACGTGCTCGTCGTGCCCACCTATGGCGGCGGCAATCTCAAGGGAGCGGTGCCCAAACAGGTCATCAAGTTCCTCAATGACCCCGACAATCGAGTCCTGTGCAGGGGCGTCATCTCGTCGGGAAACACCAACTTCGGCAAGGCCTACTGCATCGCGGGCGACATCATCGCGGCCAAGCTGGGGGTCCCCCACATGTATAAGTTCGAGCTCCTCGGCACGCCCGAGGACGTCTCCAGAGTTCGCGAAGGACTGGAACAGTTTTGGCAGAAAACTACACCGACACAGGCGTAGAGGAAGCTCCCTCCCCGGAGCTGGACTACCACGCGCTGAATGCGCAGCTTAACCTGTACGACGCGAACGGACGCATCCAGTTCGACGCGGACCGTGCGGCGGCTCGCCAGTACTTCCTCCAGCACGTCAACCAGAACACGGTGTTCTTCCACGACCTGGAAGAGAAGCTGAAGTATCTGGTGGACGAGGGCTACTACGAGAAGCACGTCCTGGACCAGTACGACTTCGCAGACATCAAGGAGCTGTACAAGCAGGCCTACGCCCACAAGTTCCGCTTCCCGACGTTCCTGGGCGCGTTCAAGTACTACACGTCGTACACGCTCAAGACCTTCGACGGTAAGCGCTACCTGGAGCGTTTCGAGGACCGTGTCGCCATGGTGTCCCTGTACCTGGCGCGCGGCGATATCGAGCTGGCTCGCAGCTTCGTCGATGAGATCATGACGGGCCGCTTCCAGCCCGCCACCCCGACCTTCCTCAACGCCGGCAAGGCGGCGCGCGGCGAGCTGGTCTCCTGCTTCCTGCTGCGCATCGAGGACAACATGGAGTCGATCGCGCGCGGCATCAACTCCGCGCTACAGCTGTCCAAGCGCGGCGGCGGTGTCGCCCTGCAGCTGACGAACCTGCGTGAGTCGGGCGCCCCCATTAAGAAGATTCAGAATCAGTCCAGCGGCGTCGTGCCGGTCATGAAGCTGCTCGAGGACTCCTTCTCCTACGCGAATCAGCTGGGCGCGCGTCAGGGCGCGGGAGCTGTGTACCTGCACGCGCACCACCCGGACATCATGCAGTTCCTGGACACCAAGCGTGAGAACGCGGACGAGAAGATCCGCATCAAGACGCTGTCCCTGGGTGTCGTCATCCCGGACATTACGTTCGAGCTGGCCCGCAAGAACGAGGACATGTACCTGTTCAGCCCCTACGACGTGGAGCGCGTCTACGGCGTGCCTTTCTCCGAGATTTCGGTGACGGAGAAGTACCACGAGATGGTGGATGACGGCCGTATTCACAAGCGCAAGATCAACGCGCGTCGCTTCTTCCAGACGATCGCGGAGATCCAGTTCGAGTCCGGCTACCCCTACATCGTCTTCGAGGACACGGTGAACAAGGCGAACCCGATCAAGGGTCGCATCACCATGTCGAACCTGTGCTCGGAGATCCTGCAGGTGTCCGAGGCCTCGACCTACAACGATGACCTGTCGTACTCGCACGTCGGCAAGGACATCTCCTGCAACCTGGGCTCGCTCAACATCGCGAAGACCATGGATTCCCCGGACTTCTCGAAGTCGATCGAGATGGCGATCCGTGGCCTGACGGCCGTCTCGGACCTGTCGGACATCGGCTCGGTGCCGTCGATCGCCCGCGGCAACGCGATGAGCCATGCGATCGGCCTGGGCCAGATGAACCTGCACGGTTACCTGGCGCGCGAGCACGTGCACTACGGGTCCGAGGAAGCCCTCGACTTCACGAACATGTACTTCATGACGGTCCTGTTCGAGGCCATTAAGGCCTCGTGCAAGATCGCGCGCGAGCGCGGCGAGACCTTCGAGGGCTTCGAGGAGTCGAAGTACGCGTCGGGCGAGTTCTTCCGCAAGTACATTGACGAGGAGTGGGCCCCTACCACGGACAAGTGCCGTGAGCTGCTCGCCGCCTCGTCGATCAAGGTCCCGACCCAGGCGGACTGGGAGGCCCTGGCGGCTGACGTCGCCAAGTACGGCATGTACAACCAGAACCTGCAGGCCGTGCCTCCGACGGGTTCCATCTCGTACATCAACAACTCGACGTCGTCGATCCACCCGATCGTGTCCCGCGTGGAGATCCGCAAGGAAGGCAAGATCGGCCGCGTCTACTACCCGGCGCCCTACATGTCGAACGAGAACCTGGAGTACTACCAGGACGCGTACGAGATCGGCCCGGAGAAGATCATCGACACCTACGCGGTGGCCACCCAGCACGTGGATCAGGGCCTGTCGCTCACGCTGTTCTACCCGGACACGGTGACGACGCGTGACCTGAACAAGTCCTACATCTACGCGTGGAAGAAGGGCATTAAGACCCTGTACTACATGCGCCTGCGCCAGATGGCCCTGGAGGGCACGGAGGTCGAGGGCTGCGTGTCCTGCATGCTGTGACGTGACGCCCGTTTGTCGGGTGGTGCGGGGGTCGGGAAAACGGCCCCCGCACCGTTTTGTCAGGGACGAGGCCGGGGCGCGGTCCGCGGGAAATATACAGGTTTGGTGTGTGTGAGCCTCGCCGTCTATTCGGATTTTTGGAAAGCTACTCGTATGATGTGGGAGGTAAATCCCCTCACATCTTCCCGGAGTAAGCGATGAGCGATCCCATGAATCCCTACGGCGGCGGCGTCGGGGGCCAAGGCGGCTACGACCAGCAGGGTATGTACGGCGCTCAGGCGGCGTACGGTTCTCAGCCTGCGTATGGTGCGGGGCAGCCCGCGTACGGAGGTCAGCCCGGGTATGGGGGCCAGCCCGGCATGCCGGCCTACGGTCAGCCGCAGGGTGGGTACGGTCAGCCCGGCTATGGCAACGTGGGGTACGGCCTGAATCCCGCGGTTGAGCGCGTGCGTTCGAACGCGTCGATGGTTCGAATCATGGCGTTTGTCAGCTTCGTGACCATTGGGCCGATCCTGTCGATTGGTGCGTGGATCTGGGGTGGCATGCTCGTGACCGAGGCGCAGGGCCTCAACGCCCCCATGGACGTGATCAACGACGTGGAAGGCGCTAAGAAGATCGCGATGATCTGCAGCATCATTCAGATCGTTGGCATCGTGCTCTTGATCCTTGTTTCCGTTGTTCTCCCCTTCCTTATTCTGCTCATTGCAGGTGGGTCGTCGGGGTACTGACGAGATCGAGCGACGTATATCGGATGCGCGCCCCTTGTGGGCGCGCATCTCTCTTATTGATAGTGGTGCAGCGCTCATCCCTCCTCGTTCGTTCCGTGCAGCGCGATGCGTGCGCTAGGATGAGCCGCGTAACTGATGAACTATTCCATTTGGAGTATCCCATGAGCGATCCCATCAACCAGTACCCCGCCGCCGACCAGCCCGCCTACGGCCAGGCCCCCCAGGGCGCCCCGCAGCCCGCGTATGGTCAGGCCCCCCAGGGCGCGTACGGCCAGGCCCCCCAGGGCGCGTACGGCCAGGCCGGCTACGCGGTGAACCCGGCTCTCGAGAAGATCCGTTCGAACGCCTCGACCGTTCGTATCGCCTCCTTCCTGAGCTTCATCTTCGGCGGCCTGTTCCTGTCCGGCGGCATGTGGTTCTGGGCGAACAAGATGACGGCTGAGGCCCAGGCTCTCGGCGCCCCCCTCGATATCATGACGGACCTGCAGAGCGCACGTAACACTGCGAAGATCTGCTCGATCATCCACATCGTCATCCTCGTGGCGGTCGTGCTGATCTACGGCATTGCCATCATTGCTATCCTCGCGGGTGGCTCGAGCTACTGAGTTCTTGACCGTGTGAGGCCCGGATCGATTCTTGATCCGGGCCTCACACTTTTTCGTCGAATAGTGCTGATAGGATTCCTCACGGAATTAAACGGATAGATGAATTGGAGTCTCCAGTGAGCGACCCCCTGAACCCGACCCCCGCGGATGCCGCCGCGCAGCCCTACGCGCCGGAGGGGGGCGGTGCCGCTTCGTACGCCCCTCAGCAGGATGCTTACGGTGCTTCCGCCCAGGCCCAGCAGCCCTACGCACATGAGGGTGTCGGCGCTTCCTCGGCTGCTGTGCAACCCTACGCGCCCGAAGGTGCCGGTATGGCCTCGGCGCTCCCGCAGCAGGATGCTTTTGTCGCTCCCGGCCAGGCCCAGCAGCCCCAGTTCGCCCAGCCCGGCACGAACCAGTACGCGCAGTACGGTCAGGCCCCCCAGGGCATGCCTCAGGGCGCTTACGGCCAGCCTCAGCAGGGCTACGGCCAGCCTCAGGGTGCGTACGGACAGCCTCAGCAGGCCTACGGGCAGCCCATGTACGGCCAGCCGATGTACGCTCCCTCGGCGGGCAAGGACTTCTCGTACATCCAGATTGGCTCGTTCGTGGCCATCGGCGTCTCGGTCTTCAGCTGGCTCTTTTTCACCATTGTCCTGTCGGTCCCCGCGATGATCGCCGCAATCGTCCTGCACGTGAAGGCGAAGCGTGAAGGCGCCCCGCAGAACTTCGTCAACATCTCGAAGATCGCGATGATCGTCACGATCGTGATGGCCAGCCTCCAGCTGCTGATCGCTGTCCTGTTCGTTGTTTTCGCCGTGATGAGCGAACTGTAACAACCGGCGAGAAGACGCGTCAGCGTCGCCCAACGCCACAGAAGCCCGCGAGAACGGTATCCCTGTTCTCGCGGGCTTCGCCTGTATTCTTGAGAGCATGACTCCCCGATACGAAGCCCCCTCGCGCGCCATCGCCGGAACCGACGCAGACCTCCTCGACCAGCTGCGATACGCGGACGGGCGCCCCTACGGCTTCTACAAGAACGCCCTCGGCGCCTGGGATTACGGGGACTTCACCCTCGCGATCGACCACGTGCAGGCCGATCCCTACGCCCCGCCCTCGTCCCTGCGCGCCTGGTCGACGCCCGAGGCCATGGGACTGCCCGAGGCTGCCCTGGCCTCGTCCGACGCGCGCCTGGCGGCCGCTGACTTTATTGCCCGCTCCTTCGACGAGGCCATCCGCGCCCGCGGTACCCGCGACGTGTCGATCGCCCGCGCCGGCGCCCTCATCCTTCAGCGCTCCTACGCGACCGTCCTACCCGACCGCGTCGAGGTCCGCTTCCAAGTCAAGCTTCCTGCCCGAGGCCGCACGATCCTCGGCAAGAGCGCCGCCCGCCTCTTCGACGTGGACGTGCCCAACATCGTCATGGACTGCTTCGACTTCGTCTCCGAGGACCCGGACACGACCCGCAAGCGCTCGCGCCTCCTCGGCCACGTCGCCGCCTACGAGGACTACCGCGCCCTCCAGGGCATCCTCGAGGAACGCGGCTGGGTGTCCTTCGTCGCCGACGAGGCACTGCTGGCGCGCCGATCCGGCGTGTCCGAAACGCCCCTGACGGGTGACGGCGTCGTTGCCTTCAGCGCGCCCGAGTCCCTGCGCGCCACCGTCACCCTGCCGCACGCCGGCGAAGTGTCCGGCATGGCGATCCCCCCGGGCCTGACCCTCATCGTGGGCGGCGGCTACCACGGCAAGTCCACGCTCCTCGAGGCCATCGCCCAGGGTGTCTACGCGCACATCCCCGGCGACGGCCGCGAGCTTGTCGCCACCGACCCCACCGCCACGAAGGTGCGCGCCGCCGACGGGCGAGCTGTCACCGGCGTTGATATCTCGCCGTTCATCACCCACCTGCCCGGCGGCGCCGACACCACGTCCTTCTCCACCGAAAACGCGTCCGGCTCCACCTCGCAGGTCGCCTCCATCATCGAATCCCTCGAGTTGGGCGCGCGCACGCTCCTCATCGACGAGGACACCTCCGCCACCAACCTCCTCATCCGCGACACGCGCATGCGCGACCTCGTCGCCGCCGAGAAGGAACCCATCACGCCCCTCGTCGACCGCGTCACTTCCCTCACCGAGGCCGGGGTCTCCCTCATCATGGTCGTCGGCGGCTCCGGCGCGTTCCTCGACGCCGCCGACCGGGTCCTCATGATGGACAACTACCGCTGCCTCGACGTCACCTCCCGCGCACGCGAGGTCGTGGCCGACCTGCCGCGCCCCCGCACCGACGCCCCCACCAGCTGGGAGGCGGCACCCCGCGTGCCCGCCGCAAAGGCCCGCGTGGACCGCCCGCGCACCAAGGCCTCGGGCACGACCGTGCTGACCATCGACCGTTCGACCGTCGACATTTCCGACGTCGCCGCAGTCGTCGACCCCGGGCAGGCCGAGGCCATCGCCTGGTGCGTGCGCGGCGTCCTCGAGGAGATGGCTGGCAAGCAGTCCATGCCCGACCTCATGGCCAAGCTCGGCCGGCGCCTCGCCTCCGAGGGCCTGGACGCCGTCTGCAAGTTCGGCGCCCGCTCCTACCCGGCGTTCCTGGCGCGTCCGCGCCTCATCGACGTGGGTGCCGCCATCAACCGCTACCGCGGCCTGTCCCTGCGCGAGCCGCGCGGCGAGGTTGTTGCGGGCGAGGTCTCCGAGTAGTAGTCGTTGTGGGGTGCCACGGGTGTTCCGGGCGCCGTCGGATCCTGCTGCGGGGCCGGGCTGCTTGATGCGCCCGTGGGCGGCGGCCCGCCCGCGAGATCGCCACACGCGAGCCTGCGGCTCGGAGTGGTCGATCTCGAAGCCCGGCCAGGCCCCGCCACCGCCCACGGGCGCCGCAGCCAGGCCCTCCGGTCCTTCCGGCGCCCTCCGACCCCTCCAATCGACCGGCGCTGGGCAGGGAATCGCCCAAAACGCAGACCACTTCGGTGAAAATGGGTGAATTTGGGGTGTTTTGGGCGAGGCGGTCTGCGTTTTGGGCGCGTGAGTGGTGTGGTTGGGCGAGGCCGGGCTTCTGTGGGTATGGCCGGGGGCGTCACAGCCAGGCCAACGCGTCTATTGCGTGCCGACCAATTTCGCATGCAATTCCCCTGTGACTATTTCAGGATTTGAATTGGCATCGTTGGAATTGCAACGATTCCGGATGTTGTTGAAAGTTCATTCAATCGAATTGCATGCGAAACTTCTGGTAGGTGTCTGCGCCTTCACTCATGGGTACTACAGCCAGTCCCCGCCGCCAGGCCCGCGGCCCACGGGCAGTGCGGTCAGGACCAACAACCCTGCAAGCACATAACACGGGAATTTCAACGGTCGCACCCCCGGGGTGGGGCGGCCGAGCACCCCGAGGGTACCCCGGGTGGTCTCGGGGATGAATCAGGGGAAACCTCCGTAGCGGTGACCCACGCCGCAGGCGCACCATGGATGCATGAACACGAACACGACAATCGCGCAGGCCCCCGTGGCCGACCGGGCCCCGGCCTCGTCCATCGTCCGACTCCAGGGCGTCTCCAAGATTTACGGAAGCGGCGACGCACAGGTGCGCGCCCTCGACGACGTGAGCGTCGGCTTCGGCGCCGGCGAATTCACCGCCATCATGGGCCCCTCCGGCTCCGGCAAATCCACGATGATGCATATCCTCGCCGGCCTCGACGCCCCCACCTCCGGGCACGTCTTCGTCGAAGACACCGACATCACCGAGCTGAAAGACACCGCGCTGACGAAGCTGCGCCGAGACCGCATCGGCTTCGTTTTCCAGTCATTCAACCTGGTGCCCACCCTGGACGCCCGCGCCAACATCCTCCTGCCCATGCGCCTGGCCGGAGCCACCCCTGAGAAGGGATGGTTCGACCTCATCGTCAACTCCCTGGGCATCGCGGATCGACTGAGCCACCGCCCCTCCGAAATGTCCGGCGGCCAGCAGCAGCGCGTCGCCGTCGCCCGCGCCCTCATGAGCCGACCCGCCGTCATCGTCGCGGATGAGCCCACCGGCAACCTCGACTCGCACTCAACGACCGAGGTCATGGACCTGCTGCGCCGCGCCGTCGACGAACTCGGCCAGAGCGTCATCATGGTCACCCACGACACCTCCACCGCCGCCTACGCGGACCGCGTCCTCGTGTGCCGAGACGGCCGCATCGTCTCCGACCTGCGCGACGTCACCGCCGACTCCCTCACCGCGGCGCTGCGCTGAACGCGCCCGCCTACATCCCCAAGGCTCACCTCATGTCTGCAACACACTCACTCCTGCGCGCTAACCTGCGCTCCCACGGCCGCCGCTACATTTCCACAGGCCTGGCCGTCGCTATCTCCACGGCCTTTATCGTCATCACCCTCATCGTCATGACGGCGATGACCTCGGGCCTGACCTCCAGCGTCTACCAGCAGTACCGCGGCGGCACGATCGTCGTCTCCCAAGACAAGGACGCGCCCGAGGGCGCCATTGAGAGCGCCGAAAAAGCCCTGAGCGCAACCAGCGGCGTCACCGCGATCAAGCACATGGCACAGTGGCCCGCCGACGCCCAAACCGACGCGACGCGCGCCGGCCTCTACGTCTCGCCGCTGGCCCCCAAGCCTTTCGCGGACCTCGACCTGAGCGCCGGAACCACCCCGACCACCGACGACCAGATCACCATCCCCGAGCACACGGCCTTGACCCTCTCGCTGAAGGTAGGCGACACCGTCCGCGTGCGCGCCGGATTCACCGAGGGCGACTACCGCACCCTCACCATCGTCGGCACCACGCGCTCGAACACCATCAGCATGGGCGTGCCCGCCAGCTACGTGACCGACGGCGGATTCTCCGCGATCTTCGGAACGACCGCCTCCGGGCAGTTCATCGTCGCAACTTCCGGATCGGATACGGACAGCAACGCAAACCCTCCCAGCGCCACCCAGGACGAGTGGGTGGCGAGAGCAAACTCCGCGCTCAGCGGCATCTCGGGCGTGACCGTGACCAGCGTGCACGAGGCGATCACGAAGGACCTCGACCAGGCGCGCCTGGGAGCGTCCGTGACGATGGGAATCATGCTGATCTTCCCGGCGATCGCGGCGCTCGTGGCCTCTATCGTCGTCTCCTCGACCTTCCGAGTGGTGCTCACGCAGCGCACCCGCGAACTGGCGCTGCTGCGCACGCTGGGAGCGACCAGGCGACAGGTCCGCTCGCTCGTGACCCGCGAGGCCCTCGCGATCGGAGCGATCTCGTCCGCGATTGGCGTCGCGCTCGGCTGGCTGATTGGCGCGCTCGCGGAGGCGGGTACCGGCCTGGCCTCTAGCGTCGTCGCGGCGCTGGCGGGAGCCTCCGTCTGGCAGCTCGCCCTCACGTGGCTGGGTGCCACCCTGTTCACGACCCTGGTCGGCGTCTTCCCGGCCCGCGCCGCCTCCCGCGTCGCACCCGTCGCCGCCCTCGCCCCCGTGAACGAGGCCGGGGCCGCCGCCCGCAAGAAGCACACCGTCCGCTTCATCATCGGCGCGCTCATCGCGGTGGCCGGCTGCGGAGCTGTGGCCCTCGCGTGGCGCTCGGATAGCGGCGGCACGAAATTCCTCGGGGCTTTCGGCGGGTCGCTCCTGGCCCTCCTCGGCGCGCTGCTCGTCGCCTCGGTGCTGCTGCCCGCCCTCACCCGCGCGTTCGGCGCAGCCTTCCCGGGCACCCTGTCCGCCATGGCCCGCGAGAACACGATGCGCAACCCCGGCCGCACCTCCGCGACCGGCACCGCGATTATCATCGGTGTGACCCTCGTCGTCACCATCATCGTCGGCGCCGCCTCCGTGCGCACCACGCTCACCAACGCCGTGAACGACGCGCGCCCCTTCGACCTCATGGCAACCTCCACGAACGGAGCGCTCACCGACGACCAGCAGGCCGCCATCGCGGCCACCGACGGCGTCGCCGCCACCGTCGCCCAGTACGCCGCCCCCGGCACCCTGACGACCACGTCGGGCGCGCCCGCCTACGCTTCCGGTGAGGGAAACGGGTCGGAGGACGAGGCCCAGGCCTCGTCGGTCATGATCACCGGAGAACCCGACTACACGGGCGTCACGCACTCGACCGTCACCCAGCTCGGCGATAACCAGGTGCGCGTCGGCGACGAGGCCCTGGCCGGGCAGACGCTGCGCCTGTGCGCCGACACGTGCGTGGACCTGAGCGCCACCTACGACAAGAACGGCAGCGTCGGGCAGGCCCAAGTCTCCGAGAGGATCCTTCGGTCTATCGCGAGCTCGCTCGAGCGTCAGGCGATCATCATCAAGATGGCCGACGGGGCCGATGCCGAGACCGTCCAGGCTTCGCTGCTCAAGGACTCGCACCTGAGCGTCAATGGCTCCGCCCTGGAGCGCCAGATGTACACGAAGATCATCGACAAGCTGATGCTCGTCCTCGTCGGACTGCTCGGCGTGTCCGTCCTCGTGTCCCTGGTGGGCGTGGCCAACACGCTGTCCCTGTCGGTCGCCGAACGCACCCGCGAGAACGGCCTGCTGCGGGCCCTCGGCCTGACGCGACGCCAGATGAAGAACCTCCTCGCCCTCGAGGCGCTGTTCCTGTCACTGACCGGCGCGCTGATCGGCGTCGGCATGGGCGTCGCCTTCGGGTGGGTCGGCGTCATGAGCCTGCCCATCGAGGGGGCCACTGCCGTGCTGAGCGTGCCGTGGCTGCAGCTGGTCGGCGTGTGCGTCGTGGCCATCGTGTCCGCGCTGATCGCGTCGTGGCTGCCCGGCCGCCGGGCCGCCAAGGTCAGCCCCTCGGAGGCGCTGGCGACGGAGTGATCGCTTGTTGATCAACGGGTGTTGACGGGTGGGGTGCCGGAAGGCGCCCCACCCGTTGGCGTGGTGTTGCTGTGTGGGCCGGGCTGCTTGATGTGCCCCTGGGCGGCGGCCCGCCCGCGAGGCTAGGTGACCTGCTTGTTGCCCCAGGGGCCGCTCTCTCATCAATTTCGCACGTAATTCCCTTGCAACTTATTCAAACATTGAAACCACCTCGTTGGAATTGCAACGTTTTTGGGCGGTCTCAAAAAATGACCGTCGGAAATTACGTGCGAAATTTGTCTGGACCAGGCCCCGCCGCCGCCCACGGGCACCGCAGCCAGGCCCTCTGGCCCCCGCGGCGCCCTCTAGACCGGTGGGGCCGGGTCGCTGATGGGTAGCGCACTGGAGGGCCTACGGCTGCACGCGCGAAAAAGTTCGCCCTGCGTCGCTGTTAGATCGTGAAAGCGCGAAAAAATTCGCCCTGCGCGCTCAAAATGGCCTGAAATTGGGGTTTTGTGGCCTGTTGGGCGAGTTTTGTCGCGGAAGAGCCGCCGGAGAGGCCGTGCTGGGCGAATCTTTTCGCGCCAACCGGTGCTGCGACCAGGACTTGTAGGCGATGCGGCACACTTCAGGCTGGCTGCGATGGGGGTTTTGCAGCATTAGGGGCGCTCTGACGGCGTGTCGCCGGCGTGTCGGAGGCTTGGATGGCGTCATTCCCCCCGTTTGGCGGCGGTGAGGTCACGGTTTGCAGTGGTGCGGCCGCCAAAGTGCAGACCCATTGGGCGAAAAGAGCCCACAACCGACGGGTTTGACTGAATGGAACTGCACATTGGCGGATTCGGTGTCTGTCGTGGTGTGTATGCTCGTACGCGAACCCGCTATTGAGAGCGTGGGTGGGGCTGCCCAGGCGCGTGTTAGCGGATTAACGTGCGCGATCAGTAATTTCGCACGTAATTCCCGTGTGATTACTTCAAACATTGAATTCGTGCCGTTGGAATTGCAACGTTTTCGGGTGGTCTCAAAAAATGACCGAGGGAAATTACGTGCGAAATTTTTTCGGCTGGGTGCTGCTGTCGTCTGCAGGCACCGCGGCTAGGTTCCGCCACCGGCCACGGCTCGGCCCCGCGGCCACGCTCCGCGACCATGCCCCGCGGCCACGCTCAGCGCCGCAGCCAGGCCCGCAGGTCTCAGCACTCCACGACGTTGACGGCCAGGCCGCCCTCAGAGGTCTCCTTGTACTTCGAGAGCATGTCGTTGCCGGTCTGGCGCATCGTCTCGATGACCACGTCCAGGCTCACCGTGTGGCGGCCGTCGCCCCACAGGGCCATGCGCGCCGCGTTGATCGCCTTGACGGCCGCGATCGCGTTGCGCTCGATGCACGGCACCTGCACGAGGCCCGCCACCGGGTCGCACGTCAGGCCCAGCGAGTGCTCCATCGCGATCTCCGCCGCGTTCTCCACCTGCTGCGGGGTACCGCCGAGGGCCTGCGCCAGGCCGGCGGCCGCCATCGCCGAGGCCGACCCGACCTCGCCCTGGCAGCCGACCTCCGCACCCGCGATGGACGCGTTCGTCTTAATGAGGGCGCCGATCGCCGTCGCCGCCAGCAGGAAGTCGTGCACGAGGGCGCGGCGGCGGGCCGCGCAGGCCTCGGGCGACGCGGGATCATCCGAAGAAGTCTCCGAGGAATCGCTCGTCGTCATGCGGATGTGCGCCAGCGGGGTGACCGCGCCGTCCTCCGTGGCGGGGCCCGCTGCGACGCCGGGCGTCGAACCCGTCTCCGGGCAGTGCGTCACCAGGTAGCCCAGGACCGCGGGGATCACGCCGGCCGCGCCGTTCGTCGGTGCGGTGACGACGCGGTGGCCCGCCGCGTTCTCCTCGTTGACGGCCAGGGCAAAGAGGTTCACCCAGTCCATCGCCCGCATCGGGTCGGCCACGGTCGACACCCAGGCGCGCGCACCGGGGGAGCGCACGCCCTCCGCGGGAGATGCGCCCGAGGAGGCCCCGGCCTCGTCCGTGGAAGACTGCGGAACGCCCGTCAGGCGCTCCGCGAGCTGGCCGGCGAGCGCGCGGGCGCGGCGCGGCACGTCCAGGCCGCCCGGCAGGATGCCCGCCGCCGAGGTGCCCGCGTCCACGCAGTCGAACATCGTGTCGGCGATGCGATCCAGGTAGGCGTTGACGGTCTCGCGGGGGCGCACCGCCTCCTCGTTCCTGCGCACGAGCTCCGCGATGCTCAGGCCGGACGCGTCGCACGCGGCGAGCAGCTGTGCTCCCGACGAGAACGGGTGCGGCGCGGGAACGTCGATGCCGACGCCCGCCTGGCTCGTCGCGAGCGAAGAAACCTCCGGGTTCTGCGGGTCGTCATTCGTCTGAATCATGACGAAGCCGCCGCCCACCGAATAATAGGTGCGCTCCAGGATGGTGGCGCCGTCCTCGTCGGAGGCGGTGATCGTCAGCGCGTTCACGTGATAGGGCAGGACCGTGCGCGGCACGAAACGCACGTCCTCGGCGATGTTGAGGGGGACCTGCGTGCCGCTGGGCAGTGTCAGTGTCCCCGACGAGGCCAGGGACGGCAAGATGGACTCCACCGTCTCGATGTCCACCGTCTCCGGGTCGTAACCCGCCAGGCCGAGGAGGACCGCGCGGTCCGTCGAGTGACCGCGGCCCGTCGCACCCAGCGACCCGAACAGGTCAATCGTGATGTGCGACGGCGGCTTCAGCGTCGTCAGCTCAGTCGTAAACGCCAGGCCCGCGCGCATCGGACCCACCGTGTGCGACGAGGACGGCCCGATACCAATGCGGAACATGTCGAAGACCGACAGCGGGTGCGGCGCATCGTGCGCGGCCACCTCGCCCGAGACGATAGCTGCGGGCGTGGGACGCGACGGGTCGTACGTCGTAACAGATGTGCCGAGGGCGACGGGGCGAAGATCCATGGGGACTATTGTGCAGCAGCCGCCCGGGGGACTGCAGTGTGTGAGTGTGACTGCTCTGTGCGCTCGTGGGCGGCGGCCCGCCCGCTCGCCGTCCGCGCCGCGAGCTTCGCTCGGAGTGGTCGATCTCGAGGCCCGCCCTGGCCCTGCCGCCGCCCACGAGCGCCGCAGTCACACCCCTATTGCCCCGCAGGCCCCGTGGCGGCCTCCAATCGGGCGTGCGCGTGCTTGTCCTGGCCCTGCCGCCGCCCACGGGCGCCGCAGCCACACCTTATTGCCCCGCAGTCCATGCGGCGGCTCTGGGTGGGGCATCCCAGGAACCGTGGTGCAGCTCAGCAGTTTCGCATGCAATTCCCCCTGTGCGCATTGCATGTTCGTATCAGTTCATGCTGCTGAGTCACTCCTGTTTGGGAATTGCATGCGACTTTGGGGAGGGAGGGGCGTATCGGGGTGTCTGGGGAGGAGGGGGCGTATAGGTGCGGTAGCAGGCGGAGTGGGTGCGAGTAGGGCGAAAGTCCCATGTGTTCGCAGGTGGGAAGAAGTTTGAGTGGAAATGGGTGACAGGACAAAGGATTTTCCTTGCATTGCTTGACGCTTTGGGGGTGACACCGGTCTGAAAATAGGATCGACGGTTGATTGTTGGGGATCTGTAAAGCGCTACAAAGTTCCACATTTTGATTTGTTTCCAGCCGTTAAAAAAGATGAAAATAGCCGAAAAGACACGTTTTCATAGATTGAAACCAGTAGGCAAATCGTTGATATCCTGCAGAAATATAGCTTTACTGTTTTTCTGTAAGGTAGACCACTAGCAAAGCTGCAGAAAATGGGTTGCATTTTTCGGTAACCGCGTCGTACGCTGAGTGTCATCAAGGTTGTGGAAAAACCTCTCGGGACATCCCCCCGAGTACGACACAGCGAAGCAACAGTCTTCAAGGAGATTGATTAATGGCAACGAGTCGAGCGCGCGCAGGTCACGCGCGGACCAAGCGAGCAGGAGTCGCGTCCCGCGCCCTGGCCGCCCTGGCCGTTGTGGCAACCGCCACCGGTACGCTGGTCGTCTCCCAGGTCGCCGCCCCCCAGGCCGCTCAGGCCGCCCAGGAGCAGCCCTCCGCCGGTATTAACGTTGGCCCCGTTCGCGCCAACATGGGAACGGGTTTCGTCAACGCGTCTGCGACGGACACGACCACCAGCCTTCCCGACAACTTCATCCGCTACGGCATTGTCAAGGGCATGAGCGACAAGCCTGCTGACAGGATCAGGACGGGCGCCGCCCCGACGACGACGTATCTTGGCGGCGAGTACGCGAAGAATAACGATGCCTGGACGTACATCGCCCGCGGCTGGCCCTGGAAGTGGGATGAGAATCCGGCGCGGAGGACCGACAGTGAAAAGTGGATGCAGGCCCACTATGAACAGTGGAAGAATGGTGGCGACGGCACGATCTGGGTGAATGGCCAGTCCGCTATCGGCTTTAAGCCGAACGACCCGGGCACCGTCCAGCCGGGTCAGACCTTCCTGCTCGGCGCCATCCGTCACAACAACCTGCCGATCCGTGGCGGCGCAAATGTCAAGCAGTTCCTGCACTCGAGCCTGAATCTCACGCTCCCGGACCTGGTCGGCAGCACGCCTGAGAACTTCCCCTTCGTCAACCAGGAGACGTCCAACACCCTGGCGACGACGATCATCTACCGCAAGGGCGGCGCCTACGTGAAGACGGCCGGTGAGCCTGGCACGGGCACCTGCTCCTCCAGCTTTGGGCTCAACGGTTGGCCCGCGACCCAGCAGATCGAAGGTAAGTGGCCCCGCGACTGGCTCCTTGAAGGCGGCAAGTACGGTACCCCCGGTTACACGCCCTCCGGTTCCTTCATTGGCCCTGCCTATGAGCCGGACCCGGTCAACGCGGCCGATCGCTCCCAGGGCTACGTCAACAAGCCCGAGACGCAGTCCGGACGCATGTACTGCGTCAAGTACGTGGGCGAGGGCAACGGCGAGTACGACCTGTACAGCCAGTACTACAACAAGGGTGCCGAACAGCCCGCCAGCACTCTGGGTACCGATCATCCCGAGGTTCTGCCGCGTACGTGGCCCGGCGCCAAGGGTAACGTCAACGAGAACCCCTACGTGTGGGACAACGTGAAGCTGACGAAGACGACGTCGGACCAGACCTTCACGAAGAACGGTCGCACCTACCGCCTGCAGCTGTGGGGCTTCGTTCCCGCGGACAACCCCAGGACGCTGATCACCCCGGAGAATATTCAGAGCATTCCGACGGCCCAGTGCCCGGAGACCCCCGCTCCGGATGCCAAGCGCACCGACACTTTCATCACGCAGGAGCTCTCGGTCAACTACGGCTGCCTCTACGGTGTCATCACCGAGGAGCGCTCCGTGCGCATCGCGAAGGCCGTCGAGGATCCGGCGGGTGCCAACCCGACGATCCCTGCCGCCAACTTCTCGGTGGAGACCGGCGCGACCTGGCACGACAACACCGACCGTACCCCCGCGACCACCGGCACGGTGACCGTCACGAAGCCCACGGCTTCTTCCGCTCCCGCCAAGGCCTCGTACATCTCCGCAGCCGATCCGGCCGCGTCCCTGACCCCTACCGCCTTCGGTGAGGACCAGGCGAAGTACGACTTGACGTTCATCCCCTTCGAGGTCGGCAACTCCGACTTCACCATCACGGAGAAGGACATCTCGACCGGCGGCGAGGACAAGTGGAGCCTCAAGGACATCAAGTGCGTCAACGGCATCGGTGAAGACGTCGCCGTGACCAAGACCGAGCGCGGCGTTAACTTCAAGAACGTCGGCGGTGCCGCCTCCAACGAGGCAGCCCCCATCACCTGTACGTTCGTCAACGAATACCAGGCTCCCAAGCTGCGCGTCGAGAAGTCCATCGAGGCGAACGGCGGCGCCAACGGCGCCACGAGCTTCAACGTGGACTACAAGATCGTCGCCACCAACGACGGCTCGCTGGCCGCCAACACCGGCAAGCTCACCGACAAGCCCGACTTCGCGAAGGGCCTGGAGATCCAGTCCGCGAAGATCGCCGAAACCCAGGCCGGCCTGGACTCCGCGTCCAACGCCACCGCCACGAACGGCGTCTACACGCTGACCGACGGCGTCGAGCTGGCCCCCAAGGCCACCAAGGAATACTGGATCCGCTTCGCGGTCGTCCGTAACCCTGCAGCCGCCGGCTACAACGAGGCCGACCTGGCCTGCTCCATCAACGGGAACAACGAGCTGGCTCCCGGCAAGGGCCTCTTCAACGAGGTCCTGGCTGAGAACGGCAAGGACTCCGACGGCACGAGCAACAACAAGGCCTGTGGCCCGACCGTTCCCCACGACTTCGTGGTGATCAAGGCCGGCACGCAGAACACGGGCAAGACCTTCGCGGACGCCTCGAACCAGTACACGGGCCCCAACGGAGTCACGCTGTACCCCCTCGACGGAGCTGAGTTCGCGGTCTACGACTCGAACCCCAGCACGAATGCCGAGGCAAAGGTCGTCAAGGAACTGACCCAGGCGACCGCGACCGACGGCTACTACTGGTCCGTCAACGACCTGAACCTCGACACCATGTACTGGCTCGTCGAGACGAAGGCCCCCGCGGGACACTCGCTCCTGCCCAAGCCCATCGCGTTCACGCTGACCGCCGCCCGCGGCAACAGCTCCGGAACGAACGTGGAACTTGCGGACGACCTGACGGATCAGGCCAAGTGGGCCAAGAGCGCCGTCCAGGGCTTCTCCTCCGAGGCCTCCAGCCTCCCCGGCCCTCAGGGCTTCCTGGTTGCCGGAACCCGCAAGGCCACCATCGTTGTCAAGGACACCGAGGTTGGCGAGCTGCCCAAGGCTGGCAGCACCGGAATCTACCCCTACATCGGCGCCGCAGCTGTGCTGATGACCGGGGCGATGGTGATGACCGTGGTCACCACCAAGAGGCGCAAGGCACTCGCCTGAGCCACCCATGAGGTCCCGTGACCACGAGACCCACCATCAGAAAAAACTCCCGAAATCACACACACAGGAGAAAGAACACCTATGAGCACCACGAAGACCCGCCGCAGCCTGAGCCTGCTCGCAGCCTTCGCCGTCGCCGCCGGCGCGCTGGCCCTGCCCGCCGCCACCTCGGCGACCCAGGCTGCCCCCGCCTTCGGCCTCGCGGCCACCGTCACGCGCGCCCCCTCGCTGGTCGACCTCGACGCCACCAAGACCGGCTCCATCACCATCCACAAGTACGTGAAGGACGCCAACAACGGCACCACGGCCGGTAACGGCCTCGAGGACACCTCCGATCACGGCACCGCCCTCGACGGCGCGACCTTCACCGTCGAGAAGCTGACCAACGTCGACCTCACCACGCAGGCCGGCTGGGAGAAGCTCGCCGGCTTCAACGGCGACGTTGCGGCCGCGAAGGCTACCGGCGTTGACGCTGCCGTCGAGAAGACCACCGCCGGCGGCGGCCTGGCTAAGTTTGACAGCCTCCCCCTCGGCGCCTACGTCGTGACCGAGACCGTGACCCCCGCCGGCTACGTCGGCTCCAAGCCCTTCATCATCACGGTGCCCATGACGCACCCGACCGACCTCAACAAGTGGGTCTACGACGTCCACGCCTACCCGAAGAACTCCAAGGCTGGCATCGAGAAGACGGTCAAGGACGATACCACCCCGGCCATCGGCTCGGAGATCTCCTACACCATCAAGTCGGACATCCCCGCCGCTGAGGCCCTCGACTTCTACGACGTCGTCGACCAGTACGACAAGCGCGTTGAGCTTCCCGAGGCCAACATCGCCCTGAAGATCATCAACGGCAAGACCGGCGACGTCACCCTGGCCAAGGGCACCGACTACACGCTGGTCGCCGCTGACGGCACCGACGGCAAGACCAAGTTCTGGACCGCCGAGTTCACCGCTGACGGCCGCAAGAAGCTGCTCGACAACCGCAAGGACGACAACACCAAGGTCCAGATGGACCTGTCCGGCACCGTCAAGGACAAGGTGGAGTCCGACGGCCTGTTCAAGAACAAGGCCATCCTGCTCCCCAACGCCCCCTCCAACGGCTGGAAGCCCAACTCGGGCACCGTTCCGCCGCCGGACTACCCGAACTCCGAGGTCGTCTCCAAGTTCGGCAAGGTGAAGATCACCAAGGTTTCCGCTAAGGATGCCAACGCCAAGCTCGCGGGAGCCGAGTTCGAGGTTTGGAAGTGCACGCCTCAGTCCACCCCGTCCGCGAACTTCGAGTCCGTCGACGCCTCCCTGGACGAGAAGCTGAGCCCCGCCGGCACCGCGACCTACACCACCGACGCCAACGGTGAGGTCACCATCGACGGCCTGCGCAACAACGACTGGGAGAACAACGCCGCCGTCACCAACCCCGGCTACTACTGCCTCGTTGAGACCAAGGCCCCCGAGGGCTTCGAGCTCCAGACCCGCCCGATCGCCTTCCAGGTCCTCACGTCCAACTCCACCGAAGACAACACCTACACCCTCAACACCACGGTGAAGGACGTCCCGAAGAACGGTGGCTTCAACCTGCCGCTGACCGGTGCTGCCGGCATCGGCGTGCTGATCGGTGCTGGCGCCCTCCTCGTGGGCGGCTCCGGTGCGATCGCGCTGGCCAACAAGCGCCGCAAGGAGCAGGCTGACGCCTGAGCCTAGCTAGCTAGCGACACACAGGGGGGTGTGGACCCGCGGGTCCACACCCCCCTTGCGTTGCCCGCAACCGCCCCCAGCGGTACTACCCTGTAACCAGACAAACTTCCACGGCCTCGGCAATGAACGGAGAAAGCGTGAGCACCCAAGCGCCCGACAAGAAGAAGACCCCCCTCAAGTGGCGTCTCCTCACCATCGCGCCCCCGATCCTGCTGCTGGCCGGCATCCTGGTCCTCCTGTACCCCGTCTTCGCGACCCAGTACAACAACGCGCGCCAGGAACGCATCGCCTCCGAATTCAGCGCCGTCGCCGAGCAGGCCGGCCCCGACGCCGTCGCCGAATCCCTGCGCCGCGCCGACGAGTACAACCTCAAGGCCTCCGAGTCGCCGATCCTCGACCCCTGGCTGGACGCCCAGCGCCCCGGCACCGCGCAGTACCAGGACTACCTGAGCCAGCTCAACCTCAACGACGTCATGGCGACCATCAAGATCCCCTCGATCGACGTCAACCTGCCGATCTACCACGGCACCGACACCGCGACGCTCGACAAGGGCGTCGGCCACCTCTTCGGCACCGCCCTGCCCGTCGGCGGCGAATCCACGCACACGGTCCTCACCGGCCACACCGGCCTGGGCAACGCCACCATGTTCGACCAGCTCACCAGCGTCAAGGTCGGCGACGTCTTCTACATCGAAACCGCCGGCCGCCACCTCAAGTACGAGGTCACCGACATCCGCGTCGTCCTGCCCACCGAAACCGAGTCCCTCAACAAGGTCGACGGCAAGGACCTGGCCACCCTCATCACCTGCACCCCCTACGGCATCAACACCCACCGCCTGCTCGTCACCGGCGAGCGCGTCCCCATGGACGAGGAGGCCGTCGCCGCCGAAGCCGCGCAGGTCAAGGGCTCCGTCATGAAGCCGTGGATGATCGCCGTCCTCGCGTCCGTCGTCGTCATCCTCCTCGTCGCCGGCATCCTCTGGCTGCGCTCCCGCAAGCGCAAGGACGAGGAGCCGCAGGAGATCGAAGGCGCCGCCGCTGGCGCGCTCGCCTCCGCCGATTCCGGGGACGAGGCCGGGGCTGAGTCCGCCGAGGCCGCTTCGTATTCCGCAGATGCGGCCGCCCCCGCTGAGGCCTCGACCGCCGCCTCCGAGGCGCCCGCCGCCACTCCGGACCTGCTGACGGACGCCGAGCAGATCTCCGAGGAGGAGATCGACGCCGGCCGCACCGCCGCCCTCAAGAAGATGCTCGAGGAGCGCGGCGAGCAGTAAGCAACCCCAACGCGTGGCCCCCGCGGGGCGCGTGAGGCGCGGAAACGCGCGGGCGCGAGCGAGCAAGCTCACCCGCGCGTTTCCGCGTCTTTACGCTAAAGTCAGTGAGTAACTGTCAAACGATCTGGAGGGTACGTGGAGCATCACCCCAGCGGCGCTCGCTCCCGCCGCGCCACGCACGCGAGGACCGAGTCCCGGCCTCGCTGCGCCGTCGCGCGTACTCTGGCCGCCCTCCTCGTCGTGGGCGCCGCCTTCCCCGGCCTCGTCGTCCCTGATCGCGCCGACGCAGACCCTGCGCTCGAGCCCCCCGGCGGGGGCACCGTCCCCGTCACCTCATCCGCCGGCCGCCTCGGCGCGGCCACCATTAACGGCTCGGGCTTCGATCGCACGACGAACGTTCCCGACAACGCCTACGTCGGGACAGTACGCGGTGCCGGCCCCTTTGATGCGGCCGACCCCGCCCAGTCCTCGTCCCCCCTCCAGGTGGGAACCGCCCAGCCCATGCTGGACGCCGCCGTCGCCTCGGGCGACTACTGGACCTACATCGCGCGCGGCCTGCCCGCCGCCAACCCCGTCGCCACCGGCGTCATCTCGCCGCAGAACACCAACGCCCTGGGGTACAAGCCCAACAACCCGGGCGACGTCCCCATCGGGAAGCCCTTCCTCCTGGGCACCGTGCGACACAACAACTTCCAGGTGCACTCGGCCAGCCAGTGGGTCCACTCGTCGATCGATGTCAGCATCGGCGGCATCGAGGACTCCTTCCCCTTCGACCAGGAGGAGACCGCGGACGACACCGACACCACCGCGGCCCTCAGCGACGAGGGCGCCTACATGCTCGCCTCGCGCGCCAACGGCCCGTCCTCCTGCCCCGCCAACGCGCCCTACGCCGCCCTCAACCGCGACGCCGGACCGGGTGTCTGGTACTGCTACCGCCACGTCGGCAAGGGCCGAGGCAACCGCGATATCTACACGAACAATCCGGCCGCCTACCCGGACGCCGCGGGGACGCCCGACCAGAGCCCCAACTCGGACGACGTCCTGACGATCTCGCGGACCACCTCCAACAAGACCGTCATGATCGACGGAATCCCGTACCGCCTCGTCATCGCCGGCTTCACCCCCAGCGGCGACGGCGTCTGCCCGGACACGCCGCCAGGCGGCGTCACCCCCGTCTCCACCTTCAGCTCGAAGGAAAACAAGACCTCCTACGGGTGCCTGTACGCCACCTTCAGCCAGGAGCGCTACATCCGCATCGCCAAGACCGTCACCCCGGAATCCGAGGCGATCGGCGGCAAGATCCCCTCCTTCAACTTCACGACCTTGGGCATCGGCGACTTCGTCTCGCCCACGGGCGAACCCCTCAAGACCGCCGAGAACGCGGGTGGCTTCGTCGACTGGTCCTCCTTCGCGGACAGCCCCCTGACCCCCACGGGCTACGGCAAGGACGGCACGGTCCTCAGCGACTACCAGGCCTTCATCCCGGGCTACTCCCAGTTCGTCATCGCCGAGACCGGCCCGCGCATCCCCGGGCGCCGCCCCCTGCGCTTCGGCGAACCCGGCTACTTCGGCCCCTGGAAGGTCTCCGACGACCCGAACTCCGCGCGCTGGGAGCTCACCGACATTACGTGCGTGAACGGCATCGGCGAGGCCGTCAACGTCACGCGCGACCCCATGACCGGTGGCATCGACTTCTCCGACGTGCCCCCGGCCAAGACCGCGGCCGCCGTGCCGATCACCTGCAACTTCACGATCCAGCAGCAGGCCCCCAAGCTGCGCATCGACAAGACCGTCGAAAGCGTCGAGGGAGCCTCCGGCGACACGATCACCGTCACCTACCGTGTCACCGCCACGAACGACGGCACCATCGCGGGCACGACCGGCCGCCTCGTCGACACCCCGGCCTTCGCGCCCGGCCTCACCCTGCGCTCCGCCGCGATTGCCACCTCTCTCGAGGGCCTGCGCGGCGCCCGCGAACAGAATCGCGCCGCCACCTACGTCCTCACCCAGGGCACCACCGTCGAACCCGGAAAGTCCGCGACCTGGTTCATCCGCATGAAGGTCGCGCGCGACAAGGCGGCTCGCGGATACAGCGAGGCCGCCCTCGAGTGCGTCCCCTCGAACGGGCGCCTCACCCCCAAGCGCGGCCTCTACAACTCCGTCGCCGGCCCCTACGACCACGACGGCGCCGCCAACAACGAGGCCTGCGCACCCGCCCGCCCGCGCACCATCCGCATCGAAAAGGCCGGCACCCAGCCCGTCGGCACTGCCAACGAGGACGGCACCTACCCGCTTGAGGGCGCCGCCTTCGCCATCTACGACAACGAGGCCCTGACCGGTACCCCCGTCTCCACCTCCGACGGCGAATCGCAGTTCGTCACCGCGCCCCTCGAGACCGGCAAGACCTACTGGCTCGTCGAGACCCGCGCCCCCGCCGGGCACGTCCTCCTGCCTCGCGCCGTGCCCTTCCACATCGAGGTGGGCGCCGACGCCTCGGCCTCCACGGTGATCGCCACCGACTTCGGCGCCGACGAGGGCTTCACCTCCGTGCGCGTCATCCCCGCCGCCGCGGGTACGGGCACCGCCGCGCTGCCCGCCATCCGCGTCGTCGACACCCAGGTCGGTGTCCTGCCCAACTCCGGCGCCGCGGGCATCTACCCGCACCTCGGCCTCGGCGCCGCCCTCCTCGGCCTCGCCGGTGCGTGTGCGTGGGCGCGCCGCCGCGCCGCCTGACCGGCACGAGGCCGGGCATGTCACGTGTGGGTTAGGTCGCCAGCGTTCTCAGCCTCAGCCCCATGGTTCCTCAACAATGTCGCACGTAATTCCCCTGTGCTTATTTCAGGCTTTGAAATTGCATCGTTGGAATTGCAACGTTTGTGGGCTATGTCCAAAAATGACCGTGTTAAATTACGTGCGACTTTGGGGGGAGCCAGGAAAGGGGAGGTGCACAGACAACGCGGCCGCCCCCCGCGCGAGGCGAGCGCGACCGCGGTGGGCCTCGTCCCCTACGATGGGAACCATGAACCTCAGCTTCCCCAAGCGCATCCGCGTCGACGCCATCATCCAAGCCGCCATGGACATGGAGGCCGCGCCCCTCCTGCACGAGCTCGCGCCCATCGGCGACGACGAGACCCCCCAGGCCATCCTCGCGGGCACCCACAAGACCCAGCGCTTCGTGCTCGGCATCCTCGACGGACGCACCGTCCTGGTCGTCACCTCCGGCATCGGCCTGGCCAACGCCGCCTCCGCGACCGCGCGCGCCCTCACCCTCGTCGAGGCCCCCATCGTCATCGCGGCCGGCACCACCGGCGGCCTCGCGCGCGACATCAACGTCGGCGACATCGCCGCCGGCACCCGCGCCATCTACGGGCAGGCCGACGCGACCGCCTTCGGCTACGCCATGGGCCAGGTCCCCCAGATGCCCGTCGACTACACCACCTCCGAAGCCGCCGAAGAACGCCTGCCCATCCTGCGCGGCCTCATCGAACACCCCGTGCGCCGCGGCCGCATCGTCTCCTCCGACTCCTTCTGCACCGAAGCCAACGTCGGCCCCATGCGCGAGCGCTTCCCCGACGCCATCGGCACCGACATGGAAACCTGCGCGATGGCCCAGGTCTGCTGGTCCTCCGACGTCGACTGGATCTCGCTGCGAGCCGTCTCCGACCTGTGCGGCCCCACCGCCGACCAGGCCTTCCACATGGACGGTGCCCGCGCCGCTGCCCACAGCGCCCAGGCCGTGCGCGCCTACCTGACGCTGCTCTGAGGCCCGCCCCGGCCTCGTACCAGCCCCGGCCTCGTCGCCCCGGCCTCGTCCCCGCCCCGAACGAACGGAAACGATCATGACCCCCGCCCGCGTCCTCATGGTGTGCACCGGCAACATCTGCCGATCCACGATGGCCCACGCGATCCTCGAACAGGCCGCCGCGCGCGCCGGCGTGGACGTCGTCGTCGATAGCGCCGGCGTCTCCGACGAGGAAGCCGGCAACCCGATCGACCGCCGCGCCGCCCGCGTGCTGCGCGACGCCGGGTACGCCGTGCCCGACCACCGCGCGCGCCAGATCCGCGCCGGCGAGCTGGGGGAGTGGGACCTCGTGCTGGCCATGACCTCGCGCCACCTGAGCGTCCTGGAGCGCCTCGCTGAGCGCGTGGGGGTTGAGCATGAGGGCGCGCCCGAGTCCGCCGCCGACCTGGCGCAGGGGCCGCGCGTGTGCCTGTACCGCGACCTCGACCCCGAGGGCAGCGGCGACGTGCCCGACCCGTGGTACGGCGGCCACCAGGACTTCCTGGACACCCTTGAGGTCATCGAGCGGGTCACCCCGCAGATCCTCGCCCTCGTACGCTAGGCGCGCGGACTGATTTCTCGTTGCCCATTAATTTCGCACGTAATTCCCCTTAGGGATCTTCGGGTTACCCCGAGAAAACCGCATGATTTCAACGTTTAGAATTCAAATGTTGAAATAGTGGTGGTGGAATTACGTGCGAAATTAGTGTTGAGGGTGATAGCTCGATAAGTATCCGCTCAGGACATCAAGGAAGCCAGCGTTCTTCACGGTGGCGTGTGCGTCTTCTAGTCCGGTTTCTGGGACGAGGTGATGGAGGGCTGTCACCGAGACCGGAACCTCTCGCGCAAAGTCGCCATTCATGACGTCATCATAGGTGAATCGAAGGACGACGAATCCGCGCCGTAGGAGTTCTCGATCCCGCTTGAGGTCCTTCTCGTGCTGCTCTTTCGATGAGTGGAAGGCCCACCCATCCACCTCGATGACGATGAAGCCGAGGATGATCATGTCGACCTCGCCGACTCCTTCAATCCAGACTCCGACCTGCGGCGTTAGCCCCATGTCGATAAGTTGCAAGCGGGCAACGGTTTCGAGGATCGAGCGGGCTCGGTCCGACGAGAGGGAAAGCGCTTCTCTGAGGTGAGGCAGTCGGCTGCCGGTTGGTGGGATAGTGAGCGTCGAGACGTCGTAGAGTCCGCGATTGCGTGCGGCATCGAGCATTGGCAGAGACACCTTCAGCGGCATGCAGACGAGCACTCGCTCCAAGACTGTCCCGATGCTGGCGACGTGTGTGCGCCTTTCTTCGTCGCTCACGAACTGTTCCCTATGGATGCATACGTCATCGAAGCGGCGTAGCTTCGACGGGTGCATTCCGCGGTTATATGAAACTGACAGGTGGGTCTTTTGTGGGCGTTCTTCCATGAGGACCGGAAGTTCGTAAATTTGTGCAGCGCTGACGCAGGAGATGCACGCGTTGTATACAAAAGCGCGAACCTGATCGAGAGTGAAGCTGTTCTTATCGTAGATCCAGCCTCGGTAGTGGCCGATGGACTGGGGGAGCATTGTGGGAGTGAGCTCTGCGTGGCGCAAGCTCGATAGTTTGGTGATTCCGTGCCGTTTACGTAGCTCTTCGTTGAGATCCATGTACAGATCATGCTACTTTGTCACGCTTCGTGTGAGCTGTTTGAAATATCTGTGGATAACTAAGAAATTTCGCACGTAATTCCCCGCCGAGGTCTTTTTGAAACCTCGCGAAAACCGCATGATTTCAACGATCTGATTTCAAATCTTGAAAGAGGGGTGGGGGAATTGCATGCGGAATTGATAGGGGGCCAGTATTGCCGCCGAATAGAGCGAGCGGCCACCTTGCGGTAGCCGCTCGCTGTGCTAAAGCGTGGCGCCTCAGTCCGGCAGGGATGCTCCCGCCTCGGTGAGCAGGGTGCGGATCTGCTCCTCGACGCCCTTCGTGCCGCGGCCCATCGCGACCAGCTTGCCGTCCGCGCCCGCGATGAAGTGCGTCGGCCACGCCGTCGCGCCGTAGGCCTTGAAGGCCTCGAGGTCCGGGTCCAGAGCCACCGGGTAGGTGATGCCCAGCTTCGAGATTGACGCGTTCACGACCGACGCGTCGCGCTCAAAAGCCTGCTGGGGTGAGTGCACGCCCACGACGACCAGGCCGTAGTCCTTGTACTTCTCGTAGATCGCCTCGAGCTCGGGGATCTCGCGCTGGCAGTTCGTGCACGAACTCGACCAGAAGTCCACGAGCGTCACCGTGCCGGACGGCTGGCCCAGGGTGTTGAGCCACTCCGACGCCTGGATGGTGGGCATGACGCCGCAATCCTTCGCGCCATTGCGTGCGCACTGCGCGAAGTCGGTGCTCGCCTCGACCTCCTTCTCGGGCTCGCAGGCGCCGTCCTCGCACGCGCCCCCGGTGCTGGCCTCGAGCGCGGCCGTGTAGTCCGGGATCATGCGCTGCAGGGCCATCGGGGCGTCCGTCGCGATACCCAGCGCGAGCGCGATCATGGCGACGCCCGCAGCGATGCGCAGCGGCTGCTGGCGGGTCTTGAGGAAGCGGGCCGCGACGCCCGAACCGGCGATCGCGACGATCATCAGCGGGATCGACACGCCGATCGCGAAGGAGATGGCCAGGCCGATGATGTGCCACGTGATCTGCCCGGAGCTCGAGGCCACGATGATCGAGGTCAGCACCGGGCCCGCGCACGGCACGAAGGCCGCGCCCAGGACGAGGCCGAGGCCGAAGCCCGCGCTGTCGCCCGTCGTACGAGGTGCCAGGCGTGCGAAGGGGCGCTCCATCACTTCCATGATCTTCGGGACGATCATGCCGATACCGACGGCCAGCAGCAGGATGATGCCCGTCCATCGGATCACGGCCTGCGGCAGGTGTAGCAGGCTCAGCAGCGCCGAACCCGCGACCGTGATGATCATGAACGAGGTGACGAGGCCCAGGACGATGAGCACGGGGCGCCGCGTCACCGAGTCGCTGCCGTCGGCCTTCACGGCCTTCTTTGGAGCTTCCCCGCCCAGGTTCACGCCCGGGGCGAGGCGGAAGAGAGACGAATCAACACCTGCCTGTGCCTCCGGGGAAGACGCGGATCGAGGAGCCCCGGCCTCGTTCGAGGAGGATGTCGAGTCGCGGGAGCCAGCGGCGCCCAGGAAGAGTGCGGGTAGGACGGGAAGGATGCACGGGGAGATGCCCGTGATGAAGCCACCAAGAAGGCCTAGCAAGAGGAACATAGGTTCACCTTACTTGGAAGTAGTTGAAAATGCACGCTACTTGTCCGTTGTACGCACGAAACCGGATGGCATGGCCGGTCCCTGAAAAGTCGCATGCAATTCCCCTGCGTGTCCTACAAATACATAATTTAATTCGTTGAAATCATGCGGATTGTGAGGAAGTGATGCGTCAGTCCTCAAGGGAATTGCATGCGACATTATGGGGGTGCCGGTGCGTGAGTCGCGCCTACAGCGACAGGACCAGGTCCGCGCGCTCCTTCGTGCGATCGACGAGGGCCATGTTCGCCGCGTCCACCGTGCGCACCCAGTGCGCGGCGTCCGCGCGGTCGCGCCCAAAGCTCACGTGCCGGTCGATCAAGCGTGAGGCGAGCTCCTCGAAGGGCGTATCGATGAATACGAGCAGGTCGATGAGGCCGCGCACGTCCGCCCAGCCGGGCAGCTCGAGACCCAGGTAGTTGCCCTCCGTGATGACGACGCCGTCGACCTCGACGGGCAGAGAGGCGGCGACGGGCTCGTGCAGGTCGCGCCGGTAGTCGGGGGCGAGGACCACGCCGTCCGCGCGGCGCACGCGCCCCAGGAGAGCGACGTATCCGCCCACGTCAAACGTATCGGGCGCGCCCTTGTGGTCGGCGATCCCGCGCGCGGCCAGCACCGCGTTGGACATGTGGAAGCCATCCATGGGCGCCAGACCCGCAACGGGGATGCCGGCCTCGGGTAGGGCGCGAGCCAACTCGGCGGCGATTGTCGTCTTGCCGGTCCCGGGAGGACCGGTCAGGCCCAGCACGCGCACGGGGTCACCGATTTGGGCACGCTCGGCCACGGCCTCGACGATGCGCCGGGTGATCGACGAGGCCTGGGCGCACTCAGGAGAGGCAGCAGCCAACTGCGGTCCCGAGCTCGCCCGTGAGGAAGTCACGGCTTGATGACGGGCAGCGTCGACCAGGGGAAGTTGATCCACTTGTCGGTGTACGCCCACACGTAGTCGGGCTCGATGATGGACACGGGCTTCTTGTAGATGACCACGCTGCGTGCCTCGACGCGCACGGCGGCGGAGCCGTCGAGAGAGAGGCCGTGCTCGTCGATGAGGTCCATGACCATCTTGAGGGTCTTGCCGGAGTCGGCGACGTCGTCGACGACGAGGACGCGCTTGCCGTCCATCGCGGAGACGTCCATGAGCGGGGGAAGCAGCTGGGGTTCCTCGAGGGTTTCACCGATGCCGGAGTAGAACTCGACGTTCATGGTGCCGATGGCCTTGACGTCCATCGCGTAGGCGATGGCGCCGGCGGGAATGAGGCCGCCGCGCGCGATGGCGACGATCAGGTCCGGGATCCAGCCGGAGTCGACGATCTGCTGGGTGAGCTCACGGGACGCGTCGCCGAAGCCCTCCCAGGTGAGGACCTCGCGGTCGGGAGCGGTGGTGGCGTCGGGGCTGGCGGTGGTACCCATGGCTTCCTTCTCTCGGGGGTGTTGGGATCAAGGGTATCGCCGTCGGGTGGGTGTGTGCGCGCCCGTACGGGGAATAAAACTGTGACGTGGGCGGATGCTCGCCTCGCGGGGTGGATGGCAGGTTTCTGGACCCGAAGCTGAGCGCGAGGTTGGGCCTGGTCGTTCACTCCCCAAAAGTCGCACGTAATTTAACTGGGTCAGTTTATGAGAGCGGCATAAAACCCTGCAATTTCAACGGTCTGGTTTCAGAGTTTGAAAGAGAGTTGGGGGAATTACGTGCGACATTTTTGGGTAAGGGGCACCATGTTCGGACTCCGTCGGCGTCGGTAACGCTAACGGCGGCGGATCGAGGCGAGCTCGCGCTCGTAGGCGCGCCCGGGTGAGGCGGCCCGCCCGCGGTGCTCCCACGTGAGGATCAGCGCGGGGTTGAAGGCGCGCGAACACGCCCCGCACGAGGAGACGCGCCTCGGTGCCCGGTACAGGCGTCGTGTGGCCCCGCAGCGCGGGCATGTGCCCACCCAGGGCGCGTCCGGGGAGGGCAGGGACGAGGGCAGCCGGGCGGAATCGGGGGCGCCGAGGGCGCGTGCGGCCCGCTTCCACGCGGCATCGTGTCCGTGGGTGGGGCCGACGAGGGCGTGGGCGATCTCGTGCAGGATGACGCCCCGGATCGTCTCCGCGTCGTACAGGTCGGTGAGCGGCCCGGACAGGCTGATCGTGCGCGAGGTATGCGTGCACGCCCCCGCCCGGCGCTTGGCGTGGTCGAAGCGGAAACGCCAGTCGACCAGTCCGGCCGCGTCCATGAGGGAGCGCGCGAGGGCACGTGCCTCCTCGCGCTTCACCGCGCCCCCGCGAGGACGCCGAGCAGGCGCTTCATGGAAACCTTGTTGGGCGTGCCCAGGGTCTGGGCGAACATGGACACGCGCAGCTCCTCGGCCATCCACCGCGCCTGGGTGAGGGCAGCGTCGCGTCGGGCGTCGTAGGGGCGCCGTTCCAGCGCCTCGCGCGTGGCGGCGATCTCGGCCTCGGCCTGGTGGATGCGGTCCATGTCCTCCAGGTCGCGCGTCAGCGCCCCCGGTGAGGAGGCGGCGCGCTCGATGCGCACGGCCCCGGCGCGCAGGTAGCGGGCCAGGTGCGGCAGCGCGGAGGCGGGCGTCGCCGACACGAAACCCTCGTAGAGCAGGGTCTTCCCATGCGCCGCGACGTCGCGCGTCGTCTCCTTGAGCGAGGCCTGGGGGTGCGAGCGCACGGCGGCGTCGGCCTCGGCGCTGGCCTCCAGGGCGCGCACGACGTGGGAGAGGATCTGGTAGACGCGGTCCTCGTGGGCGTCGCGAGCGGCCGCCACGAGCGTCTCGAAGGCCTCGGGGTCGCGCACGTCGGCCGGTGTGCTCAGCTCGTCCACGAGGGCGAGGGCCGAGGCCAGCTGCGCGTCCGCGACCAGGGCCGCCGTGTCCGCGTAGGGGGAGGCTGCCAGCATGAGGGCCTCGCGGCCCGTCCAGCGCGTGGTCACCCGGTTGGTCGCCAGTGCGACGCGGGAGAGCAGCAGGCGGGCGAGGCCGGCGCGGTGCTCGCGGTCGGCCTCGGCGGCGCTGGCCATGACGCGCACGCCCGCAGCCGGGGCCGCGGCGCTGCCCTGGGGGACCAGCGCGGGGAAGGCCCGCAGCGTCATCGAGCCCGAGGTCTGGGTGATCGAGCGCGGCAGCGTCGGCATCTGCGTGACGCCGTCCGCGTGGAACGCCGGGTCCGGCGCGGGGGCCGAGGCCTGGGTGCCCTTCGGCGCGCGCGTGCCCCCGGGTGCGGGCTGCGCGCCCCCGTTGGAGGCGGAGGCGTGGGTGGGGGAATCCTCCCTACCGCGCGCGGAGGCATTCTCCGAGGCCCCGCGCCCGCGCTTGTTCCTGCGCGCCTGCTTCTCGCCGGCCTCCTCGAGGGCCGCGCGCACGGCCGTGCGCACCGCCTTGTTCGCGTCGCTGGCGAGGGATCGCTGCAGGTAGGCCAGGTCCTTGCCCGCGCCCAGCTCCTTGCCCGACGCGTCGGTGACGACGAAGGTCATGCGCAGGTGGTCGGGCAGGTGGGCGCGCGCGTGCGCCAGGTCCGCCTCGCTGAGGTCCACGCCGCGCAGGACGCGCACCGCGTGGGCGAGGGCCTCCAGGACGGGGCCCTCGGTGAGGGGGCGGGGCTTGGGGGCCTCGGTGGCCGCTTCGGGGCCCTGCGTGGCCTGCGCCTGTTCAGGTGACTCCTTCTGCGCGGCCTTCTTGGGCGCCTTCGCGGGCGAGTTGCGTGTCGACAGCTTGCCCGAGGTCGCGCCCCAAGCCGCCAGGCGGCCCATCGCGGCGTCCAGGCTCAGCGGGTCCGGCTCATCCGAGTCGGCGGCCTTCGCCGCTTTCCCGACAGCTGTGTCCGCTGACGCCACCACGGCCTCGACCGGCTCGTCGCCCGCCTGCTCGATCCAGCGAGCCACCGACGCGGCCACGTCCGGCGCGGGGGCCAGCAGGCGACGCACGCCCTTGGGCAGAGCGCGGATCGCCTCGGTCAGCAGGTCCTCGCGCATGCCGGGCACCAGCCAGTCCGTGCCCGCATCGCTCACGCGCTCGAGCACCTCGATCGGGATGCGCATCGACACGCCGTCGCGCGGGCTGCCCGGCGCGAACTCGTAACTTAAGGTCAGCGACAGGTCGCCGCACTGCCAACGATCCGGGAAGCCCTCGCCCGAGGTCGCCTCGCGCGGCATCAGCAGGGACGCCGGGTAAATCAGCAGATCAGGCCTCTCCCGGCGCTCGTCCTTCCACCAGCGGTTGAACGCCGCCGCGCTGGTCACGTGCTCGGGGATGAGATCGTCGAAGAAACGGAAGCGCGCCTGCTCGTCCGCGACGAGGCCGTGGGTGCGGCTGCGGCGCTCAACCTCGCGAGCCTGCTCCACCAGGGCCTCGTTTCGGCGCTGGAAACCGTGCCTCTCCCTCCACTGGCCATCCACCAGGGCGTTGCGAATGAACATCTCGCGGGCCAGCTCGCGGGCCGTCGTCCCCTCGCGCGCGGCCGCCAGCTCCTCGAAATGACGCGGCTCAAACGACCCCGACGACAGGGGATCCTTCGACGCCGACACCAACCCGGCCGCCAGCGCCTCCAGCGACCCCGCGCGCGGAGCGTGAGAGCGCGAGGCGGCCACGGCCTCGTCGATGACGAGGTCACCCAAGCGCCCCAGCAGCACCTCGCGGTCCGCCGCCAGCGTCAGCCCATAGAGGGTCACCCGCTCGCGGACCATCGCCGCGCCCTTCGCGACCGACCAGAACGGCTCCGAATACGAGCGCTTGAGCAGGCCGCGCGCCGCCGGCTCCACCCACTCCGGGCGAATGCGGGCCACCGTGCGCGCAAACAGGCGCGAGGTCTCCACGAGCTCCGCCGTCATCACCCAGGCGGGGTGCCCGCTCACGCCCGAACCCGGCCAGATCGTGAAGTGCGTGCCGCGCGCGCCCTCGTAGTCGCGCTTCGTCTCATCCCACGATCCCAGGTAGGACAGCAGGCCCACCAGCAGCGAGCGGTGCACCTGGTCCGCGTCCACGCTCGCCGTGCCCTGCCCGTAGGCCAGGACCGCGCGAACGGCCGCGTCCTGCGCGCCGCCGAACTGGGCGGCCTCCACGACGTCGCCCGTCGACGGCTCGCCCACCGGCCCCGCGGCGATCCCCAGCGCCCGGGCCATCTGGCGCAGCTGGCCGACCACGTCGCGCCACTCGCGCCACCGCAGGTAGTGGAAAAACTCCGCGCGGCACATGCGCCGGAACGCCGAGCCCGACAGGTCGCGCGCCTGTACCGCCAGGTAGCGCCACAGGTTCAGGTAGGTGATGAAGTCCGAATGCGGGTCCGCCAGGCGCGCGTGCGAGGCGTCCGCCGTGCCCTGATGCTCGGCCGGGCGCTCGCGCACGTCCTGGATCGACAGCGCCGCCACGATGACGAGCACCTCCGAGGCGCAGCCCAGGCGCTCGGCCTCCAGGAGCATGCGCCCCAGGCGCGGGTCGATCGGCAGGCGCGCCAGGTCCCGGCCAATGCCGGTGAGCCTGTATTGGGACGAGGCCGGGGCCGCGTCCGCGCTCTCACGATCCTGCGCGAGCGCGCCGATCTCCACCAGGAGGGCCACGCCGTCGCGCACCGCGCGCCGATCCGGGGCGTCCAGGAACGGGAAGTCCTCGACGGCGCCCAGGCCGAGGGACGCCATCTGCAAGATGACGCTGGCCAGCGACGTGCGCAGGATTTCCGGCTCCGTGAAGCGCGGACGCGACAGGTAGTCGGCCTGCGAGAACAGGCGGATTGCCACGCCCTCCGCGACTCGTCCGCATCGGCCCGCGCGCTGGTTCGCGCTCGCCTGGCTGACCGGCTCGATCGGCAGGCGCTGTACCTTCGTCTTGTTGGAATAGCGGGAAATACGCGCCAAACCCGGGTCGATGACGTAGCGGATGCCCGGCACCGTCAGCGACGTCTCCGCGACGTTCGTCGCCAGGACCACGCGGCGCAGGCGGTGCGGCTCGAACACGCGATGCTGCTCGGCCGCCGTCAGCCGCGCGTACAGCGGCAGGATCTCGATGTCTCCCAGGCGTGCGCCCTTGTCGTCTCCCGCGCGCCGGCCTCGTCCCTTCAAGTGATCGAGGAGGGCCGCCTCCGTGTCGCGGATGTCGCGCTCGCCGGGCAGGAAGACCAGGATGTCGCCGTCGCCCTCCGCGCTCAGCTCGTCCACCGCGTGACAGATCGCGGTCTCCACATCGATGTCCTCGCCCATGCCGTAGCCCAGCGTCGCCAGCTCGTCGTCCGGGTCCTCCAGGACCAGCTGCATGGGGCCGGACTCGGTGACCTCGGTGGTCTCAATAATCTCGATGGGATCGTCCGCCTGCTTGCCGGAGGCCTCGGACGTGTACGACGAGGGCGTCGTCGGGCCGAGGGGACGGTAGCGGATCTCCACCGGGTACGTGCGGCCCGACACCTCGATGACCGGCGCGGGCTCGATCAGGCGACCCGAGCCGGGAGCGCCCTCCCACGTGCCGAAATGGCGCGCGAAACGATCCGAATCGATCGTCGCCGACGTGATGATGACCTTCAGGTCCGGGCGCGCGGGCAGCAGGCGCGCCACGTAGCCCAAGATGAAGTCGATGTTCAGGCTGCGCTCGTGGGCCTCGTCAATGATGAGCGTGTCGTAGCGGCGCAGCATCGGATCCGACTGAATCTCCGCCAGCAAGATGCCGTCCGTCATGAGCTTGACGAGGGTCGTGGGGCCGACCTCGTCCGTGAAACGCACCTGGTAGCCGACCACCTGGCCGCGCTCGCGGCCCACGGTCTGGCCCAGCTCCTCGGCGATGCGATCCGCGACCGACCGCGCCGCGAGCCTGCGCGGCTGGGTGTGCCCGATCATGCCGGCGACGCCGCGGCCCAGCTGCATGCAGATCTTCGGCAGCTGCGTCGTCTTGCCCGAGCCGGTCTCGCCCGACACGATGACCACCTGGTGGTCTCGGATGGCCTGGGCGATCTCATCGCGGCGGGCGCTCACCGGCAGATCCGGGAAGGAAATGACGGGGATTGCCGCGGCGCGCTCTGCTAGTTGCTCCGGCGTGAAAGGCTTGAATGGGCGCGCGTGCTCGCGGGGGCGCCTGCGTCCGGCGTTGCGCGGGCGCGGTTTGCGTGCTTTGGGCGTGGCGGAGCGAGAGTCAGGCATGATAGAGCCAGTCTAGTCGCTGGCCAGAGGCGGCCGCCCGGCACCTGGCGGCGTGGCAGCAGTGGAAGGCGTGACACACCCAAAGTCGCATGCAATTCCCTTGGGTCAGTTTTTGAGTGCGGCTTAAATCCGCATGATTTCAACGGTCTGATTTCAAACGTTGAAATAGGTGCGAGGGAATTGCATGCGACATTTGGGGGTAACTGTTGGGTGAGGGCGTGGGTGTGGGTGAGGGTGTGACGAGTCTGGGCCGTCAGGCGGAGGCCTCGTCCTGCAGGTCCTCGTCGAAGCGAGTCACGGGAGGCTCCAGGCGCAGATCCACGAGGTCACGCGCCAGCTGGTCGATCTCCTCGCCCAGGTACACGCGCTCCCTCCACGAGGCCGGGATACCCTCGATCCCATAGAAAGCGCCGCCCAGCTGCCCGTAGATCGCAGCGTTCGTGTCCGAGTCGCCGCCCATGTTCGAAATCGCCAGGGTCGCGTCCTTGAAGGACGGGAAATCTAGGAGGCCGTGCACCGCCAGGCGCAGGCCGTTGACGATGTAGCCGCTTGTCTCCGCCTCCCACGAGGCACGAACCTGCGGATCAGGGCTGATCACCCGCGCGGCCATGTCGTCGAACGCCGCGCCCGTTGACGCCCACGACACGTCCATGAGCTGCTCCGGGGACCACCCCAGCAGGGCGCCCACCAGCAGGGCGGCGAAGACCTCGGTGGCGGCCTCGGCCTCGACCGAGAAATGCGTCTCGCGCGCGCTCAAGCGAGCGGTCGTGACCACCTCGCGCGGGGAACGCGAGCGGAAACCCGCGATCACCATGGGCGCCAGGCGCATAATCGCGCCGTTACCGGCACTGTTCGAGCGCTCGGCGGTCACCGGCACGCGCTGTTCGTGCTCGTAATCGAACAGCGCGGCACGCACCTGGCCGCCGATATCGAAACACCTGTCCGTCGACGAGCGATAACCCTTCGAATACCAGCGCTGGTAGCGCTCCATCACGTCAAAGGAGTCGTAGCGGCCCTTCGCCAGCAGGGAGTCCGCGATGCATAGCGCCATCGATGTGTCATCCGTCCACTGCCCGGGCTTCAACAGGAAGGGGCCGCCGCCCACCATGTCCGTGATCGGCTCGAAGGTGCCCGCCCACTTGAACTCATTCGTGGTGCCCACCGCGTCGCCGACAGCCAGGCCCATGAGAGCGCCGCGCGCCCGAGAAAGAAAATCCGTCATGACCCTAGTGTGACACAGGGACACCGCATCTGGGCCCCGGCCTCCGCTTCGCGAACCCCCGAGGTCAGGGGAGCGCGCGGGTCAGCCCCGGCCTCGTCCCCGCTGGAGACGAGGCGTCAGGCGATCGACGTGCCGAACAGTGAGCCCAGCAGGTACGTCACCCCCGCGGCGCCGTAACCCACGACGAGCTGGCGCAGCGCGCGGGGCGCGGGGGACTGACCGGACAGGATGCCGACCACGCCGCCCGTAAACAGCAGGGCGACGCCGACGATCACAGCCGCGACGACAATCGCGGTCATGCCGGTCATGCCCAGCAGGTAGGGAATCAGAGGGAAGAACGCGCCCACAGCGAAGAAACAGAACGAGGACAGCGCCGCCTTCATGGGTGTGCCCACCTGGTCCCCCGCGCCGTCCGACTCGGGGCTACCGCCCAGTGCGGCGCGTACCGCGATCGCGCCGGACTCGCCGGTCGCAGGCTTGGCGAGGCGTGCGAAAACCTGCCTCGCGTGCCGCTCGGCCTCCTCCTCGCTCTCGCCGCGCGCACGGAACACAAGCGCCAGCTCGTTCGCGTCCACGTCCAGGTCCGGCACCGCCTGATGCGCGTCCGGGTCGGGGATCGAGGCATCGAGCAGTTCGCGCTGACTGCGCACGCTCACCCACTCGCCGGCCGCCATCGACAGGGCGCCCGCGAGCAGGCCCGAAATGCCCGTCAGGAGAACGACGTGGGGCTCCATGCCCGTCGCCGCCACACCCAGCACGAGCGCCAGGTTCGACACGAGGCCGTCGTTCGCGCCAAAAACCGCCGCGCGGAACGTGCCCGCCAGGGTCTCGCGGGACTTCGCCGCCAGGGAACGAATGACCTCGGCGTGAATGTGCTCATCCGCCTGCATGTGCGCGGGCACGTCGTCATCCACGTCGCGGGCGGAACGCTGCTCCGCGCGCTGGGCCATCGCCAGAATGAAAATCGTGCCAAAGAGGTGCGCGAGGACCGACGCGGCGCGCGTGCGCAGCGGCGGCTTCGGGGCGGGCAGGGCTCGATCACCCAGGCGCGCCAGCCAATACTCCTCGTGGCGGCGCTCCGCCTCCTCGAGCTGCAAGAGGACCGCGCGCTCCTCGCCCGTCCGGCGCTCGGACAGGTCGCGGTAGGTGCGGGCCTCCATGCGCTCCTCGGCCAGGTGCTTGCGCCAGCGCTTAAGCTGCGCGCGCGTGGGCTCCTGGCCGTCGGTCAGCGGGTCCGCGTTCATGGCCTCGTTCCCTCGCGCGCTCAACGCTGCGTCGTGGAAGAGGTGGTCTGCGCGTCGACCGTCGTCGGCTGGGAGGCGGGGGCTCCGAAGAGGCGTTCCTTCACGGCGTCGGCGACCTTATCGGTGACCTGTTCGCCGCCCGCGCGCACGATGTCGGACATCTTCTGGCCAGCCGCATCCAGGGGGCGTGCCACGATCGGGAAACGGCGCAGCTTCGAGGCGTTCGCGCGAATCTGCTCGTAGCGCTCGCGGCCTGCTCGGGTGCCCAGGACGTATCCGATGCCAACTCCGATGAGGATTCCAGTCTTGGTTCCCATGAATGTCCTTCTCTCGCTGCAAGTGGTGGGGCGTCCCGTTGTGGTGGGTGTTTCGCAAGCCCCGTGGGCGCGGCTCTCACCGGCGCGTATGCGTCCCATCTTAGTGGTGCTGCCCGCCGTGCCGCACGATCCTCACCATGAGTGGGGATTATTCACGGATGCTTCTAGTCTCAGGTGTCCTCTTGTCACATTCGTGCACAGTGTGGGCCCCTCTTTCCGTGAGCGGCCCTCACACGCTATGTTTATAGCGTGAGCCAGGTAACGATTGAGACGCCCCGGGGAGTATCCCTCTCCGGTACATTCACGCGTCCCGTGGACTGCCGCGACGCCGCGGTGATCTTTTCTCACACCTTTTTGTCGGATCGTCACGCATCGGGCATGTTTGACTCACTCGGTCGTGCACTGCGTCGGGCCGGCTATGCGACTCTCAGCTTCGACTACTCCGGCCACGGCGCCTCGGGCGACGAAATCATCACCTTCGACCCCCTCATCGAAGACTTCCGCTCCGCGTCCGGCTGGCTCGCCGACCAGGGCTTCGCACGCCAAATCTGCGTCGGCCACGAGTTCGGCGCCGCCGTCGCACTGCGCTCGCGCCCGCCCGCCTTGCAGACATACGTGCTGGTCTCCCCGGTCCTCGGCCCCCTGTCCTACGACTGGAACCTCGTGTTCTCCGACGTGCAGCTCTCCGATCTCGAGCACCACGGGGCCACGACCGTGCCCGACGACTCAGAGTCCGTGCGCCAGCAGTTCACGATCTCCAAGCGCACCCTCGCCGACATGTCCATGGTCTCCGGCGAGGATGCGCTGCGCGGCCTCAGCGTTCCCGTGCTCATCACGCACGACTCCTTCGATGAGGAGACCGGTCTGCTCGACCGCACGCGCGAGGTCTTCCACTTGCTGCCCGACGGCTCCCTCGTCGAAATGACCGCTGCCCCCGAAGGCATCGCGGGCGAGTACACGCCGGTCGACGGCGTGCCCGTCATCGACGAGGCCGTGGATCGTGCGCTCGCCGCCTCCGGTTCGGCGCACCTGCCCGTGCTGACGGATGTCGCCGCCGAGTGGGCGAGCCGCTGGGTGCCCGTGAGCCGCTGATCGCCTGATTTCCGGCGGTGCTTGTTGCCCCGCTGGTGTTCCGGGCGCCGCTTGTGTGTTTGGGCCGGGCTGCTTGGTGTGCTCGTGGGCGGTGGCCCGCCCGCGAGCCGTCCGCGCCGCGAGCTTCGCTCGGCGCGTCGTCTCGAAGCCCGGCCAGGCCCCGCCGCCGCCCACGGGCGCCGCAGCCAGGCCCACCAATCCCTCCGGTGCCCTCCACACCGGCGGCGCTGTGTCGCTTGGACTAGCCCGGCCAGGCCGTGCTGCCAGTCCCACTTCATCCCGAGCCGTTGCACCCTTATTGTTGAGTCCACATTCAATTTCGCATGCAATTCCCTCACAGTTCTTTCAAACCATGAATTTTGATTGTTGGAATTGCAACGTTTTCAGGTGTTGTTGAAACTTCTTCCAATCGAATTGCATGCGAGTTTTCTGAGGCCTGGTCCTTCCGTGACCTTCGGGCTCCGTGGCCTGGCTCTGTGTCTCGAGGTGTGCTTGGTTTCTCCGGTGTCCGCCGCGCCGGGGGTGCTTCGAGGGGGTGCATGAAAGAAAGATCGCCCCTGCGTAGCATCGTGTGGTCGTGTGGGGTGCCTCTGTGAAAGAAATATCGCCCCAGCACGGTGAAAATGGTCGGAAATTGGGCATTTTGGGTGTGTGTGGGCGATAAAAATTTCATGATGGCCCGATCCATGCCGTGCAGGGGTGGAAAATGTTTCATCTGGGGTGCCGGATCCCCGTGCAGGGGTGGAAAATGTTTCATCTGGGGTGCCGGATCCCCGTGCAGGGGTGGAAAATGTTTCATCTGGGGTGCCAGATCCCCGTGCAGGGGCGGTTTTTCTTTCGCTTCTTGGTTCTGTGAGGTAGCACTGACGCCCACTATGCAGGACGCTACTCCACCGTGTTCTGTGAGAACGCCCCAAACGTGTGTCATTTGATTGAAGTCCTACCAATAGCGCACCATTCTTTGGCATACTGAGGGGCGGAAATAATCCGCCATCATAGGAGCCGTCCGTGCCTCAGCAAAACGTCCCCACTACAACTGAGCAGGCCCCGGCCTCGTCTGCGGGTGCTGCCAAACCCAGCCTCGGTCGCGTGATTGCCGCGTGGGCGGTGCATGCGTTCACCATCTCGGGCCTAGCGTGGGCGACGCTCGCGCTGTTCGCGATGCTCGATAACAACATCCCCATGATGTGGCTGTGGTTTGTCATCGCGCTCATCGTTGATGGCGTCGATGGCACGCTGGCGCGTAAGGTCGGCGTTCGCCAGGTGATCCCCTGGTTTGACGGCGGTGTCGTCGACAATCTCGTCGACTACCTGACGTGGACGTTCCTGCCCGCGCTCTTCATGGCGATGTACCTGCCCTTCGGACCCAAGCCGATCCCTGTCATCATGATGGTGGTCATCATCGTGTCCTCCGTGTTCTGCTACGCGAACGACGGAGAAAAATCGAACGACAACTACTTCGTAGGCTTCCCGGCTGCGTGGAACTGCGTCGCGATCGTCATGTACGTGCTTCAAACACCCGCGTGGGTGAACATTGCGGCGACGATCTTCCTGGCGATCATGACGCTGGTCCCGCTGCACTACACGCACCCGGCCCGCGTGAAGCGTTTCCAGATTCTGAACATCATCGGTGCGGCCGCGTGGATCGTGGCCTGCGCGTACATGGTGGTCTTTTACCCGGTCCAGCCCCTGTGGACTCTGATCATGTTCTGGGTTGGTGGAGGCTGGTTCCTCATCGCCGGCTTCATCCGTACGGCGACCGGCGAGGACAAGTAGTCGCCGCATCACGAACGGATACGAACGTCCCCCGGGCACTGCGCTCGGGGGACGTCGTTATGCGAGCCCGATAAACACATTCGCGGTCACGTCACGTGAGGGCAGGGGCGGACCTCAGAGGAACGAGGCCGGGGCTTCCGGCGCTCGGAACACACTGGGATGCAGCAGTAACGGCGTGCCTACAGCAGCTCTGCGAGGCCCTTCTTGACGGCACGGTCGCGCAGGTAGCGGAAGACCTCGAGGAAGATGCCGCCGAAGAAGATCAGCGCGATGGCGGTCCATACGCCCGGGGGAGCGTGGCGCCCGTACATGAGGAAGTACACGTAGGGTGCGAGGAAGGTGATGGCGGCAGTGATGGCGCCGACGACGCGGTGCCAGAGCTTTTGGCCGGCGACCATTTCGATGAGGCCCCACGTGTAGGGGATGGCGGTGATCATGTCGATGGCCCACAGGATGCGCCAGTCGCCCCGGAAGTGGGGGACGTACATGACGGGCACGGCCCGCGCCATCGAGTACACGAGGACGACGACGTAGGCGATGAACTTGGGATTGCGGCACAGCCGCAGGAATGCGGCGCGTTCGATGATGGAGGCGCCGACGGCCCGGGATGCGTGGGTGGCGTGCGACGAGGTTGTGAGCGTGTCGAGTCCGGCCATGGCGACGCGCATGAATTCGCGTTGCTCGTCGCTGCCGGCTGCCCAGCGCTCTAGCAGCTCGAGGGGGGACAGGGCGATGGGGGTGTAGCCGTCGCGTGGCTGGCCGGCCTCGTGGATGATGTCGTCGCCGAGGGCCTCGTGTAGGCGAGGGAGGTCCTGCGTGGGGATTTCGGCGATCCACAGGCGCACACGGCGTTGGATGGCGTCGTGGAGTTCGTGGGAGAGTGCGTGCCCTGCGGCGGAGTGCGGGGAGAATCCTTCCGCGGCGATGTCTGTGAGGGCGCCGGGAACTTCGACGATCCGGGTTGTCAGGTCGCCGGCCCGGTCGACGCCCGAGATGGCGATGATGGTGGCAGCGTCCCACTCGTAGCTGCGTGCGATCTCAATGTCGAGGATCGAACGCAGTGTAATGAGGGAAGCGGTGTCACTCACGTGGGGCCTCTCGTCGGGAGTCGGACACATCCATTGTGCCTGACAAAGTGGTCGGAATGCACGCTCGAGGCTGGCGTGGCCTCGCCGCGTAGAATCGGGGTATGGCGAAACGACGGATTGATCCGGGCGAGGGAATGGTGGCGCTGCGCTCGTGGCGCGAGTCGGTGGAGCGCGGCGAGGAGCCGGCGCGTGCGGTCGTGCTCACTGCCGTGCGCTTCACCCTCGAGGAACTGGGAGTTCTGCATCCGGGCCGTGCAGTCGAAGTGCGTGTGCCTCCCGCGGGTGCGGTGCAGATCCTGCCGGGTACGACTCATCGGCGTGGTACGCCGCCCGCCGTGGTCGAAACCGACGCCGTGACGTGGCTGTCGCTCGCGTGCGGACTTCTCACGTGGGACGAGGCCGTGGCTGGCTTGCGCGTGAGCGCATCGGGTGAGCGCACCGACCTGGGGCCCCTCCTGCCGCTCGTGTGAGCGGCGGGAAAGGGGAAGGAATGCTCAGGCCTCCAGCTGGGGCACGCCGAAGCGGGCCTCGAGCTTGGGGGCGAGCCACTTCTGGGAACCCTTGTATGCGTAGCGCTGGGCAACGGCGGCGATGGCCGCGGAGGTCGAGGCGAAGAGCACCAGGGAGGCGATGGTGACGTCGTCGGAGTCTTCGGCGGGGATGGGGCGTCCGGTGGCGACCTTCCAGCCGACTTCGAAGAGCTTGGAGGCGGCGAAGGCCGCTCCGGCGATGACGACGGTCGTGGCGACCTTTTCGATGGTGGCTGAGTCCATGGTTGCCTCCTGGCGTGGGGGGTGGTTGTCCCTGTGCGCGTGCGCACGATTCCATGATGCCCCACGCGGCGCTCTTGCGCGAGGCCCACGGGCACGCTGTCCTATGCTTGAACGGTAGTGTTCCCGTCTGAAGGATTCCTCATGGCTCGCGCCCGCTCTGTTTTTGCGCTCTCGGCCCTCGTTGTTGCGGCGTCGACGATTGCGGCTTGTACGCCGTCCGTGTCGTCGAGCGCGCCCCGGGATCCGTTCGCCTCTCCGATTGTGCCGGGTCAGAGCGCCCGCGCCTCGTCGGCCGCGACCACGGCTGGCACGATTGATGCTCCGACGCCGCGCAGTGGTTCGGGGACGGTGACGGTCGCTCTGGTGGGTGGCGCGCAGCTGCCGATGGTGACGGCGCAGGAGTTCACGAAGGCGACGGGTTTCACGGTGGCCGCGGTGCCCGTCGATAGCGTTGCGGGCCTGGCGAAGACGAACGCGGATGTTGTTGTGGGGCTTGACGGCGCGGATGCACTGCAGGCGAGCGCGGCCGGTTCGATTGCGGCCGTGGCGCCCCAGGATACGGTGACACTGTCGGGCACGGCTGTGGAGGGCGCGGCTGCTGCCGTCGCCTACGGTCGTGACGACGTCTGCGTCATTGCCGACAAGTCGTGGATGAGCGCGAATGGACGCCCGCTGCCGACCTCGTTCGGTGATCTGACGTCTCCGCGTATCCGCGCGCTGCTCGCGGTCCCGGACCCGGCCTCGTCGTCGGTGGGGCGCGCGTTCGTGCAGGAAGCTGCCTCGCAGACGGGCGAGGGACTGGGATCCTTCGCGCAGTCTCTGAACCCGCGTGTGGACGCCTCCTTGGGGGCGACGATCGGCGCGTGGACCGCGGGCGCGCATGTGTCCGAGGAATACCTCTCTGAGATCGCGGGGGCCTCCGCCGCCACGTCGGGAGCGTACCCGCTGGTTGTGGCCCCGCGTTCGCTGGCCGCTGCCGCAGCGACGAATACGGGCGCGGATTCCTACGGTACGCCGATCTCGTCGACGTGCATCGCCCGCATCATGTACGTGGCCGCGACGGGCTCGTCGGCCTCCGATGGCGCCGAGTCGCTGATTGCCTGGCTGCAGGGGGAGACCGCTCAGCGCTCCCTGGCGACGACCGGTGCGGCGTACCCGATTGACGGTGTGCTTGCCGCCGACACGAAGGCCGGCTGGCTCATGGGTATTACGGGCGAGGCGGTCGTCGCTGACGAGACGATCGGCTCCCTGGACGCGCTCGATGCCTTCCTGGCTACGTGGTCCTCGGCGCTGGCTTCCCCGGCGCCGACCACGCCGAGTACGCCCGACCCCGCGACCGACCCGGGCACGCAGGACACTGGACAGGATCCGGCGCCCGCGGATGATGCGGCGACCGATCCGGGCCTCGACGATTCGGGTGACGAGGAGTAATCCCCGCCGGACGCCCCTGAAGAGTCAGCCTCGCAGCATTGCGGGGCTGACTTTGCATTCTTCGCCGATGCGCATGGGGGCGATGAGGCCCGCTTCGCGCAGCTCGAGGAGGCGCGGCACGGTGCGCTCGACGACCTTCCACGGGTCGATCGTGTTGAGGTAGATGCGCGTGCCGCCTTCGAAACCCGCGAGCGTCGAGATGCGCCACTTGAGCAGGATGCGCCAGCGCATGGGCGTGGAC
>ERZ1699259.28-NODE-28-length-83190-cov-11.213934_pt1 | contig 83190 bp, 61 predicted proteins | sample MGYA00581525_ERZ1699259 | MGnify/ENA primary metagenome ERZ1699259 (study PRJEB42319, sample SAMD00040332) | human oral metagenome | material: saliva | host: Homo sapiens | study: EMG produced TPA metagenomics assembly of PRJDB4115 data set (Metgenomic analysis of... | reverse complement strand
AAAACTGGATTCACTCTTGGCGCGATCTGCCATTGATGTGCAACCAGTGGTGTAATGTTATGCGTTGGGAGATGCGTACGCGTCCTTTCCTCCGCACGTCTGAGTTCCTCTGGCAGGAGGGTCACACGGCTCACGCTACACGTGAGGAGGCTGAGAAGGAGGCACAGACCATGTTGCGTGTCTATGCTGACTTTGCTGAGAAGTGGCTTGCTGTCCCTGTCGTACAGGGTGTGAAGAGTGAGACTGAGCGTTTTGCTGGTGCGTTGGATACCTATACGATTGAGGCGATGATGCAGGATGGTAAGGCTCTCCAGAGCGGTACTTCTCACTTCTTAGGTCAAAACTTCGCTAAGTCGTTCGACGTTACCTTCCTTAATAAGGAAAACAAGCCAGAGTATGTATGGGCTACCTCATGGGGTGTTAGTACCCGATTGATTGGTGCGCTCATCATGACCCACTCTGACGATAACGGCCTCGTTCTTCCTCCAAAGATTGCACCTATTCAGGTGGTTATCGTACCAATCTTCAAGGGTGAGGAGCAGTTGAAGGCGCTCACCGACAAGTTGCAGCCAGTGATCGATCAGCTTCGTGCGTTGGGTATCACCGTTAAGTATGACGATGCCGACAACAAACGTCCGGGCTTTAAGTTCGCTGACTACGAGTTGAAGGGTGTGCCAGTACGTCTCGCTATGGGTGGTCGTGACTTGGAGAACAACACCATTGAGGTGATGCGTCGCGATACATTAGAGAAGGAGAGCGTAAGCTTTGACGGCATTGTTGAGCGCATCAAGAACCTCCTCGACGAGATTCAGGACAACATCTTCAAGAAGGCTAAGGACTTCCGTGATGCTCACATCTACGAGTGCGAGAACTATGAGGAGTTCAAGGAGAAGGTGAAGGACGGCGGTTTCTTCCTCTGCCACTGGGATGGTACTGAGGAGACTGAGGCGAAGATTAAGGAAGACACGCAGGCAACCATCCGTTGTGTCCCTTATATGTTCGAGCAGACACCGGGCGTCGACATGGTTAGCGGCAAGCCTGCTAAGTATCGTGTCATCATCGCAAGATCATACTAATCGTCAATAATACGCATAGAATTAACGGCTTCAGGATATTTATAAAGGCAGGACTAACAACGAATGCTTATAAATTCTGGAGCCGTTAATCTTTTTATTCTAAAGTCTAAAATCCTAATTAAACAACTATTGTCTTATGAAAAAATCACTTCTAACTTTCGTTTTACTCCTCGCTGTAACAGCGTTGAACGCCCAGACCTTAATCAAGGCTAACTTCCAAAAAGGCGACCAAGCTACCTATGAGAGCGTAGCTAATATTAAAGTCAGTGTTCCGATGGCTGGAACCTCTGAAAGCATAAAGACAAACGGCCAAACAAAGATTACCGTAAAAGATGCTTCTGCAGATGGTTATGTCATCGAAATGACGACAACCAATATCAAGATGGAAGGCAATCAGGAGGTTGCACAGCAGACAGGAAACATGCTGAACCAATACCTCAGTAATGTTCCACTGCTCCTAAAGACAGATGCTAACGGAAAAGTGAAGGACATCTTGAACTATACTGAAGTTCAAACACAGGTTAGCAAATTAGCAATGGCATCCATTGACTCGCTCTATAAAGCCAAACCTGAAATGGAGAAGACACTGCCTAAGTATAAGATGGCTATGTCTATCAACAGCCTACTCACCAAAGAAGCTTTTATCGAGTCTGCTGAAAACAATTCTTTCTTTATCTTTTTTGGTAAGACCCTCAAGACGGGTGACAAAGTAGACATGAATAAGCAAGGCATCAAAACCACTATCACCTACGAGGTAAACAAGGAGCCAAACGCACTCAATATCATTGGTAAGATTAAGGGCAATATGACCGAAGACGATGTCAAAGCTTTCTTTATTGACAAGATGAAACAGATAGGTGCTGACGAAGCTATGGTTTCAAAACTCGATGCTAACTGGGGACAGATGAAGCAGATGGGTATGGCGAAGATGGATGTCGACGGTACTTCCATGACCAAACTCCTCAACAGTGGTTGGGCTACGGAATACAGTACGAACGTGAAAACAAAGATGATGGGAATGGAAATGGTCATCACCTCCGTTACGAAATTGGTAGAAAAGAGTTGGAAATAAGCATCTTCAGAAATTTGGAGTGATAAGTCAGTCGCCTAAGTTTTGAACTTTGAAGTAATGTCACACGGAGGGACGGAGAGGACGGAGGATTGTTAGATACAAAGTGATAGGAGTCGCGGAAACATCGTCGGTGCAGGGAGCAACGGAGTTTGTTTGCAAACTTTGTTAGGGAGGTATGCCCAAAGCATTTGTTTCAAAAGTTATCAAGAATTTGTATTCTACGTCTCCGTCGCTCTTTGTGCCATTAGCACCTCCGTGCTATTGCTTTTATCTCCGTTTCCTCCGTTTCTCTGTGTGCCTTATTCTGTAAGAAGTTTGGTTTATTACGTCATATTTTGAAAGCTTCTTCTTATTTCCTTCTCTCACGCTAAAAAGTCGCTTTTTTCCGTTTATGTGCTTATGAATCCTACTGACAAGAATTGACAAAACAGCCCATGCGCCTATATTTATTTCTTATTCATGCTTAATACCAGTGGTGCGAAGTATAAACACTATATGTGCGGGGCGTCCGCACATCAATTAAAGAGAGAAAAAAAGAGTCTTTCTTTTATGTCATAATTCATTACAAGGCACTGCTTATTGACTTACAGGCGGACGGATTTAGCACATTACACATTGATTTTGTCTACAATAACAGGCGATTGCGACGCGAAATCGTATAAAAAAACATAAAAATACACAACCAAAGGTGTTCGGATTTGGTTATTCACATATTTATATGTACCTTTGCACGCCGTATCAATTTTGGATAACGGAAATTAGCTATATTTTTAGGAGGAAATAGTAAACAATTCATGAGACAACTTAAGATTTCAAAAAGTATCACCAACCGATCAAGTGAGGCACTGGATAAGTATCTCGTTGAGATTGGTCGTGAACCGATGATTACCGTTGACGAAGAGATTGAGCTGGCACAGGAAATCCACAAAGGCGGTCGCAAAGGCGAGCGTGCGAAGGAGAAACTGATTAAGGCTAACCTCCGTTTCGTCGTTTCTGTAGCTAAACAGTATCAGCACCAAGGACTCTCTCTCACCGACCTTATCGACGAGGGAAACATTGGTTTGGTTAAGGCAGCAGAGAAATTCGATGAGACTCGTGGTTTTAAGTTTATCTCATACGCTGTTTGGTGGATTCGTCAGAGTATTCTGCAGGCTATCGCTGAGCAGAGTCGTATCGTGCGTCTTCCGCTGAATCAGGTGGGTGCTATCTCAAAGATCAATCAGGTAACGAACGAGTTTGTGCAGCAACACAACCGTCGTCCTTCTATCCATGAGTTGGCAGAGTTGACTGGTATCGATGAGGCTCGCATCCGTCAGAGCCAGAGTGCAGACAACCATCACATGAGTATCGACGCTCCATTTAGCGATGACGATGATAACTCAATGAGCGATATGCTGTCTTCAGGTGACGACTCTCGTACCGACCGTGGCGTTGATTTCGAGTCAATGTCAGACGACCTTCGTGCCGTTCTTCAGAACACTTTGAAGGATCGTGAGATAAAGATTGTCACCGAGTGTTTCGGTATCGGTTGTCAAGAGAAGGGTTTGGAAGAGATTGGAACAGAGATGGGACTTACCCGTGAGCGTGTTCGCCAGATTCGTGAGAAGGCTATCGAGAAGATTCGTGAGAGCGGAAATGCACGCGTACTCATGAAGTACTTGGGCTAAAAAAGACAAAAGATAGATCTCAATTATAGAGGTGGATGTGTCAAATGAGGCGCATCCACTTTTTTTGTATATTGCGATTTACTGTCTTTTATTACTGTTTTACCTTTAAATAATATAATCCCAATATATTCATTCTATGAATATTCCAATATTAAGATAATATTTATAACCCCTTTTTAGTACAACTAAAACTATAGTTCCCACTCCAAAATATAAAAAAAATATGATACAAATATTCATGAAATAAAGGGGTTACAGGAAAAACAAAAATAGAAGAAGTCTCTTTTTATCAATTAAATGCAGTTTCTTTCAACTCTTTTTTGTATCTTTGCATTGTCTTAGTATTTACTTTCAACTATTAACAGTTAATTGTAAGCAAGGCACATTTACATACAAAGGCGTACCTATGCGCTTTGGTTTTGACTCTGAATGAATCTCGCAAGTTCAAATCTGTTAGTCAAGGACAAAGCAACGGGAACGCCCCAAAGATGTATTATATACTTTCATGGATATTGGAAATTACTTCCATTTGCCATGAAGGAAAAATATATACATCGGCGTGGGGCTTTCTGCGTTGCTCGTTTCGACTAACAGGGCAATGCGAGAGCCTATTCAGAGTGGAACGAGTGACAGGACTGGCTCCACGCTTTTTTATGTCTATGCTAACAAAAAATAAATTAAAAGACTATTGGGAGCGATAGCCAAAGAAAGGGAAAGACTATATAACAACCTAAAATATAACGACCAAGGAAGATAACAATAAGTTTTCCTTCCTTGCTTTTTATCTGTAGAGATAAAGTTACCATCATACTTATTGTTAGCCTTTTCTATAGGCTTACTCTAAGGTTAAATTATTTTTTTACTAACTAAAAATAAAGTACTATGCCCATTTTTCAAATAACAACAAAGCATCGTAAACAAGTCAATGGTATTCGCATAGAACCTGGAATGACTGTTCAAGTGGTTACTCAAAGTATGAGTAATCCTATTACCACAAATGGTGGACAAGCAGTGATAGATGCTTTTCTACGCATCTATAGTGTTAATATTAAAGAAGCAGGCTGTTTAAATATGTCTGATCTTGAACTCAAACAGATATAAATAATTTAATTCATTTCATAAACCTAAAATTATACAAACGATGAACATTGATCAAAAACTTCTCGAATCAAGTTACGACCTTCTACAAGCTTTGGATAAAACAGCAGATGCTTGTTTACCAAGAGAAATAACGGACGTTGTAAAGCTACATAGTAAGTTGGCTGTTGCTTCTGCTTGGATTCCTGTACCTGGAGCTGATATGGCAGCTGGTGCAGCAAATATTTGGGGTATGTATATCAGAATAAATAAGAAAATTGGTGTACCTTTCGGTGAAAATGTAATGAAATCAATTGGAAGTGGAGTTGCTACAAACCTTGCAAGTTATATTGCTATGAGCAGTGTGGCAAGTGCTATTAAATTTATTCCAGGCATTGGTTCTATTGGAGGAGCAGTTCTTATGTCAGCTTCTATCTATGCTCTTACATTAGCAGCTGGTTGGGTATATTTGAAAGCATTATGTGCTGTAGCACAAAAAAAAGGAGCAAACTTTACTGCGGCTGATATATCTAAAGCTGTCAATACTTTCTTGAAAGATAAATCTATTATCAAAGAATTTATTAATTCTGCAAAAAAGTCATACAAGGCTTAGGAGCATGAATATATCACATACTGCAATCACATTACTTTTATTAATATGCGATTGCAGTATATTATTTTAATGTACTTACAATAAAAAAATAATATAATCTCTATACCACTGAAGAAAAAACTAACCTTAAAAAGTATCCAGAAAGTCTATACTCAATAATATTTACACACATTCTATTTCGCAAGATACTTACAATAAACTCGTGAAAGAGCCGTTATACAATGTATGAAACGTAAGGATATTCAGAAATACATATTACTTCTATTGTTCATAGTGACAGCGCAGCTGGCACTGGCACAATCGTTCACACTGCAAGGGAAGGTTTCCGACAAGGAAGGCAACCCTATCGAGTTGGCTTCTGTCATGGTTGTTACGCAGGGAAAACTGTCGATGACGAACCTAAAAGGCGAGTTCAATATGCAGTTGCAGAGTGAAGACTCCGTAAAGGTACGCTTCTCAATGATCGGCTACAAGACTAAGACGAGGGTTCTCGTGCGCCCAAAGGGAAAGCAAACACTGCTCGTACAGCTTGCTGACGACAACGCATTGGAGGAGGTTGTAGTGCAGGGCAAAGCCAAACAGCACGGAACAACGGAAGAATTGGATATTCAAAAAACCAAACAAGGACCATCGACTTCGGGCAATGCTGTCGAAGAAATGGTACAGACTCAGGCGGGTGTTTCAACCCACTCGGAGCTATCCTCACAATATAACGTTCGTGGTGGTACCTTCGATGAGAACTCTGTGTATATCAATAACATAGAAGTGTTCCGCCCCTTCCTTGTGCGAAGCGGACAGCAAGAAGGACTCTCTATTATCAATCCCGACATGGTAGAGAGCGTTGGTTTCTCAACCGGTGGATTCGAAGCGAAATATGGTGACAAGATGAGTTCAGCCTTAGACATCACCTATAAACGTCCGAAGAAGACGGAAGCCTCCATCTCAGCCTCACTTTTAGGTGCCAGTGCCTACCTCGGATTGGCTACGAAGAAGTTGACATGGACCAATGGTGTGCGTTATAAAACCAATCGTTACCTCCTCGGATCACTCCAGACAAAGGGCGAATATCGTCCGTCATTCCTTGATTATCAGACTTATCTCTCATGGCAACCCAACAAACGTTGGCAGGTAGATTTCATCGGTAACATCTCTGACAACCGTTATAACTTCGAGCCAGAAGACCGTGAGACAAACTTCGGTACGCTGCAGAATGTGAAGAAGTTCCGTGTTTACTTCGATGGACAAGAGAAAGACCTCTTCCGAACCTTCTTCGGTTCGTTGGCTATCACACGCCATTTGAGTTCACGCACCGACCTCTCCCTTCTCGCATCGGCTTTCACAACGAAGGAGCAGGAGCGTTATGACATTCAAGGACAGTACTGGCTGACACAGACGGAGACGTCGGAAAACCTCGGTGTGGGTACGTATATGCAGCATTCTCGCGACTATCTCAACGCTGACGTGAAGAGTTTGAAGCTGATGATGCAGCATCGTGCAGGCAAACATAAGATTGAGGGCGCAGTGACCTATAAACTTGAGCGTATCAAGGAGAACTCTGCCGAATACGAATACCGTGATTCAGCGGGTTATAATGTTCCTCATACAGGTCGTGACTTGAAGATGATTTACTCGCTTCGTGCTCGCAACGAACTCAAGGCGAAACGCTTTGAAAGCTACTTGCAGGACACATGGAACTTCCAGACACGTGACTCTGTTCCAACGCTTTTCACACTGAATTATGGTGTACGCTTTGCGCATTGGGACTTCAATGGCGAGAGCCTGTTCTCTCCACGTGCATCGCTGACCATCACACCAGGTAGAAATCGTAACCTTAGTTTCCGCATTGCAGGTGGTATCTACTATCAGGCACCCTTCTATAAGGAGCTTCGCGACACGTCAATCGTCAATGGTGTCACCTACGCAACGCTCAATCAGAAGATTCGCGCACAGCAGTCTATCCACGCATTGGCAGGTATGACCTATCGCTTCGAGATGTTAGGTCGTCCGTTTAAGTTCACTGCGGAGGCTTATTATAAGGCACTCTCACACCTCGTTCCTTACTCAGTTGACAATGTGAAAGTGACGTATTATGGTGAGAATACAGCCACAGGACATGCCACAGGTCTCGACCTTAAACTCTTTGGTGAGTTCGTTCCGGGTGCTGACTCATGGCTGACGCTGAGTGTGATGAACACGAGGATGAAGTTGAATGGTAAGAGTATTCCGCTCCCAACCGACCAACGTTATGCGCTCAACCTCTATTTCACGGACTTCTTCCCGGGTACGACGCGTTGGCGTATGTCGCTGAAATTGGCTTATGCAGACGGTCTTCCATTCTCTGCTCCACACAAGGAATTGGAGAATAACACCTTCCGCGCGCCAGCTTACAAGCGTGCCGACATCGGTATGAGCTATCGCCTATTAGACAATAACGACGGACATCGCAACACAATCTTTAAGAATATCTGGCTCGGTTTGGACTGTCTGAACCTCTTTGGTATCAATAACGTCAACTCGTATTATTGGGTGACAGACATCGCCGGACAGCAATATGCCGTTCCAAACTACCTTACTGGACGACAGATAAATGGTAGGGTGACGGTGGAGTTTTAAAAAAAGAAGCCTCACCCCCAGCAACTGGCCCCAAGCCACTGGCCCAAACAACTGACCCAAGCCACTGGCCCCTCCCCCTTACCCCTCCCCCAAAGGGAGGGGCGTAATTACCGAGATACCCCTTCCGAGCCTCTCTCCCCATCTCCTCTTCGAACCAACGGTTATTTACTAAAGGGAAGTAATGAGAGATGGGCTGGTTAGTTTTGAGGCTTGGACTTGCTTATTTTTTTGTCTATTTTTTTTCAGACCCTTTTCCAAAACATACTCTTTTAGTTTATTTTTAACGCCTAATTGGCTTGCAATAGGTGCCCTTTTGAAGTCTTACTAACGCCCTTTTGGAGTCTAATTAAGCACCTTTTCTTATGCTGCTTTATAACTAACTGATTTCCTTTTAGTTATAAACCTACTTTTAATATGTGTTTTTGCCGTGATTTATAGGTGTTTTATCCGAACTTATGTAATGTTTTTTCAAATCCTCATCTACGGTAGAAGTCCTAACCCAAATTGGGTATTAGACCACAAAATAAAATGTTTTTTGTGTTCGAGGATGATAAAAGAATAAACAGTTGAGCGTCTTGTTATGTTTTTTATAGCTATTAACTTAAATGTTTTCCATGCCATAAGGGGTATCACGGTGTTTACGCCCCTCCCTTTACTTCCCTTCGGTCAGTGACCGTTGGTTGGGGGAGGGGTAAGGGGGAGGGGCTGTTATCTCTCTCTCATTTTACGCCCCTCCCTTTTGGGGAGGGGAAGGGGGAGGGGTTCATATTAAACCCAGCACAGATTCCCATACCATTCAGCATATTGCTGTAGGTGGTACGGATAGTAGAGAGGCCCGCTTGAGCAAGGGAATTGTTCGAAACATCGTTCAAAGCCTGTAGGAAACGGTAGTAGGCTGGGGCGATGTGATAGAACTCTAACTGTAATCCTTCCTCTATACCATACTTTGTCTTTAGCTCTGCCAAAGACGCTTTGGTCTCATCTTTTATTCCTGTGTAAGGTTCAACGTTCAGACGAAGTGTGTAAGTCTTGCCGTTGATTGTCGCATCATCGAAGACATAGAACTGCTTATAGAAGTCACTACTGAAGTCGAAATCATCGTCAATGTCTGACAATGGGTTCAAAAGCGGTTCACTTGCCGTTGAGATAGGTATATACTCTGTTTCCAAATCGTATCTTACAGCCACACTATCATAGCTGTTGCTCTTACGTCCCTCCATATAGTCAGCGTAAGAATAGTAGCTCATCACCTCCTGCATATAGCCACCCATATTTTTAAAACAGGCAACATAAAGGTAGCGCAACTTCTTACTCTTGACACGCACAGCATAATAATCGTGTGTCTGGGCAGGGTCGGTGAAGGTGGCTTGCAGCTGCAGGAAGTCTTCTACATTTGCCGAAGGGTCTCTCTTCATACGTACCATACGTGTGGTAATATTGCTGATACCAATCGGTTGTGGAATCTCCGTAGACGACTCGACAGCCTCTAAGCCCTGCGCTTCAACACGCAACTGCACCTTATCGCCCGCCTTCTGCTGTCCAACGACACGATAGCGACCATTGCCCAAGGCAGTCACCGTCCTCGTCTGTCCGTTCAATTGATAGCTGATTACTGCATCATCAATCATCACATTCTTCTCTGTTGTGTTATATAGTTTCAAAGGTATGCTACGTGACACCGTGATATAAGTGGTGTCGGAAGTAGAAGGCATACAATAGACAACCAACTTTGGCTTTGCATCAGGCAGGTTGCTGACACTGAAATCATCCTTGCAACTCATCACCGATAGGGCAAGGAAGAGGAGGAAAAATATCTTTTTCATGTTCGAAACTTAGAATTTAAATGTGTAACTGAACGATGGAATCACAGGGATGAACGCTATGTTCCTTATCTTCATCTGGTTATTACCGTCGATTTTCACACGTACCCAGAGTGAGTTTAGGTGGCAATAAGCATTGTAGAAACTGAGGTTCCAGATGCGCTCATGTCCCTTCTTGGTGGTATGATGGAAGTCGAAGCCGATGTCAAGACGGTGATAAGCCGGTAAGATAACGTTATTAGGCTTTTCGTAAGCAAAGTTCAACGTGTTGTCATCAGATGAATTAAAGGTCAATCCTCCCTGCTCCTGCGCTGGAACGTCAGGCAATCCGATATACTGAGTAGGGATTGTCATGCGGTTACCCGTGCGGAATGTCCATGCTGCAAAGGCTGCAATCTTCTTTGTGATGTTCCATCTTCCGGTGAGGGTGAGCTTATGACGGTTGTCAAACTTATCATAATACCAACCATCGTAGAAGTCATCAAACTTCTTCTCAGTCCATGAGAGGGTATAAGAACCATGTAGTGTGAGGTTGGAAACGTTGTAATCAGCATCCAATTCAACACCGTAAGAGCGACCATCACCCTCCATAACCATATAGTCCCAGTTGGCTGCTGGTGGCTCCAATCCTGCCCAACTTGAATACTGTAGGATATGACTTGAGCGCTTGTAGTAAGCCTCTAACGAGAGCAACCAGTGCTTGTCAGGTTTCATATAAGCTCCTGCAGCCACCTGCCAAGAGCGCATCGGGTGTAGTCGAGCCGTCGTTGGCACCCAGTAGTCGGTTGGAAGATCGAGGAAGGAGTTGGCAATCTTGTGTACAAACTGGCTCATCAGCGTGTAGCTTGCCTTAAGAGACAGACGCTCCGTTGGCTGGAACTTCATCGAAAGACGTGGACTCAGTGTTGCGAAGGTCTTACCGCTAATATGGAAGACATCGGCATTCACACCCCCGTTGAGGCTCCATTTCTCGTTGAGTGTCATCTCGTCTTCGGCATAGAAGGTCAGCTGATGTGCTAAATTCTTATTATAACTGTGGGTCTCAATCGTGTCAGCCTTTGCCTCACTGTTGGCTTGATAGTTATCAAAACGGTTGTAAGTCTGTGGCTGGAAGCGATGATAGGTATAGTCCTGACCAAAGCGAATGTGGTGACGAGGGCTTGGACGGAAGTCGAAAGCTGCTCGATAGCCGATGTCATCAATAGATGAACGATAGCCATGAGAGGTCAATGTTAGTTGTTCTTTCTCTCCGGGGCGTGTAAATCTCCACTCGTCTGAGCTGCTAACCGTTGAGCGATTGTGCGTATAGACGGCTGTGAAGTTAGCAAAGAGCTTCGGCGAGAATTGGTAGTTCCAGTCTAAGGCAGCATTGAAGTTACCCCAGTGGAAGCGATTCACATAGATGTCTACGTCATTATAACCACTGCTATTGTTACTGTGCCACTCGTCTTTTGCGTCCAATCGGTCCTCACCAGAGTAGACACTCAGCGACATTCGCGAACGTTCGTTGAAGATATTGGTCAACTTGAAGTTTATGTCATGGAAGAAATACGACATACTCAACTTATCCTCATCGTTGCTCTTGTGGTTCATTATTGCAAAGGCAGGACGCGTGAGGAGGTCCATCCAGCTGCGACGCAAACCGAAGTTATAGGATGTCTTACCCTTTCTAATAGGTCCCCCGATATGGAAGGCACCATCGAGTAAGCCGATACGATAGCTGCCGTGGGTCTTATAAAGGTCGCCATCAGCCGTGCGAACGTCGATGACACTCGACAGACGACCGCCATAACGTGCTGGGAAACCACTCTTGTAGAAGTCGACATTCTTCACAACATCGGCATTGAACGAGGAGAAAAGACCTAATGAATGGTTGGTATGATAGAGAGGTGTACCGTCGAGTAAGAAGAGGTTTTCGTCGCCATTACCACCATGAACGTAGAGACCGCTGGCAAGTTCCATACCGTCAGCCACACCGCTCGTACGCTGTAAGGTCTTGATAACGTCCGGACTACTCAACAGTGCGTACTCCGTTTTAATATCTTTCTGTGAGAGAGAGAGTTTTCCAGTCTGCGTTTTCAACAAAGGTGAGTTCAGGTCTGTCGTCACAACCACCTCATCCAACTGTGCTTCGTTTTGCAAGATGATGTCATGGTTTTGGTTTGCAGATAGGTCAATGGTCTCAATAAGGGTTTTATATCCTACGTAGCTACACCTTATTTCGTGTCTTCCTTCGCCCAATGTGAGCGAGAAATGTCCGTAGGCATTCGTCATCGTGCCTTGTCGTGTGGTGAGGTCGTAGATAGTTGCATTGATAAGTGGTTCTCCGTTACGGTCTTTCACATATCCACTGAGCGTAAAACGCTGGTGCGTCTTGTCCTCATCAATGCCCCGAATCGTTCTTTCTTTTGGCGCTTCGTTTTTCCATGTTACCGCACCAATCCCATTAGCCTTATGTGCATACAATCCCAAAGGGCTGAGCCATAAGGCAGCTAATAAAAACTGTTTATTCATCTGAAATAAATTTAAGCGGTGCAAAGGTAGTGCTTTTAATTCAGAATTCATAATTCAAAATTCATAATTATGATTACCGATATAATTCATGATAGTAGACGAGTAGACAAGTTTACGAGTGGACAAGTGAACCAGTTGCTTGTAGACAGAGTAAATAAAAGACAAAGTAACAGATGAACAAAGTTCTTTTGAGTAACAAATTTACGGGTGGACAAGTGAACAAGTTGCTTGTAGACAGAGTAAATAAAAGACAGAGTAACAGATGAACAAAGTTCTTTTAAGTAACAAATTTACGGGTGGACAAGTGAACAAGTTGCTTGTAGACAGAGTAAATAAAAGACAAAGTAACAGATGAACAAAGTTCTTTTGAGTAACAAATTTACGGGTGGACAAGTTAACAAGTTGCTTGTAGACAGAGTAAATAAAAGACAAAGTAACAGATGAACAAAGTTCTTTTGAGTAACAAATTTACGGGTGAACGAGTTAACAAGTTGCTTGTAGACAGAGTAAATAAAAGACAAAGTAACAGATGAACAAAGTTCTTTTGAGTAACAAATTTATGGGTGAACGAGTTGCTTGTGCTGGACTTGTTTTTAACGTTACTCTTGGTTAAAAACTAATGACAAAAGAGGAGCCTAATCCTAAAGAATGAGAACAAGTGCGCACTCCTGACACACGATAAGGTAAGAGATTGTAGTCTATAAGGAAACGAACATTATAATGCTGACGAACTCTGAAGGTCAGTGAAAGACCTGTTCCAAAACCTACTCCATGATGAGAATCAATTAAATCGTCCGTTAACTTTATGTCGGGATAAAACACAGATGAAACCAAGAGTTTACTACCGAGAAGCCAACGCTCTGATAACGGATAAGAGAAATAAGCACCTCCACCTAACTTCCACGTATCGAAGACATTATCTTCAGCCTTGACATTGTCTACGATGACTGACGTACGGGTCACAGAGAACCGCCCACCAACACCAATATAGGGATTAAAGAAGTAGGCTCCCTCAACAGCTGAGGTACATCCACGCGACACCTTAACTTTTGAGCCTTTCTCATTGAGATACGTACCTAACGGCTCATTAATAAGAAAATTAAGACCAACGTATGACGGCTTCTGCAGCTTATCAAACTTTTCCTCTACATCAGCCTTTCTTAACCCATGCTCCTTAAATATCAAATCCGTAAAATAATAGCCTAATTCTGTAGCCACAATACCTACGCCTGCCCCTGTCAGTACGTCGCTCAGCCAATGCTTATTGTTTGCCATACGCATTAAACCTGTCGCAGCTGCCACTGTGTAAGCACCGACACCTATCCACGGACTCCGATAGCCATACTCCTTATTCAGCATGGTAGCAGTCATAAAGGCTGTCGCAGTGTGCCCAGAAGGGAAAGAGCGTAGGTCCGTACCATCTGGACGCTCTACTTGAGCAGAATATTTTAACGAATTAACAATACCTGCCATCAACGCTACCGACATAGCATCAGAGGCAAGCATACGCCCCCAGCTACTTCTACCTTTCATGCCACTAAACTTTAAGCCAAGCATAACGGCAGCAGGGAGATACTGCGTGTAGTTATCTAAACTCCAATCAAATCTTGGTATATAGTCATTTCGCAAACCACGAAATTGCCTACTCTGCCCTTTCATGATAAGACCGTTTATAATAAGTGGTGCACAAGTATATATAATCCTATCAAAATGCGGTTTAGAAGCGTTACAAGACTTTTCCTCTCCTTCCGCAGGAACACATTTTATAGAGGGAACTAAACCTGTGTCAGCAACAAGGCTTAAACTATCAACCGTTTTTATTGAGTCCGCAAGCTGTATGCTATCTTGCAATACAGCAGATGCCTTTGCCTGACAACAAAGACATACGAATAGTATCGGTATAAAAAATAACTCCTTAAAACGTTTCATCTCCTCAACGAGCATTGATCGTAAGTTTGTCTAACATGGGTTTATCGGCTACAAAATTACTACTTTTCCACGGGAAATGAGAATATTTTTTACCTTTAAGAGTAATCTTAACAACTATCTGTCGATAAATGATTATAATTTACCAAAATTCACACACCCTCTCCTCATTATTTCCTTTGGTCAGCGACCGCTGAGTTGGAGAGCCTTCCACTTACCATCCTTCAAGACAAGGACCTTATTATTCTTAACCTGACGATAATTAGCGATGCTATCGTGCTGCAACAAAGCTATTTCATGAAACCATGGAATATGGAAGAATTCCACTCACAGGAAGATATCTGGTTTATGAACTCACAAAGGTTCAATAAGGCGGACTGCTCCGTAAACTTTTGTTGGATAATTTCATAACCTAAAAATCAAAAGGGCGTTAATTCCATTCGAATTAACGCCCTTTTGGCTTGCTAAAGATGCCCTTTTGAAGTCTTACTAACGCCCTTTTGAAGTCCAATTAAGCACCTTTTCAGATGGACTTTCCTAACGTTTTGATATAAAGTGTGTTACAGATGTGCTGAGATTGCTTACTTTTAGGGCATTTCCCCACCTTTCAGCGAGTTTTTCTGTAATAATATTTCATAAGTCTTGAGAGGTATTGCCAACCTTCTTTACGGAGTATTAGAATCTAAGTTTCCAATAAAAGATATACTATATCCCCTCATTGCCCCAAACCATCTATTTATTTATTCTTTAAGTGTATAGGAAATCCCGTTCTTCAAAGAATATTGCAAGAGTCCTTTGTCTTTACTCCATATTACTTGTTTAAGACCGATAACTGGTTGGTCACCTTTATTCCTATCCATTTGCTTAATATCTACAGAAATACAATCCTTGTATTTGTGCTTCTTTATTTCTAAAGTTTTAGGATTCATAGAGGTAGATATCCAACTCCATTCGCAAAAGTTGCAACTGCTTTTTAGAGGACCACTTTCGTCATCTCTTTTTACCTCAAAACTTATAAAGAAAGTGTCGGTAGAATGTAACAAAGTCATATCAACACTTGCAATACCATCATATTCATGTCCCACCTCTATCCAATTATGTCCCTCGGGATCAAATGGAAATGTATTTTTAGGATTCCATATTTGAATATCTTTTACTATCAAAGTATCTGTATCGTCAGTATTTGAAACATAATAGATGCTATCATTTATCTTATAATGAGTTATCCAACCCAAGTCTTCATCTGTTAGTTTTACTTTATGGACATAAGGTATTATACAACTAACTAACGAGAAGATAATTATTAAGTATACTATTTTCTTCATATTTTCTCACTATAATAACGATGATAAAAATTGTCTATATTTTAGATTTTATCTTTTTAAAAATACAATAAAAAGAAAGTGAACCTTTAGGGGCTTATTTATTGCCAATGTGGCATTTTTCAAAAGAATTATCCATACAATAGATTTCAACTTCACCACAATTAATTTTCATTTTATCGTATGTATCTTGCAATGGAATCGTATCTATAACTTTATATTGCTGTGTATCTATAACGATAACTTCTAACTCAGTAGCAATAAGTATTTTCTTTTCAAATATAGCCATTTCACAAAAAAGAAAGCCTAAGTCTAAATACATTATTCTACGTCTCAAGTCAAAATCATAGATAGCAAAATCTTGATCAATTCCTATAGCAAATATCTTTGGGAATACTTCTATGAACTGAGGCTGTAATAGGTCACTTGACCAAGCAATTTTCGCATAGGAATCGCCTTCCACTATCTTCCCATATATTTGATAAGAATCATTATGATAGTCTTTGAATACTGAATCATAATTTAATCTTTTATATGTATCATAATCGATAATTTCAATGTTCATTTCTTTTTATTATATGTTTGAATCAAAATCATTACCGTAAAGAGACCAATTTAATAATGCTTTATATAATAATCGAAGTCTGCTTTATTTTTAGGAGCTATCTCACGCATTATAACCCCATACATTCCACTTGGTATTGGTGATTTCCAATAATCTAATCCCTTTTTCTTCAAGAAATAAACAACTTTCATTTTCTCTTTGTATGCCTTTGAACCAATTGGGTATACGCATTTGCGTAATTTATATAGAATATCTACTTCAAAAGTAGGGTAATCAGGCTTATCTATGTCTATTTCTGTAAACTTTCTGCGATAGTCTGCTCCTTTTTGTAGAAGATATAACATAATATCCATCCTGCCATGAATCATACAATTTTCTATTGCACAACTTTCAGTAGTTGTTTCATAATTAATGTTTGCCCCTGCATCAACTAATAATTTAACCTTCTCAAAGGAGGAAAACACAGCAGCACTTAAAGCAAATTCTCTCCTTGGTACAATATCTCCTAAACCATCCTCCTGAACTCCACAAGCTGTTGAATTTGGGTCTCCTCCATATTTCAGTAATAAAGCAAGTATTTTACTTGAGGGTCCAGTAAAGCGACAAGCTAATAAGACTGCACTTTGTCCAAAGTATTTAGTGGAGTCATTATGTGCATTAGGATTAGCTCCTAACTCTAATAATTTCTCAACGGATTCTATTTTATTAGTACGTGTTGCTAACATCAAAAGAGTCTGCTTGTACTTAGGATCTCGGTAATCTACAGGAATATGCATCTGTAAAACTTGTTTCGAAATCTCTGTAGTATCTTCATCTTCGACAGCCTTTGCTAAAGACCATGCAGGCGTATGTTTATACAACCTAAAATCATCTCCTAACATATCTTTTACGTTAGGCTCTATACACGAAAGACAAACGAATAACACTAATAATAAAAGGTGCTTCATACTCATGATAATTTTATTTTTTATATCTTAAAATCCTTCCTGTAAGTAAAATGAAAAAGCTTAAAATCCATATGTAGTATCCAATCTGCAATGAAACAATATCACTATGTTTTCCAGCTTCGTTAATAACAATATAGGGGCATCCGTGGAATAAGCATCCTAAAATGAGACTGCCTGTTAATAATATTATCCCGATACACTTTCTCTTTATAAATAAAGATATCAAGAAAAGAATATTCGCATACCATGATATATAATAAACAGTTAGTTCGCTATTTATAAATACTCCAGCCCATCCCAAGAATAAAGCCGTGTATCCCATGTAATCAAAGGAACTATCTCTTACAGAGAAGCATGGTAGAAAGCAGCTAATTATAAATGTAATTAGACCTATAAAGGTTATAATTCTCATGTTCATTTATATCCCTTTCTATTTAATTTGTTATAAGTCAATCTGTAAAGTATGTTTTAGAAAGAACTAACTTACTTATAAGTTATTTGCATGCGATCTATATAATATACGTGAGGAAAAGGTTCCTTTAGCACGTATCGTACTACGATATGATTGATAACTGAGTCTCCATAAATCTGATATAGGCTATCTGATTCATGAGTTGTTGAGATTTTATGCTGATTTCCCTTACATTCTACTTCAATTCCACTACTGGACCCCCTCCCTCCAGAACCCGTTGGAATATAAAACAATACTGGGAGTTGTTTGGTGAGATAACCTTTCAAACTTCTGCTTTTCAAATCGCATATAATGTAAAAGATTAACCAAACTACAAAAAACGCACAGCCTACAACATAGGAGTAGTAATGCATTTTTTTCTTTATCCTAAGTATTATATAAGAAAATAAAAAGATTAAAATGTTTAATGATATCATATAGAAATACGTATCTATAATGACATTCGCTCCCATATAGAGTAGTATCAACAGCCCCGCTAAGGCCAAGAAACACCAAGTAGCTTCTTCCTTTAATATTTTCTTTAGATTCATTGTCTCATCGAATATTTATAACTAACTTCTCCAAGGAAAAGAATGCAGTTTTTGGCTGCCTTGGAGAGTTCTAAGAGGGAATTAACAGAAACGTCCTAATATACATAATCTACATTCTCCTCTGCTCCTTCGGAAACTCCTTATCAACAATCCGCTTGATGATATAGTTGCGGATGAGCAGAGGAATACCGAAAATAAAAATCACTGGAATGAAAACTGGTACAAGAAGATGCAAATAGAGGTTTGCACGCCTTGACCTGAACGTTTCGCCTTCAAGATTATTACCTATAGGTATGGCCATAATCTCATTTCCGAAGAAGTAAAGCCATAGAGAGATGAGGATGATGATAGAACCTATCACATAAACATTGAGCACTGCCTTCTTGACAATCCTTGGCCGCTCCTTCTCGGGTACGCGCTGCAAAGAACGTACTGACTTGGCTATATTGTTTGCACGATTATACTTGTCGCCCAAAAATTTCTTTAGCATCTTATTCATAAGTTTATCTTTTAGCCTTAACTGCCTTGAAGTATAAAATAATAAGGGGTTCTTGGATGATTGACATCGTCTCTTTCAAATAGTTGCAGTCCCTCAAAGAAGACATTGTCATCATTGACCAGCTTTTCACAGACATGATTATGAATCTTATAAATGAGTTCAGATACTGTGAAGTAGCTGCCATTGTCTGCTTGCAGGAACACTTTTTCTTCCCTTGACTCTTCCAGTTCATCGTCCCAATGTTCGTACTGCACCAGGATACGACTGCCAATCAGCTTCAGTTCATCCGTCCAGACACCAGGGGTGTATTCGCCAGTGATTTCTTCATTATACGCTTGCAATTCGTCTGCAAACGCAGCCAACGAATAATATCTCTGTTGCCTGAAGCTCCACGCAATGCCGCATAGCAATTCTTTTGGGAATCCTGTACGCTGGTCTGTTTCCATAGGCTTTATTTGCTGGACTTCTTCTGGCAAGGCATCTGTAAAGAGACGGCCCGTATCCTTGCCGTATTTCAATGCCAAGTCATAATATGACATACCAGTATCCTCGCCAATCATATCGTAGATGGTCTTACGAAGCTCTGGCAACAGGCGGAGGTCGTGATAGTTTATCCTGTCGCTATAGGCTTTATATCCTTGCAGCAACAAAGCACTGGAGTAGTCTATGCTACCCGACTTCGAACCCCTGATTTTATATTCTTCTTCCTGCTGGCGGGATAATTCCGTCCGAAATTTGAGCTCTCCACGTACAAGGTAGACCCCATCGTCATAGTTCAGAAAGAACTCTGGAAAGTCTAAGGTGTGGAAATCAACTGCCTCATAGGCATAATGTGTCCAGTCAAATCCCTGTCTGTTCTGTCGTTTGAAGCTGCTCTTATAGATGAAGCTGCCAGGAATGATAAATTCCCGACTATGTAATTCAGGTGTATCGGATATTTCTTTATACACAGCGACCAGATAACAGTCTGAGAAGAAGTCAAGAGCGCTATCCTTTCCAACCTGTTTCGTTAGCCGGCTAATATCCACAAGAATCTTGCCAAAAAAGTATTTCTTGTAATAATCATTATAGATATAAAAGATATCACCTTCTTTTATCTCTTTCTCAGCATGGGTTATGCCTCTGTTTAGCTTGATTGCCATAAATTTTCTTTGTTACTTCATTACATTTATTTTGCAATTTATCAATACCACCATATTTATCAACTAAAGTTTCCCACCCTAATAAATAAATAGAAAAATAACAGTTTGTCGAATTTTCTTTGTAAATTAGTAATCGCTAAAGAAATGATTTTAAAGACAAGACAACAAAACTGTTATAGAAACAAAAATAGAGAAAATAAGTGAGTTATCCAAACTTTTGAGTGTTAAAACTCGAATGAGTGATGATTTATTTCATCTTTTTGGCAAGTTTGGCATCGGTCACCTGTTATCTCGTCTTTCATTGGAGAAACATGACGGAGTTTCGACTTCGCAAGCAACTTGTTAACTTGTCTACTCGTTGACTTGTCTACTTACCATGTTACTCTGTCTTTTATTTACCCTATCTACAAGCAACTTGTTCACTTGTCCACTCGTTGACTTGTCCACTTACCATGTTACTCTGTCTTTCTATTACCCTGTCTACAAACAACTTGTAAACTCAGCACTCATAAAATCATCAACTCAACATAAAAAATGACGTAAAAACAGTAATAGATTGTCTTTTCGATATTTTTTACTACTTTTGTACCTTAGTATAATATGTGTTTTATAAACCTAATATAAAAAATACCATGTAATATGATAATGGTAAAATCTTTACATTCAATTTTGCAGTTCACACCTATAAGTTTTATATTTCTTTTACTATCGAGCCAGCCTATGTATGCCCAGCAATGGCAGCTGAAGGGGAGGTTGGTGGAGAAGGTAGACAGGACTACTCCTTTGGATGCCGCTGAGATATTAGTAAGCCCTCTTGGCGGGGATGTCACTTCCAGCAGCTTATCGGATGAAGAAGGCAGGTTTGCTCTTTCGCTTTCTTCGGGCAAGTATGTGTTCAGATACCGACAGTTGGGCGATATTCTTAAGACCGACACCCTTGATGTGCAAGCCGACACCGATTTGGGTGATATTCCTTTAGAAATAAAGAAATACACAATGAAGGAGGTTACGGTTACCTCTCAGCGCAGAATGCTTAGTCAGAAAGCCGGAAAACTTGTATATTTAGTTCAGAACAGTCCTTTTGCCCAGGGGTTCAGTACACGCGATTTACTTCATAATATCCCTCGCATAGACCCGACAAGCGAGGAGATAAAGATAATAGGCAAGAGCAATGTTCTTGTATTGGTGGACGGGCACAGGGTTAATTTGGAGGGAAAGGATTTGGATATGTATTTGCGTACGTTACCCTCTGAGAACATTAGTAAAATAGAACTCATTACAAATCCTTCTGCCAGATTTGATGCTGCGGGTAACAGCGGAGTGCTGAACATTATCCTAAAAAGCAAGCCGGTAGGTTTTGATGGAAAAATTCACACCTTGCTGACACAACGCACTCATTTTGCAGCCGAGGAGGGAGCTGACTTGTCGTTCTCATCAGGTAATTTTTCGGTAGAGTACAAAGTCGACAACTCCAACGAAAAACGCCCTCAGAAGATGGAAAGTTCTTACATCTATCCGACATACACACGTGTTACGAACGATTATACCCTTAACCGCTTTGACATATTGAGCCAGAATCTTAATAGCAGCTATCAAATAGGGCATGTAAAAATAGGATTCTTTTCCACTCTCAACCGTTCCCGTAATAAGGGCTTTCACAAGGGCGAAATGAACTTCAGTGATGGTTCTTATCCGTCGAACACCTATTCGGAGCAGACTCACGACAAGTATCGTTTGGAAACGATTTCCCCTTATGTGGAATGGAAGCTGGACAGCATAGGTAAGAAGCTAACGCTGAATTATAATTACATTCATTTAAGCGATGATGTCAACCAGGTGTACGATTCTGGCTCGGCTCACCCCTTTTCGAGCAGTTGGGACAATTACAGCAATGTGGTGAATACTCTCAGCGCAGACTTAAACCTTCCCTTTACGTGGCTGAACTTTGAGGTGGGTGGCAAGTACTCCCATTTCAGAACGAACAACATTTCGGATTACGGAGGCAGCAATGGTTTCTTGTTCAAGGAAACAATAACGGCCCTCTATGCAGATGTTCACCGGAACTTTGGTCCTTTTTATGCCAAGGCAGGGTTGCGCTATGAGCATACAAGCAATAATGGGATAACGCTTGGCGGTTTAACCGTTTCCAATAAATATCATCATTGGTTTCCGTTCGCAGAGCTGTCCTATAATCCTTCCGACGACCATTCCTTCTCTTTAGGATATAGCAAGCGAATCAACCGGCCAAGTATGAACAACATGGATCCCACAAAGGTTTATAGCGACACTTATTCTTACTCGGAAGGAAACGACAGGCTTGTTCCGTCCATCATGGATAATTTAGAGTTTAACTATGTCTTTAAGGGAAACCTTAATGTAGATTTGTACTACTATCACACTTCTGATGCCATACAGAGCCTGAGACAAGTGGTTGATGATTTATATACCAAATATTATCCCAAGAACTGCCTAACCATAAACACCTACGGCGGAGATGTTAGTTATAATTTCTCGTGGGGTAAATTCAACTTGTATACAAGTGCTTCTATGTACTATCTGAAGGCCAAGTCTATGGTAGAAGAACTGGATGATTCGGATTTGAAGAGTTTGAACACGACTCTCTCTGCAAATCTTAGTTATCGCTACAAGGCTATGACCATTTTTGCAAATTATTATCATGTATTTCCGGGAGTGGAAGAATCTTTTCATACCGGGAATCTCGATTGCTTAGGTTTGGGCTGCAAAATCAATCTCTTAAAGAATAAGCTCTTGCTGAATGTTCTGGCGCAGGATATCTTTGGAGGTACCAAAGCTCATAACCGAGTGGCATACAACGATTATATGTTCAGAAATAACATAGATAATGACAATACTTCGTTACGTGTAGGGTTAACATATAATTTTGGAAAGCATAAAGCCAAACGAACGGATGTAAATATCAATAACAGCGAAATGAATCGTCTGCCGGATATTAAGAAATAAAAATAAGAGAGATGAAAATTATTCAAAGTTTTTGGACTGGCAATAAAAGTTAGCAAGTAAACGAGTTGCTTGTGCAGGATTTCTGTTTTAATGTTCTGTGTCATCTATAACCTTTAGGTTTCTGTGCGTCCTATGGACTCTGTTCTTCTGTGCTATCTATGAGAAATAAAGAAATTTATCAGCCTTCGTACTCTCCTTTTCTCCGTGTGGCGTACTCTCTCCCCCACTGTTAATTATGTGTAAATGTATCATAGATGTTGTAATAACTTGTTTTTTGAATATTTTTTGCTAAATTTGCACCTTAATATAATATATATGTATTGTAAGTTTGTTAAAAATAAAGATATTTTCATACTATGACTTTGTATAGTGGCTAAGCGTGAAAGACGCAAGAGAGCGTTTTTGTTTGTCCTTTAATAGGATAGAAAAGAGTTTTAATCCCCGCATTAAATAATATCAGACTAAATATAACAAAAAGTTTATGAGTAAAAAGTTACTTATGTGTTTTGCCATGCTGTTTATGTACGTAAGCGCAGCATTGGCACAAACTAAAATTTCGGGTACTGTAGTGGCTGCCGAAGATAACGAACCCGTTATCGGTGCTACCATTATGGTCGTAGGCACCAAGTCGGGTGCAGTAACCGATGTTGATGGTAAGTTTTCGCTTACCACTGACGTTGCTAATCCTCAGATCACTGTGGGCTACATCGGTATGGCATCACAGACGCTGAAGGGTACAACCGACATGAAGGTGGTGCTCAAGTCAAGCACTCAGACACTGAACGAGGTTGTTGTTACGGGTCTTACCCGCACCGACCGCCGTCTCTTTACGGGTGCAACGGACAAGGTTGATGCTGAGAAGGCGCGCCTGAGTGGTGTGGCAGATATCAGCCGTTCGCTTGAAGGTCAGGCAGCAGGTGTGTCTGTTCAGAACGTCAGCGGAACCTTCGGTACGTCACCAAAGATCCGTATCCGTGGTGCCACCTCTATCTATGGTAGCAGTAAGCCACTTTGGGTTGTCGATGGTGTCATCATGGAAGACGCAGCCAATGTTGGTGCAGACGACTTGGCATCAGGTAATCCAGAGACGCTTATCTCTTCTGCGATAGCAGGTCTTAATGCCGATGACATCGAGAGTTTCCAGATTCTGAAGGACGGTTCGGCAACTTCTATCTATGGTGCGCGTGCGATGGCAGGTGTGATTGTCGTTACTACGAAGAAAGGTAAGCAAGGACAGGCACACATCAGCTATACCGGTGAGTTCACCTCTCGCCTCGTTCCCTCTTATAGTAACTTCGATATCCTCGACTCAAAGGAGCAGATGGGTATTTATAGAGAGTTGGCAGACAAAGGTTGGCTGAACTTCTCAGAAGTACTCAATGGTAGCGAGTATGGTGTATATGGAAAGATGTACGAGCTGATTAACACGTATAATGCACGTACAGGGCGTTTTGCTTTAGAGAACACCACAGAGGCACGCAACCGCTATCTACAGCGTGCAGAGTTCCGCAATACCAACTGGTTTAAGGAGTTGTTCTCATCTAATATTATGCAGAGCCACTCTATCAGCTTGAGCGGTGGTACACAGAAATCAAACTACTATGCATCGTTCAGTGCATTGTTAGACCCAGGATGGTATAAGCAGAGCAACGTAAACCGTTATACGCTCAATGTGAATCTCACACAGCATTTGTCAGACAAGCTGTCGTTGAACCTCATTGGTGGTGCGGCTTATCGTAAGCAGCGTGCACCGGGAACCTTGGGACAAGACGTTGACGTAGTAGGTGGTGAGGTGAAGCGTGACTTCGATATCAACCCTTACTCCTACGCAAGCAACACCTCACGTGTACTTGACCCATCAGCAACCTATGTAGCGAATTATGCACCATTCAACATCTTCAACGAGTTGAATAACAACTATATCGACCTCAACACGCTCGATGCTCGTTTCCAGTTGGAATTGAAGTATAAGCCTGTCAAGGGTCTGGAACTGTCAGTCTTGGGTGCATTCAAATATATGGCTTCAACACAGGAGCATTTTGTGAAGGACAATTCTAATCAGGCATTGGCTTATCGTGCGATGTCAAACGGAATTATCCGCGATGCCAACAAGTATCTTTATAAGGACCCTAATAACCCTTACGTGTTGCCAATGACCGTGTTGCCATACGGTGGTTTGTATCATAAGGGCGATAACCGCATGAGTGATTATGACATACGTGCAACGGCAAACTATAGCCACACCTTTGCCGAGAAGCATATCATGAACCTCTTTGGTGGTATGGAGTTGACGAGTATTGAACGTCAGCGCAATGCCTTCGAGGGTGCTGGTCTGCGTTATGATGCAGGTATGGTACCATTCTATATCTATCAGTATTTCAAGCGTGCATTGGAGTCGGGCAATACCTATTATACTATTAACCCAACCAACTCACGCAGTGTAGCCTTCTATGGTAACACTACATACAGCTATCAGGGCCGTTACGTATTCAATGGTACACTTCGTTATGAGGGATCAAACCAGATGGGTCGTAACTCAAGCGCACGCTGGATGCCAACATGGAACGTGTCTGGTGCATGGAACGTACATGAGGAGAACTGGTTTAACAAGCTCTCTCCATTGAACAAACTTACCCTGCGTGCCTCTTACAGTCTTACAGGTACACCTCCAGATGCGTCTTATAGCAACTCAACCGCTATCATCACCGCTTCAACTCCTTTCCGTCTCTTTGCAGAAGATCAGGAGCCACAGCTTGAACTGAGCGAGTTGGCAAACTCAACCCTTACCTACGAGAAGAAGAACGAGTTGAACCTTGGCTTCGATGCTTCACTGTGGAACAACCGTTTGGGTATCACCTTCGACTACTACACACGTAGAAACTTCGACGAGATTGGTCCGATGGTAACAGCTGGTTTGGGTGGTGAGATTATCCGTGCTGCCAACGTTGCCGAGATGAATTCTAATGGTCTTGAGTTGAGTATCTCTTCTGTAAATATCAAGAAGAAGAACTTCTCTTGGACAACCAGCTTCATCTACTCTTATGCAACGACCGAGATTACAAAGCTCTTCAACCAAGGTAACGTGATGAGTCTTGTGAGTGGCAATGGTTTTGCGAAGAAGGGTTATCCTGCTCGTGCATTGTTCTCAATCCCATTCATGGGCTTGAACAGCGATGGAATGCCAATGGTACTCAACGAGAAGGGACAGGTGACAACCGACGATATCAACTTCCAAGAGCGTACAAAGACCGACTTCTTGAAGTATGAAGGTCCTACCGACCCACCACATACAGGTTCGCTTGGCAATATGTTTACCTATCGTGGTTTCCGTCTGAACGTGTTCTTCACTTATGCCTTCGGTAACGTCGTACGCCTTGATCCTAAGTTCCGTGCACGTTACAACGACCTCGTTTCCATGACCAATGCGTTCAAGAACCGTTGGATGGCACCAGGTGAGGAGAAAGAAACCGACGTTCCGGGTATCCTTTCAAAGAGCCAGTATATGGCAAACACCAATGTTCGCTTGGGTTACAACGCTTACAACTACAGCGATGCACGTATTGCAAAGGGCGACTTCATCCGCCTCAAAGAGATTTCTTTGGGTTATGACTTCCCTGCGCAGATGTTCCAGAATAGCATGATTAAGAACGTATCGTTGAAGCTTCAAGCTACCAACCTCTTCCTTCTCTATGCTGACAAGCGACTCAATGGTCAGGACCCAGAGTTCTATAATGTGGGTGGTGTAGCATCGCCTATGCCAAAACAATTTACGTTAACAGTGAAACTTGGACTTTAAAACTTTATGAAGATGAAGGTCAAAAAATATATTCTATACTTGCCAGTGGCTGCGTTAGCGTTAGCACTAACGTCGTGTAACGACTTCCTTGACAAGTATCCAGACAGCCGTATGGACCTCAAGAATCCTACGGAAGTGAGCCAGTTGTTGGTGAGTGCTTATCCACAAGCGCACCCAGCTTACCTCACTGAGATGTATTCGGACAATACTGACGAGCAGTTGCATAGTACTTGGAGTGCGTTCGACCGTTTCCAAGAGCAGGCTTATCAGTGGAAAGATATTGACGATGTGAGCAATACGGAGACTCCTTACCAGTTGTGGTCGGCGCATTATGCTGCTATCTCTTCTTGTAATGAGGTGATTGCTTTTATCAATAGTGTGTCAAATCAAGATGAATATCAGGAGCAGTTGGGCGAGGCTTTGCTTTGCAGAGCGTTCTCAATGTTCCAGTTGTCAACTGTCTTCTGTCAGGCTTACGACAAGACTACGGCTGCCAAAGAGTTGGGTTTGCCTTATCCAACAGAGCCAGAGAAGGTTGTTGGTAGATTGATAGAGCGTGGTACATTAGCTGAACTCTATCAGAAGATTGAGGCAGACATGCTGAAGGGTATTTCTCTTGTCGGTACAAAGTATGCGAAGCCTAAGTTCCACTTCACCAAGCAGGCGGCTTACGCTTTCGCAACTCGCTTCTATCTCTATGCACAACAGTATGACAAGGCGGTGAAGTATGCTAACATGGTATTGGGCGATCAGCCAGCTGACATCCTCCGCAACTGGGCAGAATGGAACCGCTTAGGTCCAAGTGGTAACGTACAACCCAATGCTTTCGTGGCAGCAAGCAACAATGCGAATATCATGTTGTTGACAGTTCCTTCACAGTGGGGAGTTATTAGTATTCCTATTCAGGCTGGTAGCAAGTATGCGCATGGCGAATTGATTAGCAAGAACGAAACCTTGCAGGCTCCGGGTCCATGGGGTGACAGCGGTTCAACGCTTAACTATACCGTTCTATATAATAATGGTGTGTCAAAGTATTGCTTGCGCAAGCTTCCATACGTACCAAAGGTGATTGATGCAACAGCAGAGATTGGTATTCCTTACGGTGAGTATGCTGTGTTCAGCACAGATATCACCTTGCTTGAGCGTGCTGAGGCTTATGCCCTCTTAGGTCAGTATGACAAGGCATTGAAGGACATCAACACCGAGTTGACAGTCTTCTCAAAGAATAGAAAGCAACTCACACTTGCAGACATTCAAGACTTCTATGGTTCAATGGCTTATTACACACCAACAAAGCCAACACCAAAGAAGAAACTCAATCCATTGTTCACTGTTGAGGCTACCACACAGGAACCTCTCTTGCAGTGTCTCTTACAGTTGAAGCGACTGGTAACTATTCACGAGGGTTTCCGTCTGCAGGATGTTAAGCGTTATGGTATCACAATGTATCGTAGAAAGGTTGATGTGCAGTCAAACGTTACTGCCGTAACCGACTCTATGAAGGTTGGCGACCCACGTTTGGCTATTCAGTTGCCACAGGACGTCATCACAGCAGGTGTGAAACCTAATCCACGTAATAATTAAAACGATAGGTTATGAAAAAGTATTTATATTTGGTTGCAATTGCTCTTGTCAGCTGTGGGACAATCTTGTCTTCATGTAGTGATGACAAGATAAGTGGTGACTCTATCTTCTCTACAAAGGCTGTGGAGCGCAATGCCTTCGACCAGTGGTTGTACAAGAACTACACCATGCCTTATAATATAGACTTCCAGTATCGTCTGAAGACAGAGGAGACCGAGCAGGCTTACAACTTCGTTCCTGCCGACTCTGCAAAGACGGTGAAGTTAGCGATCCTCACAAAGTATATGTGGTTTGATGCCTATGCAGAGACCGTCGGACTTGACTTTATCAAGGAGAATGCCCCACGTATCATCGTTGTTACTGGTACACCAGGTTACACACGTTATCGTACGGAGGTAATCGGTAGTGCTGAGGGTGGCTATAAGGTAAGATTAGGTAAGGTAAATGCCCTTACCGATGATCAGCTGAAGGACTATGGTAGTATGAATAACTACTATTTCCACACGATGCACCATGAGTTCATGCACATTCTTAATCAGAAGAAGCCTTACGATGAGTCGTATGATAATATCTCACGCTCTGACTACGTAAGTGGTAACTGGACTTCTATCCCTGACAAGAAGGCGCAGAGCATGGGTTTCGTTTCGGCTTACTCTATGGAGAATCCTGCTGAGGATATTGCCGAACTTTACTCTATCTACGTGACCAGTACGCCAGAGGATTGGGCTACAATCATGAAGAATGCGGGTAACAAGGGCGGTACGATTATCAACAAAAAGCTGAAGATAATTCGCGAGTACATGAGCAATTCATGGAATGTTGACATCGAACTGCTGCGCAATGCAATCCTCAGAAGAGGTGGAAAGATTGGTACACTCGACCTGAACACACTGGAATAAGAGAACGGGCAGTGTACATATTATCAACAAATAAATAAACAAGGGCTTCTGACTTAGCCTGAAACTCCCCATGCAAGGGTGTGAGAGAGTGTGAAAGACTAAGTTCAGAACCTGATAAAAGTAAATGAATACGCAAATGAAAAAGGTATATTTACTATTCATGGCTATCGTACTGACACTTTCTTTGCAATCGTGTCTACATGACGATAAGACCACTTTCGACCTCCCTGCGGCTGAGCGAATCGAGAAGAAGGTTGCTGACTATAAGGCACTTTTAGAGTCGTCAGAGGATGGTTGGGTAATGCAGTATTATACAGGAAAGAACTATAGCTACGGTGGTTACACGCTGTTGTTGAAGTTCAAGAATGGCCATGTTACCGCTATGGGTGATGTGAAGGACGTTGAGGCACAGGCTACTTCGGGCTATGATGTTGTGAAAGACTTGGGTCCTACCTTGTCATTCAATGAGTATAACGCTGTGATTCACCCATTGGCTGAGACTTGGTTGGGTAGTCCTGATGGTGCGCAGGGCGACTATGAGTTCTCTATCCTCCGTGCAACCAACGATAGTATCTTCTTGAAAGGACGTAAGTGGCACAACGAGATGGTGCTTACTCGTCTGCCAAAGGGTACCAGTTGGGAGGAGTATATGCTTGGTCTTGTTACCGTAATGGAGGGTATGAATGTCGAGACCTACGATTTTGTCTTGGGCAATGACACCCTCGCACAGGGAACACTCACGCAGGAGGTAAGACGTCTTAGCGTTACCTTGGGCGATAAGAAGTGGGAGATGCCTTATTGTACTACCAATACGGGTATTACACTCCGTGAGCCTATCGTCATTGGTAACAAGAAATATCAGCACTTCACATGGAATGATGCCGACCACTCGCTGACACAAGACGACCTTAAAATCATTCAGTTCTTGCCTAAGAGTCATAAGAATATCGACTTCTGGATTGGTGAATGGCAACTCAAGACGAACCTGCGTAAGCGTATCAAGCTTACCTTGGAGATGGGTTCTGTGGCAAATACGCTGAAGGGTAAGTTGAATATTAATAATATCAACTATGAGATTCTCTTGACTTACGACCCTGCTACGGGCCATCTTGAGCTTCCTGGACAGCCAGTGACCGACCCTACTTATAAGTATCCAGCAGGTATCGTAATGATTCCAGCATCGCAGAAGGAAGGTAAACTCTTCGGTGAAGGTAAGGGTAGCTTGTTCTTCACATGGGATGAAGATATGCAGCGTGCTAAGGCTGAAGACAGTGGTCAGATTACAGGACATGCCGTAGACTCCTTCTTCGGTGTGGCTTATGGCGAAGACCTCCAGCCTGTCACCGATGCTCAAGGCAACTACGTATTTGCCTTCACATTGCCAAATATCCAGTACATGACGAAAATTAATTAATTATGAAGAAGTATATTTCTATATTCCTACTCGTTGCAGCTGCCGTTCTTGGGACGGCATGCAGCAACGATAATAACGAACTGCCTGAGTATGCTGCGGGATTGAAGGTCGTAAAGGCGCAGACTGCGTTCAACGTGATTGGTGGTGAGAATGAGGTGAAGATGGCTTCTGAACCTGCTCAAGCTTATGCGCAGGATGCGTGGCTGACGGTTACGAAGAAGGCTGAAACACTCTTGTTGACGGCTACAACCAATACCAGTCCACAGACGCGTAACACGCTCTTGGTTATCAAAGACGCGAAGGGCGACTCTATCACACTGAACGTTCAACAAGAGGGTATCACCTTCGGACTTCCTGCTGGGCAGGATATCTTTACTGACGATAAGGCGGTGCAGAAGACAATGATTGCTACGGCTAACGTTCCTGTTACCTATACAACGACTGGCGACTGGCTTTCTGTTGCTGAACAAGGTAGTGAACTGACCGTAAAGGCAACGGAGAACACTACGGGTAAGGCTCGTGTGGGATGGGTTATTGCTAAGGCTGCTGGCTTAGTTGACTCGCTGAAGGTGGTGCAGGCTTCATTGGCTGACTTCGTTGGCGAATATAAGCAGACGGCAAAGATGCGTAATGCTGATCGTACTTTGTCTGAGAGAACCTCTGACGTGCGTATCGAGGCGACGGGTACCAATAAGGCGAACTTCATCGTTGATAACAAATACACGTGGGCAGTAGACTTCATTCCTGGTAGTGGCTTCAAGATGACCAACGGTAAGGTCGTTGCAAAGAATGAGGTGCAGACAGGTGTTTACGAATACTTTATCTCTGTCATCGTGGCTGACGACTTTAGTAAGGAGCATGAGACGGCTATCAATGGTACGCAGGAAAGTATCCTCCTGTCTATCGACGACGCTGGCAACCTTGTCTTCAAGGAGGCTCAGAAGCTTGCCTCTGAGCAAACCTTCTCCTCTTACGGTTGGAACCGTTTCTCTGACTCTAAACCAGTCATGGGTGCCTACCGTGGTATCGGTGAGGTCTATGTGCAGCCAAAACTTACGCGGAAGTAGGGGTTGTTCAAGTAGACGAGTTAACAAGTTGCTTGTGAGGGAGACAGAGTAACATGGTTAACAAGTAGATAGGTTAACAAGTAACTTGTCAACTCGTCTACTTGTCAACTCGTCTACTTCAAAGTAAGACATGGTAACATGAGAACATGTTTCTTCTTTATTACAAGTAACTTGTTTACTCGTCTACTCGTCTAACTCGTCCACTTCCTACAAAAGTTAAAGCACGGGTTATTTTTGCTTATTATTTGCATATATCCGAATTTTCTTATATATTTGCATCGTAAATATACACATTTATGAGTTTTCGTATAGTGGAGATGAAAGACCTCTCTGGAGCTAAGGCGCATATCTATTCTGTAAAATTCGATGGCTATGACGAAACTTTATTAGATTGTTTTTTTAATGAGAATGAAGACAATAAGAATCTACAAGAGATGCTCCATAAAATAATTGTTATGGCAACGAAGACTGGATGTCTTAAACAATTCTTTAAAGAAGGAGAGGGTAGTCTTGCTGATGGTGTTGTTGCACTCTCTGTAGGAAATCTCAGACTATATGGAATATATTTTAATAATACAGTCGTTCTATTAGGTTCGGGAGGTGAAAAGAATGTTAGAGCCTATCAACACGATCCTATTCTTAATGCGAAAGTAGAACAAATAAAATTTGTTGCTAAGAAGATAAACAAAGCTATCGTAGAAAGAGATATCATAGTATCAGAAGATGGGGAACTAAATCTCGATAATTTTGAAGTGTATGAGTAAGATGCAAGTAAAAAAGAACGTTTTAAGCCAACTTCTCTCTACTATTGATGAGGTTGCACTTAAAAAGACAAGCAATCGAATGATGATTGCTGCAAAGATTGGTAATGCACTTAAAGATAAGGGTATATCACAAAAGGAATTTGCCAAGAAATTAAAAAAGTCTGAGTCTGAAGTTTCTTCATGGTTATCAGGCGATAGGAACTTTACAATAGATACGCTTACGGAGATTTCACTGGCACTTGATATATCGCTGTTGGATACCGAAGTACAATCCGTTTACTCATTTCCTACTCGTATTTTTTTACCCGAGACAGGAAATGTGTCAAATACAAAGATTTCCGTTAGTTCGCAATGGACATGTAGCTTAGGTTATATCGATTGTAGAAATAAAACTCAAAAGGTAGGATAATGAAAAATGGAGATAAAATAGAGTTTGCCATTGTAGGAATGCAAGAAGATTCCTATAAGGTCAATTACGATATTGACTTTTCAAAGCTAAACCAAGAAGAGTTAGAGTTTCAGATAGAGCAACGTATCAACGTATCTGCTGAACCTGAAAACATAATCATTTCAATGCGAGTACATTTAATGAATGGTGCTGAAGAAATAGCTATGCAAGGCGTTAGAGCTATCTTCAAGGTAAAACCTTTCAACAGCTTTGTAAATGACATGCAGGAAGATGATTTAAAGGTGTCTAATCCCGCGCTTATAGACACGTTTATAAGTGTGTGTATTGGTGCTATCCGTGGTATGCTTGTAAAGAATCTGAAAGGAACACCTTTAGATAATGTGGTGCTACCACTGATACCTATGAATGTTATTAGAGCTAATTCTACAAAACGAACGAAATAAATAGTGGTAAATCATAATAAACGTAATGACTTTAACTGCAGTCCTTACATTTAGATAACGAGTGAATGAGTTCCAAACTTGTTCACTCGTTTTCTTTTTGCTAATCTATTATCCTTTTTCACAAACATCTTGTCCACTCGTTAACTTGTTTAACTCGTCGACTAACACCCTTATAGACCTTCAAATTCTTTCCAATGTTTGCAGAATTGGAAAGAATTGGAAAGGTTGATAACTTGACACATAATTCATAATTCATAATCCATAATCCATAATTATGATTACCGATGTAGTGACGGTTCAAAGCTCAAGGGTTAAACACAATTGTAGGTATATAGGAAGCAATAGTCAGCGAGACACCCAATTGCCAACAGAGTCTTAGGACATAATGTGTAGGGACTTGCGAATGCTCATCCTCACACACCTACTATTCATATACTACTTATGGGTAAGACTTCAATGACATCAAATACTACAAAGTATAAACTACCAGCTACAATTCCCGCAAAAAGATAGTTTCCATTGATTCTTGTTACGATCTTTCACAATAAGAATGCCTTTCACATTATAGAATTCACTATCACCTTTGCTTTGTGTATGGTTGATTGTCACTTTTAAAGTAAACCTTTTATTCTTGTACCAAAATACGTCTTTCCGATTGGACACAAGAGTAAACTCTTCTAAACGACGATTAATCACCATGTAGGCTGTGGTTGCAAGGTCATTCACCATTATGTAGCTTTTATTTCGCATTTTGTTTGGATACTTATAAAAGACACAACATCCACCATCTATCTCTGATGGTATAGAGTCGAAGCTTCCTATTTCAATGCTGACATTCGATTTTATCTCTGCAAAAGATGTGAGAGAATATAGTATTGAAAAACAAGTAATTATAGATATCTTCAAAGTATTCATTTCTATTTGTTTTATAATTTCACTTAGGCGTAGTTATCTCTTTTTGTTTGCAAATATACAAAATAGTTACTATATACGGTATTTAAAGCATATAATATCTTACTAACCCAAGTTTAACACCCACTTTCGTCTAAATCTAACTATCACCGTACTTTCCTCGTTCTTCTTATGGGCTCTGTGTCCTACAAATTTTATTCTTTTTGAATGGTGAGTGTTTTAAGTTTAACTTATCGTAAATCTGCTTGGGTTTCTTCTCATTTTTTATGTAGCTTATATAGTAGAACTATCCCAAAAATTTATGAAAAATAATTTTGCCTGTTAAACTTGGGTTAACTGCGAATTACGCGAATAACACGAATTATTTAGCAATAAGTTTAGCGTAATTAGTGAAATTCGTAGTTCTAATCAAAAAGTTAACTGCGAATTACGCGAATGACACGAATTATTTAGCAATAGGTTTAGCGTAATTAGTGAAATTCGTAGTCATTAACGGTACATATCATAAAGTTCAATGTTCAAACCTCAATATTCAAAGGATAAAAATCATTAGCGTAATTAGTGAAATTGGTAGTTCTAATTAAAAAGTTGACTGCGAATTACGCGAATGGCACGAATTATATAGCAATAGGTTTAGCGTAATTAGTGTAATTCGTAGTTGGTATTACTTTGCAATAATGATAAGAAAAATTCGTAATATGTATTCGAATTTCTTTTACATTTTAGTTGATGAAAGGGTAGGGGAAAGGGTTAAAAATGTATTATTTCAGAGTCTTTGTAAGTGTCTTATTCTCAATTAGTTGTGAGAATGCGTTTTTAAAGGTGCTTATTAAGGTCCCAAAAGGGCGTTAGTAAGCGTCTTAAAGGGCATCTTTTGCAAGCCAAAAGGGCGTTAATATGAACGCTATTAACGCCCTTCTGAATGATAGTGGACGAGTGGACAGGTTAGAAAAGTAAACAAGTTGCTTGTTATGGTGGGAAGTAGACGAGTAGACAAGTTAGAAAAGTTACTTGTTATAAAGGAAAAATCGTTCTTATGTTACCTTGTCTCTCTTCGCAATCAACTTGTTTACTCGTCTAACTCGTTCACTTGTCCACTTCATAACAAACAACTTGTTCACTTGTCTACTCGTTCACTCGTCCACTTGCAACAAAAAACCGTGCTAAGGTCCGCAAAGACCTTGGCACGGTATGTGACTAACGCTATGGAATTATTATTGCGTCGATTTAGTAGTTTGACTCCTCAACCTGGAAGAAACTCTGTGGGTGGTTACATACAGGGCAAACAGCTGGAGCCTTCTTGCCGATAACGATGTGACCACAGTTGCGGCATTGCCAGATGCAGTCGCCATCACGAGAGAATACTACGCTATCCTCGATGTTCTTCAAGAGCTTGCGGTAACGCTCCTCGTGGTGCTTCTCAACCGCACCAACGCCGCGGAACTTAACAGCCAACTCTGGGAAGCCTTCTTCCATAGCATCCTTTGCCATCTGCTCGTACATATCAGTCCACTCGTAGTTCTCACCAGCTGCTGCGTCAGCGAGGTTCACGGTTGTTGTAGGGATATCACCACCGTGGAGGAACTTGAACCAAATCTTAGCATGCTCCTTCTCGTTGCGTGCTGTCTCCTCGAAGAAACCTGCAATCTGCTCATAGCCGTCCTTCTTAGCCTTTGAAGCATAGTAGAGATACTTAGTGTGTGCCTGGCTCTCACCAGCGAAAGCGTTCTTAAGGTTCTGCTCAGTCTTAGTACCCTTCAAAGCCTCTGGGTTGAACTCCTTGAACTTCGCAGCCTTAGCGTGGCATACTGGGCACTCTGCTGGAGCCTCTGTTCCCTCGTGGATGTAACCACAAACGGTGCAAATAAATTTCTTTTTCATAATGTTCTTGTATTTGTATAATGTTCTTGTATTATAATAATGATATGTGTACGAATTACGGATAGTATCGCTTTAATATCCACTGATAATCAGTTGGATATCTATTGTGTTCTTGCTCTGTAATTATTACAATCTTTCTGGGTGCAAAGTTATTAATTATTTCCGAATCTGTCAACTTTAATCGCTCTTTTTTTATACCAAACGACCTATTTAGACAACGAATAATTAATGAATGAATAGTAATAACAGAGCGCATAAAAAGCTAAAAACCTCTGTGTTTCAAGTTTCCAAATAGGATGTTTCAGACCCCAAGCTCCAATCATAAAGTTAACTACGAATTACGCGAATCATTATACTTTGAACTTTGAGGTTTGAACTTTGAACTTTATGATATGTACCTTTAATGACTACTAATTACGCGAATGCCACGAATTATTATACTTTGAACTTTGAACTTTGAACTTTATGATATGTACCTTTAATGACTACTAATTACGCGAATGACACGAATCATTATACTTTGAACTTTGAGGTTTGAACTTTGAACTTTATGATGTGTACCTTTAATGACTACGAATTACGCGAATGACACGAATTTTTATACTTTGAACTTTGAGGTTTGAACTTTAAACTTTATGATATGTACCTTTAATGACTACTAATTACGCGAATGACACGAATTATTTAGTAATAAGGATTTGTGTAATTAGCGAAATTCGTAGTCATAGAAAGTTCCAAGTTCAAATCATAAAGTTCAATGTTCAATGTTCAAAGTTCAAAGTTAAAAGAGTTCAAATCATAAAGTTCAATGTTCCAAGTTCCAAGTTCCAAGTTTCGTGTTTTTAGTTAAAAAAATCTTAGTTAAATAATTGTAGTTTATAAAAATATGGTGTATCTTTGCCACTCAGTAACAAAAACAACTATTAGCTAAAAACCAAAAGGAGTTCGGAAACCAAGTAAACCTAAGCTTGGGGACGGGCGACAAGATCTATAAAATGAAAAAGAAGAAAGCCAAGATTTTACTTGCTGCCTTGTTATTGGCAGTGGGAGAGACCGCGTTCGCTGACGGAAAGGCAGTGAGTGGTATTCGACAAATCAATCCAACAACGGTAGAGATTACTTATAGCGACGGTGGCGTGATGACAATAGACTTCTATGGTCAGAATGTATTTCGCCTTTTTCGCGACCCCAAGGGTGGCATCGTTCGTGATCCAGTTAGTAATCCTCCAGCACGTATCCTCCTCGATAATCCACGTAAGAACGCAGGACGACTGAGCGTTAATGAGACTGATGCCGATGTAGCTGTCGCAACAGCTGAGGTGCGCGTGCGCTTCGACCGCAGCACGGGGTTGATGACTGTCACCGACCTTCGCAATGGTAAGGAGGTTATTAAGGAGGTGAAGGGAGTCGACTTCCAAAAGAATCGCACCACCGTTACCCTCGCCAATGCAGCAGGAGAGTATTTCTATGGTGGCGGTGTACAAAACGGTCGCTTCTCACATCGTGGCAAACGCATTGAGATTGTCAATACCAACAGCTGGACCGATGGTGGTGTTGCTTCGCCAGCTCCGTTCTATTGGTCAACAGGGGGCTATGCTGCCATGCCTTACACCTTCGCTCCCGGTGCCTACGACTTCGGAAGTACGGATAAGAACACGGTGACAATCAGTCATGATATGCCTTATCTCGACCTCTTCCTGATGGTTGATACAACCCCAGTTTCTTTGCTTCAAGATTATTATCAGCTGACCGGTAACCCCGTCTTATTGCCAAAGTTTGCTTTCTATGAGGGTCACCTTAATGCCTACAACCGAGACTATTGGAAGGAGACAACCGAAGAAGGCAAGGGCATCCTCTTTGAAGACGGCAAGCGATATGTAGAAAGTCAGAAGGACAATGGCGGTATCAAGGAAAGTCTTAATGGTGAAAAGCAGAACTATCAGTTCTCTGCACGTGCCGTTATCGACCGTTATAAGAAAGACGATATGCCATTGGGTTGGATTCTTCCTAACGATGGTTACGGAGCTGGATATGGGCAAACTTCGACCCTCGATGGTAATATAGCCAACCTCAAGAGCCTTGGCGATTATGCCCGTAAGAACGGTGTAGAGATTGGTTTGTGGACACAGTCAAACCTCCACCCAGTCGATAGCATCCCAGCACTCTTGCAACGCGACATCGTGAAAGAGGTGCGTGATGCAGGCGTACGTGTCTTGAAGACCGACGTAGCATGGGTCGGTGCGGGCTATTCCTTTGGACTCAATGGTATTGCCGACGTAGCTAATATCATGCCTTACTACGGCAGCGATGCGCGTCCGTTCATTATCACCCTCGACGGCTGGGCTGGTACACAGCGTTATGGTGGTGTATGGTCGGGCGACCAAACCGGTGGCGAGTGGGAGTATATCCGTTTCCACATCCCAACTTATATCGGCTCTGGACTCTCTGGAATGGGTAATATTACGAGCGATATGGACGGTATCTTCGGCGGAAAGAACCTCTCAGTGAACATCCGTGACTTCCAGTGGAAGACCTTTACACCTATGCAGTTGAATATGGATGGGTGGGGTAGCAACCCTAAGTATCCACAAGCTTTGGGCGAACCAGCCACAAGTATCAACCGTTCTTACCTCAAACTCAAGTCTATGCTCCTGCCTTACACCTACTCATGTGCCCATGAGGCGGTGACTGGCAAGCCACTCATGCGTGCGATGTTCCTTGATGATAGCAACGATTATACCCACAGCAGTGCTACACGCTACCAATATATGTATGGTCCTTCGTTCCTCGTGGCACCTGTCTATCAGAACACGGCAGCCGACAAGGAGGGCAACGATGTGCGCAATGGCATCTACCTCCCAAAGGGAACATGGTACGATTACTTCACGGGTGCTACTTACGAAGGTGGTTGCATACTCAACGATTACTTCGCACCCATCTGGAAGTTGCCTGTCTTGGTGAAGTCGGGTGCTATCATTCCGATGATCAACGCGAATAATAACCCTTCTGAGATTGACAAGAACCGTCGTGTCTTTGAACTCTATCCAGACGGTAAGACCGAGTTCACACTCTATGATGACGATGGTACAACACAGAAATATCTCTCTAATGAGAAGGCAACAACCCGCATCACCTCCGATCTTAACGATAAGCAGGTGCTGACCGTAAGTATCGACAAGACCGAAGGAACGTTCGATGGAATGGTGAAAAATCAGTCAACAACCTTCTATCTGAACACCAATGCAAAGCCTAAGAAGCTCACAGCCGTTGTCGGTGGTAGGAAGATTCGACTCACAGAGGCAGAGCAGGGCGATAACACATGGCAGTATGTTCAGGCTTCGAATATCAACCGTTTCTCAACCGTTGGCAGCGAGATGGAACGCCTTTTGGTAACTAAAAATGCCCAAATCATCGTACGTTTGGCTTCCTGCGACATCACAAAGGAGGCAGTAACGCTCCGCATTGATGGTTTCACACGTCTGAATAAGTCGAATGAAACCCTGCGAAAGAAGGGCACTCTGACAGCTCCAGAACTCCTCGAGGCTGATATTCAGTCGTATAGTGTCACGCCAAAGTGGAAGCCAGTGCAGAATGCTGACTACTATGAGATAGCCTTCAACGGTCAGACTTATACCACTATCCGCCACAATTCGCTCCTCTTCGACGATCTCCAGCCTGCCACCGACTATGATTTCAAGGTGCGTGCAGTCAATAGCGAGGGTGCAAGTGAGTGGACGCCACTACACGTGAAGACGGCTGTCAACCCACTAGAGTATGCTATCCAAGGACTTACCGCAACCTCTACCGCCCGTGATATGGAAGGTTTCGAAATCAACCGACTCGTTGACTTCAGTACGACTGGCGACATCTGGCACACCTATTATTATACGAAGGCGGTGCCATTCGACTTCACTGTCGACCTCCATAGCACCAACACCCTCGACAAACTGCAGTATGTTCCACGTGCAAATGGCGGTAACGGTACGATTACGAAGTGCGATATCGCTGTCAGCAAAGACGGTAGAAACTGGACAGAAATCGGTCCACAGCAGTGGGCTCGAGATGGTAGAACGAAGGAAGTGACGCTATCTACCCACCCAGTGGTACGTTATGTGAAGGTGAGTGTGAAGGAAGCTGTTGGCAACTTCGGCTCTGGTCGCGAGTTCTATGTCTTCAAAGTGCCGGGCACAAAGACAATTCTTCCGGGCGATATCAACCTTGATGGTAAGGTAGACGAGAACGACTTCACCTCTTATATGAACTATACAGGACTTAAGAAGGGCGATGCCGACTTCGATGGTTATATCTCTGGTGGCGACATCAACGGCAACGGTCTCATTGATGCTTACGACATTTCGAATGTTGCCATGCACCTTGAGGATGGTTGGAACGACGATGACGTAGCCCCTGTTGGCGGTAAGGTTTACTACGAATACAACCGTAAGTCTTACGCTGCAGGCGACGATGTCATCATCAAGGTGAAGGGTAAGGACCTGCAGTCAGTCAATGCCTTCAACCTTATCTTCCCATATAGTCCGAAGGAATTGCAGTTCGTTAAGGTTGAGACCGACCCATCAATGGTAATGCGCAACCTCACCTACGACCGCCATCACAGCGATGGTTCTCAGGTACTCTATCCAACCTTCGTGAATGTGGGCGACCACCATACGATCAATGGCGATGCCGACCTCCTCGTCATCCGTATGAAAGCCCTCAAACCATTCACTGTTAAGAACACAACTGCCAAGGGCTTGTTGGTGGATAAGCAGTTGAATCAGGTGGAGTTAAAGTAGAACCAACCAGCCCCTCCCCCTTACCCCTCCCCCAAAGGGAGGGGAGTGAAATGCGAGGTACCCCGTAAGAAGTAAACGAGTGGGCGAGTTATATGTCACAAAGCATATAACTCGTTAACTTGTCTACTTGTCTACTTGTCTACTTGTCAACTTGTCTTCTAAAAACCTCTATGCTATCTTTGAACTTTTCCGTGTGACATTACGTCATAGTTTTAAACCCGAATCTGTCATTAGATTCTAAACTTATTTTGTACAAATATCAATTAGTTTGTCTATCTTTGCAGCGCCAACGTAGCAGACTACGCCAAGGTACGAAGACTGACACGATGCTGATAAGAAAATAAAAGGCATTAGAAATCAATATAATTAGTAAGCTTTATGAGCATTGTAATCTACTAACCGATTCGGATTTAATCACATTTAAGGAATGTGCGAAGCCTTAGCACTGAGTGTGCAGAGGGTAAACACCATTGGTGCAAGCCGTCCACACAATTTTAATAGTGCATGAATAAGTGCTTGAACATTACCGAAGAGAACTTAAGGAAACAATTATTTATTTTTTACATATATGTTATTCGAAAGATTTTTACGCAATAAGTCTCTGATGGCGGCAATGGCATTGACCGCTGTTATGCCAAGTGTTGCGAAGGCTTCGATTCTGTCAGCTGCTCCAACGGCTGAGGGGGAGAACCAGCAACTCAAGGCGGGAGTTTATTTCATTGTTAATGACAAACGTCAGGCAGGCACAGACCTCCACGTCTATGTTGACGAGAGTGGTTTGCATGGAAAGAATTATACTTCTCTTGCAGCAGACTATTCTAATGCTTTTCTCCTTCATGCTAAGGGCGACAAGTATACCATTCAGAGTTTGAAGGATGGTAAGTATGTGCAGAATGTCAATGGTAACAGTGTCCCTTATAAGACAGGCAACGACGCTCATAAGTTCCAGATTGTTTATCAGTCACAGTCAAGTGGTACGGGTAAGTCTTACTTCAATATCTATAATGATCAGGTAGGAGGAAACCAATTCTGCTGGCACCTCGATGCTCAGAGAAACGTTGTACGTTGGTATCCTTTGAGAGATAACGGCAGAATAGCACTCGGACCAAGTGAGTTCCGTCTTGATCCAGTGACTTCTCTCAGCAAGCAGCAGGTTCTCGATCGTTTGGCTGAGTTGACAAAGATTGTTGACCCACGTAAGGATTTGAATAAGTACTATCAGATTGTGTCTGATACTTACGGCAGAGCAATGCGTGAGGACTATATTGTTGGAGAGTTGTCTACGGGTGGTTTCGTTGATACCGACTACAGCTACTGTTGGAAATTAGTGAAGTTGGGTAGCGGTCGTTATGCTTTCCAGAATGCTGTTACAGGTAAGTATATTGCTCAGCAGAATGGTCAGACAAGCCGTTACTATACAACATCTGAGGAGCAGGGCAATGGCTTTGAGTTCAATCTTAACGAAAGTGACCCATACGTATTGACTTTCGAGATGGTTGATGCTTACAACGTAGGTATTCACTGTGCTGAGAGTCAGGGCTATCATCCAGTAGGATGGTATGTGAACAACGAGGCTAATAAGTGGGTCTTCAAGGTGGCTACAATCGATCAGGCAAAGCTTAAGGAGCAGCAGGATGCTTACAAGGCACGTGTCAACTTGACCAAGAATGTGGATGTCTATGCTGAGAAAGTGGCAAAGTATTTCACTAACAGTGCCGCTACTGAGGTTACTGCCGCTACAAAGGCGATGACCGATGAGGCTTTAAAGGCGCAGATGACTACCGAGGGTGTGCCACAGGGTTTGCAGGAGGTTGTGTTGAAGATTAAGAACCAGAGCTGGACCGTTTACCCAAGTGGTCGCAACTGGGAGAAGCAGTTCCGCATCGCTGACTATAAGGTTTACAGCGAGAATAACTATAATGCTTGGGCGCGTTCAATGGGTATCGGCTACGATTATGGTAGTATGACGAATCCAACAGGTGTTACTGCTCGTGATGGCGAGGACCTCTTCGTCTTCCTTGGCGATGACATCCCACAGGATGCAACAGTGCAGATTGAGCTCGTACCATTGGGTACACGCAGTGCTGGTAAGTACTATAGCTTGAAGAAGGGATTGAACATTATCCTCAATCAGGGTGAGAACAACGTATTCGTTAACTATATCGGTCGTACCTTCAACAACGGTAAGTACCTTAGAGATTATAAGCCTATGAACATCCACATTGAGGGTGGTAAGGTGAATGGTTACTTCGATCTTACGAAGGGTAACACCAATGAGGACTGGCAGACAATGCAGTCAGACGGTCTTGTTTGGGCTAAGGCGTTCAACTTGAAGGGCGAATTGGTTGTTATGAACATGCCAAGTCAGGCTTGCAAGGACTACACTCCTGTTCACATGAAGGAACTTGTTGAGATCTGGAACAGCATCGTACAGCGTGAGGACGACCTCATGGGCTTCCGTGCTGCTGAGCGTGATAAGTGCAACAATGTCCTCAATGCTACTGCCGTTGATCATGGTTATATGTATGCTACGACCGGTGGTACCTATTATAACTACAACACTCTCGGCGACGTACTCAACTACGACAAGATGAAGTGGGGTAATGGTACACTCTGGGGTCCTGCTCATGAGTTCGGTCATAACCATCAGCAGCTGTTCAATACGGCAGGTATGACGGAGATTTCTGTCAATATGTACTCTAATATGGTGATGTTTACTTCTGGTCGCGTAACCAGTCGTTCAGAAAACTGTTCTTATACAGATGTTGACGGTAAGAAGTATGACGGTGTTTGCGAGAGTGCAGTTTCAACCTATGCTGATCGCTTTGCTAATAAGAAGATGTGGTTTGAATATGGCACATGGGGTACAACGCAGATGTACTACAAGCTCTATATGATGTTCCATTCGACTGGTCTTGATAATCAGTTCTGGCATAAGTGCCTTGATTATCTCCGTACCCACCGCCTTGAAGGTCAGGGAACAGCCAACTGTCAGGGTCAGAACGACTACTTACTCTTTGCTAAAGCGTGTTGTGTAGCAGCCAATCAAGACCTCTCAAGCTTCTTTGAAGCATGGGGACATTTCTATGATGTGAACGGTTCTGTTATCGGTGACTACAGCAACACAACCATGTATACCACAAGAGCACAGTGGATGGAGGCTAAGAAGTTTATGCAGCAGTTCCCTAAGGGCCCTGCAAACAATATGATTTTCATTGACGATCATATCCGTCGTACTCCTGCTACATATCCTGGTGCGGCCCCTGGCACAATGCGTGAGGACTTCAATGGTGCCGTACGTGTTGGTACTATGGGCGACTTCGGCTCATGGGATCAGTTTAAGAGAGACAGCCTCGGTCAGGGTTATGCTATTATCAAGACGCAGAGCGATGCTAATGGCCGTCGCACCTATACTATGGAGGCTAAGAACAGCCACGTGGTAGGTTTCAAGATTTACGACAGTAAGGGTCAGCTTATCTACTTTGCTAACACCAAGACCTTCACTATTCCTAAGAAAGTGATGGAGGATGCTAACAACGATATCAAGGTTAAGGTTTGTGGTTCAGATGGTTCTGAGGTTGATCCAGGTACCATTCCAACAGGTATCAAGACCTTCACCGCACCATCAAATGGCGGTAAAGTAGATGTTTATAGCATCTATGGTGTCCTCGTTCGCAGTAAGGTGAACCCAGAGACAGCCCTCGAAGGCTTACCTAACGGCGTTTACGTTGTTGGTGGTAAGAAGGTGGTAGTGGGTAAATAAGAAGCCGAAGCAGCAGCCAACTGGCCCCACCCCCAACCCCTCCCCCATAGGGAGGGGAGTGATTAGCGAGATACCCCTATGATAGGAAAAGCTGTTTAGTCATTCCTAAGCAAACAGTTTCCTGCACTCCCCCTCTCTGTAGGAGAGAAGGGGTTGGGGGGTGAGGCTTTATAAGATTTAAAGACAGAGTAATACGTTCGTTTGTTACTCTGTCTTTTTTCTATTATTAGTCCTTTTTGTACTTACTAACTATTTCCATTTCTCAGGTATAGAAACAGACTGATTTCCAACTGTGATAGTATGGGGCATGACAGCATTACGAAATCGACGTTCATTCTTTTCGAGAAATACCCATTTGCTATGAAAGGTTCTGAGGTGATTATGTAATTCAAGAGCGTGGCTACCAGGTGGAAAAAAGACCTTTACCTTTTTATCAGGATAATTAGTATGTATAAATTGTAATGGAGGAATTAAGTCAGTATCAGCGCTGATAAGTACAACAACATCTGTTTTATCTTGAACACAATCAGCCATCATACGGACTGAGATGTTTAGTTTTTATTTGCTGTCACTTTTAACATTTCAAGTAGTCCCAATGTAAATCAATAAGTTAGAACGTAATCGTAAGTGACAGTAATGACAGCAAAATTATTTTTAAGGAACTACCTTCTTATAATGATTCGTGCCATTAGTACCATTCGTAGTTCAAATTCTAAAGGCGACTACGAATAACGCAAATTGCACGAATCACTTAGCAATAAGAATTCGTGTCATTAGAGAAATTCGTAGTCGTTCGTAGTTCTGATCATAAAGTTCAAAGTTCAAACCTCAAAGTTCAAAGGGACTACGAATTACGCGAATTGCACGAATCACTTAGCAATAAGAATTCGTGTCATTAGAGAAATTCGTAGTCGTTTGTAGTTCTGATCATAAAGTTCAAAGTCCAAACTTCAAATTTCAAAGGGACTACGAATTACGCAAATTGCACGAATCACTTAGCAAAAGAATTCGTGTCATTCGTGCCATTCGTAGTTCTGATCATAAAGTCCAAACTTCAAATTTCAAAGGGACTACGAATTACGCAAATTGCACGAATCACTTAGCAAAAGAATTCGTGTCATTCGTGCCATTCGTAGTCGTTCAATATTTGTAGTTCTAATCATAAAGTTCAAAGTTCAAACCTCAAAGTTCAAAGTTAACAGTTCAAAGTTAACAGTTCAAAGGTAACAGTTATTTTACCGTATAAACAGTCGAGGTTAGTTTCATCTTTTCGACATCAAACGTAGTGAGGTAAGAAGTATCTGCGAAGGCTGTTGAGAGAACGGAGAACCTCTTTATCCCATACAGGTCGCAACCATAAAGCATATAGTTAGCGATATCTGTCGTTGTGAAATAAGGTGTCATCGGAGTATGTGAGTGTATTACCTCTGTTATCTCTTCACCATTCATTGTTATTGGCTGCTCAAGAAAACTACGATGAAACCTGCGCCAACTGAGTATGTTCATATCCTTATCAAAGTCGAAAGCATAGTCATCACCGATAGGAATCACCCCATGCTTTGTTGTGCCATGCAGAAGATATAGTCTATAACCGCCTTTCTCCAAAGGGAGCAAGTCCCAGTTCAAGCCAGAAGTGTTAGCCAAGAAAATACTATCTCCCTTCTCTTTTATGACCTTACGAGGTGCAATCTGCTTTGCTTTGAGCTGTTCAATCTCGGTTGGTTTAAGTTTACGTGGTGTGGCAGAACAGACATAGAAACTCGTGTCGTTACTTAGGTGGAGCGTCAGTTCAAAAACGGTCTGTTCCTTATCAAGGTTAGCAAAGATATAACGCCATGTCAGGTTTCCTTCTTCAAAAGCGGTAGCAGAATTGATTTCCTCTCTCTTGACATTATATTTCATAAGCGAATCAGTAGCTCGCCACGCCAATTTCTCATAAGTATACAACCACATTCCTTCCGCAAGGATAGAGTCATTGATAGCTTGGAAACGCTCTGGAGAGGGTGCAGTCAACTTCTTTGGTGCAGTCTGTGCCTTACCATAAATGGAGAAACATAAGAAGAAAAGTACGAACAAGATCGGTTTTGTCTTGGATTTGCAAAGTAATGTTTTCATAATAATATTTGTTTAGGAAGCCTCACCCCCCAGCCCCCTCCAGCCTCACCCCCCAACCCCCTCTCCGAAAGGAGAGGGGGAGTGCTGGAAACAATTCGCTTGAGGATGAAAGCCTTGTTTGAGCTAATCTGTTTTGGTAAATCCTTTCAATCATTCCCCAATCTCATAGGGGGTATCTCGCATTTCACGCCCCTCCCTATGGGGGAGGGGACGGGGGAGGGGCCAGTTGGTTGGTTTGCCAGTTGGTTTGCTTTTACTCCTCCATCAACTTTCTATATCTACCCTTCTTAATCTCCTCATTGCCGAGTCGGCGTGCCTTATTGATTTCGTAATCAGAGAAGCCACCTTCGAAGTAGACAACTTCACCATTACCCTCAAAGGCAAGGATGTGGGTACAGATACGGTCGAGGAACCAACGGTCGTGGCTGATGACAACCGCACAACCGGCAAATGCCTCAAGACCTTCCTCCAATGCACGGAGTGTATTCACGTCGATATCGTTGGTAGGCTCATCGAGAAGGAGGACATTACCTTCCTGCTTCAATGCCATAGCCAACTGAAGACGGTTGCGCTCACCACCAGAGAGTACTGAACAAAGCTTGCTCTGGTCGGTTCCTGAGAAGTTGAAACGTGAGAGATAAGCACGTGAATTGATGTCACGTCCACCCATACGAATCGTCTCGTTGCCTTGTGAAACTACGTCATATACCGTCTTGTTAGGGTCGATATCCTTGTGCTGCTGGTCAACATAAGCAAGTTTAACGGTCTTACCTACCTCGAACGTACCTCCATCAGTCTGCTCCAAGCCCATGATAAGGCGGAAGAGCGTAGTCTTACCTGCACCGTTAGGACCGATAACACCTACGATGCCGTTAGGAGGCAACATGAAGTTGAGATCATTGAAGAGTACCTTCTCGCCAAAAGCCTTCTTTACGTGCTGTGCTTCGATAACCTTATTACCCAAGCGTGGACCGTTAGGAATAAAGATTTCGAGCTTCTCCTCACGTTGTTTCTGCTCCTCGTTGAGCATCTGTTCGTAAGAATTCAGACGCGCCTTACCCTTTGCCTGACGAGCTTTTGGCGCCATGCGCACCCATTCCAACTCACGCTCCAAGGTCTTGCGACGCTTAGAAGCCGACTTCTCTTCCTGCTCCATGCGCTTTGTCTTCTGATCAAGCCATGAAGAGTAGTTGCCCTTCCATGGAATACCCTCGCCACGGTCGAGTTCAAGAATCCACTCGCTCACATCGTCCAAGAAGTAACGGTCGTGGGTAACAGCGATAACAGTACCCTCATACTGCTGCAAATGCTGCTCCAACCAGTCGATACTCTCAGCATCAAGGTGGTTGGTAGGCTCATCGAGCAACAACACGTCTGGCTTCTGAAGGAGCAGACGGCAGAGGGCAACACGGCGGCGCTCACCTCCAGAGAGGTTGGTCACTGGCAAATCACCCTTAGGACAACGCAGTGCATCCATCGCCCTTTCGAGTCGTGAATCAATGTTCCAGGCGTCCGTTGCATCGATAATATCCTGCAACTCAGCCTGACGCTGCATCAGCTTATCCATCTTGTCAGCATCAGAGTAATACTCCTCCAAGCCAAACTTTACGTTGATATCGTCGTATTCCTTCAGCGCATCATAGATATGCTGCACACCTTCCATAACATTCTCCTTCACGGTCTTCGCCTCATCGAGTGGTGGATCCTGTGGCAGATAACCCACCGAATAGCCCGGACTCCATACCACTTCGCCCTGTGTTGGTTCCACAAGACCAGCGATAATCTTCATCAGCGTAGACTTACCTGCGCCGTTGAGACCAATAATACCTATCTTTGCACCATAGAAGAACGAGAGGTAAATGTTCTTCAGAATCTGTTTCTGGTTCTGTGGGATAATCTTCGATACACCCACCATTGAGAAGATAATCTTCTTGTCGTCTACTGTTGCCATTTATTCTTTCGTTTGTTTTGTAGGCAAAGATAACGAAAATAATTCATATTGGCAAATCAAGACAGAAAGACAAGAGCCGTCATGTGCTTAATGAGAAGACAGAATGACATAATGACAGAAGGTATAATGACAAAAGAAACAGGAGCTATAATGTGTTTATTGAAAAGACATAATAAAAAAGGACAGAGAGTAGAATGACAAAAGAAACAAGAGAGGCGATGGCAAAAGACTGAAGAGTAGGGGAGTATCGCACTTGAGCTTTGAATTTTCCTTACATAATAACGACAAAAACACCCCTAAGAATACCCAAAAACAGCCTTTTTGAATGTCTTTGTAACTAACAGTATATCAAACTATTGCAGGCTCGTAATGCAAAAGGTGCTTAATTAGACTCCAAAAGGGCGTTAATAAGACCTCAAAAGGGCACCTTTTGCAAGCCAAAAGGGCGTCTTTAAGAAGCTAAAAGACTATATGTTGAAACACAGTATATAGAAAATTGTTTACAAACAAACGCTCCCACCTCCCCCGACCCCTCCAAAGGAGGGGAGTGCCTAATAGATAAAGATTAGCAGAGTAAACTGATTGTCTTTTGGCTGATTTCGTTTTTTATCATTACCCCATTTGGCACTCCCCTCCTTTGGAGGGGTTGGGGGAGGTCCCCTTTTATCATTATCCTCCGTCATCTGTTTGACACTCCCCTCCTTTGGAGGGGCTGGGGGAGGTCCCCTTTTATCATTATCCTCCGTCATCTGTTTGACACTCCCCTCCTTTGGAGGGGTCGGGGGGGGCTCTCATATATCCTCAAACATTTGTTAAAACATTACACCTTTTTTGTACTTTTAACAATATTAGAATCCTTTGTTTGGTAAAATTATCGTAATTTTGCACCAAATCTTATAATAAAGCTTATTATAGCTAAAAGAGAGATTCAGGAAAACGGTTTACGATAATGTATTCACGTGTTATGCCACTAAGCGATACACCACAGGAAATCATATAAAAAAAAACGAAATAAATTACTCAAGTAAAATGAAAAAGAATTATGAAAAGCCATGCTGTTCAAGTATGGTCGTAGCTGTTGAGCAAGCTATGTTAGCAGGAAGCCCTGGTGCGGCTAATCAGAATTACAACCAAAAAAAGGAGACAGAACTTAATTCTTCTACTGCAGGAGGAAGTAATCCTGCCAAGATAGGTTTCTTTCAAGACGAAGATTTTACGAACCATTAAAAGAAAGTTTACATGACATTTAAGAAGATTTACGGTCTCATCCTTGGTGTTGTTGCCGTAGGCTTGGCATCATGTTCAAGCGATTTGAATAATGAGGGTAATACCCCTATTAACCCTACTAAGACTGCAAAACGTTCATTGACTTTATCTGCTAACAATGCGACGACTCGTTCTTATATCAGTCTGCAAGACGGTAACCAGTGGAGAAAGGGTGATAGATTTATTGTTTATAACTTAACCTCTCCTGCTGGTACTGATGAGTTAGTAGCAAAAGGCGATGGTGCTAATACATTGTTGGAAGGTAATGTAACTTGTGCTGATAATAACGAGATCGCTGTTTTCTTCCCTTACCAGAATAGTGCTGGTGTTGGAAACCAGCATAAAGTAGATATTAGCTTAAATATGAGTAATTTGTCTGAGAATGGACAAGTTGTGAACCGTGCACAAGATGGTAAGTTAGAGAATCTGAAATACTTTGACTTCAGTTATGGTACAACACGCGTTAGGACTACACCTGGAAGCAATAATGTAACAGGTAACGTTCAGATGCATAAGCAGTATGCTGTGCTTCGTCTGAAGTTCAAAGCAGATGGTCAAGAACTTAAGAACCTAAAGAAACTTACCATTTCGAATGTTTTCACAAGTGGTAGATTCGATATGAGTACAGGTCAATTGACAGAGAAACAGAAGGGCGATATTACTATTACCCCTTCAGCTCCACTTGATTCGTTTGTTGTAGCAGTATTCCCAGAGGAACATTTCCAACCAACCTTTACAGTTGTAGGAAGTGATAATAAGACTTATCGTTTCTCTGTTGGTGTGGATTTACCAATAGCGAACGCTGACTACGCCCCTTATGTAGTTGCGGTTAAAGAGATTACTCCATACATTGAAATTGATGGTGTGAAGTGGGGTAAGTATAACCTCCAGTACACTCCAAATTCAACAACAGCTGGTTGGAAAGATGGCTATCACCTTGCTAAGAATCCATGGGATTACTTCTATACTGCAAAGTGTGGTTATCCTCTTACGGAGAGTGTTTTGGATGATAGAGTAACTACTTTTGATGGAAAATGGGATCACTTCCGTTGGGGTGATATTGTTAAGGCATCTGACTATTCAGTTGTTAGCAATGGTAATTATAGTTTATGGAATAAAGTTGGAGACATAAATGGTCAGTTTAACTCTGATAAGACTCTTGGTGACTTGGCAGCCTATGCTTCTAATGGGAAGTGGCAGATACCAACAGCATCGGTGTTTGCAAATATGATGTCTAAAACAGCACAAAGCTTCGGTTACTTTATTGATGGTGCGGGAAATACTATTTATGGAGCGTTGTTTGATCCAAATGTACCTGAAAATCAGAAAGGTTGGATTTTAGACAAGAATGGTAATCCTTATCAAAAATCTAACCTCAATGCAACTCAAACAATTGACCGAGACCCTATATTGAGGGAGTTTAAAGAGAAAGACTTTGAAAAGGCTCTTTTCTTCCCTATGGCTGGTATGTATAATGAATACGGTCAAAGTCATTTAGCTAAACCTGGTTCACAGGGTGCTTATTGGCTTGCTACGGGAGGTAATGCAACACAAGCATCGGCATTTGCTCCTTATGTTAGTGAAAGAAATCAAATTTATACGGGAAATACTAAGAGTGCAAAACATGCAAAGCGTGCAATGTACAGCATTCGTCCAATCTATGTAGGACAGTAATATAGAAGGTCGCCCAACAGACTCTTCCCGACTCCTTCCCACGCAGGGAGGGGAGCAGACACAACAATATCCTTGTGGATATGCACGTAGTGGGGAGTTGAAAGAAGGGGGACTGAGAAAGAATACAACCCAAAAGGGAAGATGTAAAAGATGATTTTACGTCTTCCCTTTTTCTTTGGACTAAAAAAAAGCCTCACCCCCCGACCCCCTCCAGCCTCACCCCCCGACCCCCTCTCCGAAGGGAGAGGGGGAGTGCTGGGAACAGTTCGCTTAGAAACGACTAAACAGCTTTTCCTATCATAGGGGTATCTCGCTAATCACTCCCCTCCCTATGGGGGAGGGGCAAGGGGGAGGGGCTGCTTGAGGCTACTTGTGTGCGTGAACAATACTTCTGATTAAAAAAAAAGAACATTTCTTTTGGTATTTGTTGTATAAACGACTATATTTGTAGCACAAAACCTAAATCAATAGAATATATGTCTAATTTTATGAAAGTAAGTCAGAGTCGCAGAAAGCACCCACCATTTGTTAGTGGTCGCTTAGCTTTCTCCTTTGCACTTGGGTTGATGGCATTTGCACCGTCCCCAGTATTAGCCAATGTGGATGCGAACACGAGTATGAGTGTTCAGCAGCAAAAGCAGAGTATCAATGGTGTAGTGAAAGATGCTAATGGCGACCCTGTCATTGGTGCTTCTGTACTGGCAAATGGTACTCCAGTAGGGGTGACCGACATGGATGGTCGCTTCTCAGTCTCTGTCGCTCCGGGTACGGAGTTGAAGATTAGTTATGTTGGTTTTGCCACTCAGAGCGTCATGGTGAGAAGTGGTGTGACGAACTATAACATTACTCTGAAGGATGAGAACAGCGCCTTGAGTGAGGTTGTTGTTGTCGGTTATGGTACACAGAAGAAGGCAAACCTCTCTGGTTCTGTTGCACAACTTGATAGTAAGGCACTTGAAAACCGCCCTATCTCTAACGTGTCTTCAGGCTTGCAGGGCTTATTGCCAGGTATCACGGTGACCGGAGCTGACGGTGCGCCGGGTCTTGACAATGGTTCGATTCTTGTGCGTGGTGTGGGAACATTGAACTCCGCTTCACCTTATATATTGATTGATGGTGTTGAAGCAGGAACGCTCAACTCGCTTGATCCAGAGGATATCGCGAGTATCTCAGTCCTGAAGGATGCTTCTTCAGCTGCCATCTATGGTTCAAAAGCATCTAACGGTGTGATACTGGTAACTACAAAACGAGGGCAGAACGGTGCGCCAAAGGTTAGTTATTCAGGTTATTTTGGTATTCAGAATGCAACAGCCTTGATGGAAAGGATGAATTCTGCCGATGCCGCTTACTATTATAATAAGGCATTGGAGCGTAGTGGTAAGGCTGCACGTTTCTCTGATGAAGCAATTAAGAAGTTCCGTGATGGTTCAGACCCTTACAACTATCCTAATACAGACTGGTACGATCTTGCATTCAAAACCGCTTGGCAGAATCGCCACAGCGTGAACATTACGGGTGGTAATGAGTATGTGAAGTATCTGGCTTCTGCAGGTTATCTTAAGCAGAGCAGTATTCTTCCTAATGCAGGTCGTGAGCAGTTTAATGGTCGTGCAAATCTCGACATGGTGTTGTCAAAGCGCATCACTGCCCATCTTAACCTCGCTTATATCCAAAACAACTATCGTGATGCAAGTAGTGCATACGCTGGTGGAAGTAGCGATCAGATTATTCGTCAGCTGAATATCATCGCCCCTTGGATTGTTTATAAGTATGAAGATGGTACTTATGGTACTGTTTCTGATGGTAACCCAATGGCTTGGTTGGAGTCAGGTATGACCGTAAACCGCAACAACCATAACTTTACGGGTATGATTGGTCTCGACTATCAGATTCTGAAAGACTTGAAGTTGACGCTGCAGGGTGCATACGTTGATGCTTCACAGCGTTACTCTTACTTCCAAAAGTTCATTCAATATAACCCTAATAAGGCCTCTGACCCTAACAAGTTAGAGATTGCTCACTATGACTGGCACCGCACAACCTTCGATGCATTCCTGAACTATGACAAGTCATTTGCGAAGCATAACTTCAAGGCTATGCTCGGTTGGCATACTGAACGCTATAAGTATCTGCCAGACTGGATGTATCGTAAGAACTTCCCTAACAACGAACTTACCGATATGAACGCTGGTGATGCTTCGACACAGCAGAACGCTGGTAACACTCGCGAGCTGTCAATGGTGTCTTACTTCGGTCGTCTGAACTACGACTATGCTGGTCGTTACCTCTTTGAGGCAAACTTCCGTTCTGATGCTTCTTCACGCTTTGCGGAGGCTCATCGCTGGGGTTTCTTCCCATCATTCTCTGCTGCATGGCGTATCTCTGAGGAACCATTCATGGAGAGTTCAAAGTCATGGTTGAACAACTTAAAGCTGCGTGCATCATGGGGTCAGCTTGGTAATCAGGATGCTTTGAACGATTACTATCCTTGGATGAACACTTACAACCTCAATGCGAAGTATCCATTTGGTGGTCAGCTCACTCCGGGTTACTATCAGGGTAGCTATCACCTTGAGACAATCTCTTGGGAGCGTTCAACTACATGGGGCGTTGGTCTTGACTTTACCCTCTTCGGTGGTCTGACTGGTTCGTTGGATTACTACAACCGCAAGACTACGGGTATTATCATGAACGTGTCTGCTCCTGCAGAGTTTGCACTCGGTGCTTACAAGGATAATATCGGTGCATTGCGCAATCAGGGTGTTGAGCTTTCATTGGCTTATGCAAAGCAGTTGAACAAGGATTGGACAATCAATGTCGGTGCGAACTTCGCTTACAACAAGAATAAGATTCTTAACTTGGGCGAAGGCACAGAATACATTGGTAGTGGCAACCGCCGTACAGCAGTAGGTCAGCAGTACAATAGCTTCTTTATGTACAAGGCTACTGGTAAGTTCTTCAACTCACAGCAGGAGGCTGACGACTACACAGCGAAGTATGGCAACCCATTCGGACGTAAGTTCATGGCGGGTGACCTTATCTATGAGGACACAAACGGTGATGATAAGCTCGATTCAAACGACCGTATCTACACCAAGCATACTGATATCCCAGCAATTACTTACGGCTTCAATCTCGGTGCAACATGGAAGAACATTGACCTCTCTATGATTTGGCAGGGTGTTGGTGCTGTATCTCATATCTACAATCGTGAGGTACTTGGTGAGTTCTCTGGTGATGCCAGCCACCCTTCAACACTGTGGAAAGATTCATGGACAGAGGATAATCACAATGCTAAGTTGCCACGCGTATTCGAGACAGGAAACAGCCCAAGCGACATGACTCGTGCTATGTCAACCTTCTGGTTGTGGAACACAGCTTACTTGCGTTTGAAGACTTTGCAGTTGGGTTACACCCTTCCAAAGAGTGCGCTCAAAGCTATTGGACTTGAGAAGGTACGTATCTACTATGCAGGTGAAAACCTCCTTACCTTCGATGCATTGCCATTCAATATTGACCCAGAAGTGACCAGCGAACGTGGATCATCTTATCCATTGCTGCGCTCACATTCTATCGGTATCAATATCACATTCTAACCGTAAATACCCGATATACATTATGAAAACTGTAAGAACATATATATTAGCAGGTGTGGCAGCCTTTGCGCTCACATCTTGTAATGACTACCTTACCACTGTGCCGAAGGATGCAATGTCACCATCTACAACATGGAAGACGGGCGACGATGCTGAGAAGTTCCTTGTGGGCTGTTATGATGGTTGGGAAGATGGTGGAGCCCTGCTTTATTGGGACGCTGGCTCTGACTTTGCGTACAACAACTTCCCTTGGGAAGGCTTTACCAATATCGGTAATGGTTCGCTCTCACCATCGTCTCCGGGTTGGTCGTTCTACGATTATACTATCATTGGTAGATGTAACACCTTCCTTGAGAATGTTGATAAGTGCGTCTTCAGCAGCGATGCGGTAAAGAAAGACCTCGTTGCGCAGGTAAAGGCTATCCGTGCTTACAACTATTTCCGCATGGGTTTCCTCTATGGTGGTGTGCCAATCGTTAAACCTTTCACCAGTGCTCAGGAGGCACGCGTGCCACGTAATACGGAGCAAGAAGTGAAGGATTTGGTATTCAAAGACCTTGATGAGGCGATTGCTGATATCAATACGTCTCCTGCTGCACGTGGACGTATCGCAAAGGGTGCTGCCTTAGCTATGAAGATGCGTGCTGCTCTCTACTGGGGCGACTATCAGAAGGCGAAGGATGCTGCTCAGGCTATCATCGACTTGGGTAAGTATGAACTTGATTCTGACTATACCAACCTCTTTAAGTTGGCTGGTGTTGACTCAAAAGAAATCATCCTTGCCGTACAGTATAAGAGTGGTACTCGCCCACTGGGCACTATCGGACAGCTCTATAACAATGCCGATGGTGGTTGGTCATCAGTGGTTCCAACACAGAAGTGTGTTGATAACTATGAGATGAGTAATGGTATGACGATTACTGAGGCTGGCTCTGGCTATGATGCAACTCATCCTTTCCATGGTCGTGACCCACGTATGGCAATGACGATTCTCTATCCCGGTTGCGATTGGGAAGGTACTATCTTCAATACCCTCGACGAGAATGTTAATGGTAAGAAGAATCCTAACTACCCAACCAATGCTGCCAACTCTTCTAAGACTGCCCTCACATGGCGTAAGTACTTAGATCCAAAGACACAGTATGCTGACGTATGGGACACTGAGGCTTGCCCTATTGTCTTCCGCTATGCAGAGGTGCTCTTGACATGGGCTGAGGCTGAAAACGAGTTGAATGGTCCTTCTGCCAACGTCTATGCAATGATTGACAAGGTGCGTACACGCGTGGGTATGCCTGCCGTTGACCAGTCAAAGTATAACACTAAGGACAAACTCCGTGAGTTGATTCGTCGTGAGCGTGGCTCAGAGTTCGCTGGTGAGGGTCTCCGTCGTGCTGATATCTTACGTTGGACAAGCAATGGTAAGATGGTCGCAGAGACAGTATTGAATGGTCCATTGAACCGTATCACAGGTACTATTAACACATCTGCTACCGACCCAACCATGCGTGCCGTAGTCAGTGGTAGCAGCAAGGTTGAGGACCGTACGTTCCAAACCTTCAACAGATACCTGCCAATCCCACAGTGGAATATCTCTGATAATCCTAAGTTGGAGCAGAATCCGGGGTATGCGAAGTAAGGACAACTGACCCCAACTGGCCCCACCCCCTAACCCCTCCCCCATAGGGAGGGGAGTGATTAGCGAGATACCCCTATGATAGGAAAAGCTGTTTAGTCATTCCTAAGCGAACTGTTCCCTGCACTCCCCCTCTCCTTTCGGAGAGGGGGTTGGGGGGTGAGGTTGTAGGGGGTTGGGGGTGAGGTTTTTTATCCGTGTCAAAAACCTTGATACTCCCTTCAATAAAACCCTTGAAACAAAGGTGAAAAACACGTATTGTGAGCAGACTTGCAACTCACAGGAAATCAATTGATTATAAAACACGATAGTAAAAGGTAGTTATTAAGGCTTCAAAAGGGCGTTAGTAAGGGGCTTAAAGGGCACCTTTTGCAAGCCAAAAGGGCGTCTTTAAGAAGCCAAAAGACCACCTCTCGCTCTCTAAGTGCTTGAAAAAAGTTGACAAGATGGGCGAGTAGACGAGTTAACGAGTAGACGAGTAAACGAGTTGCTTGTAGACAGGGTAAATAAAAGACAAAGTAACATAGGAACAAGGTTTTAAAGTTGACGAGTAAACATCTGTTCATCTGTTACCTTGTCTTCTCTCGCAAGCAACTCGTCTACTTGTCTACTCGTTAACTCGTCCACTTGCTCACTAAACACCTGTTTACCTGTTACTTTGTCTTCTCTCACAAGCAACTCGTTCACTCGTCTACTTGTTCACTTGTCTACTTTCTCACTCGTCCACTCGTCCACTTTCTCACTTTTTTGCCATTTTATTTTCTTACCTTTTAATTTTTTATTTATCTTTGCATTGTCTTTTGAAAAATAACATCTTACTAATTAAAAACCAGAGAATCATATTTAAAAGCAGTCTTATGAAGAAAATTATAACTCTCTTAGTTAGTGTATTGTTGGCAACATCATCATTTGCTATTCCTGCCATGCGGATGTGGCGAAGCTTTAAGCAGGCTGACGGAACAATCCTAAAGGTGATGACCGTAGGCGATGAGCATTTCAATTATGCCCTGACAGAGGACAACATCCCTGTGTTGCCCCATAATGGCAGCTATTATTACGCGCGTATTGAGGATAATCAGTTGGTGCCTTCATCGGTGTTAGCCCATGACAAGGCATTGCGAAAGGGAAAGGAAGAACTCGTTGCAGCAGCCATTCAGCAAGTAAGACAACTGCAAAAACAACATGAGATACATGTCAATTCTAAGCCTTTCGGAGAAGGATTGGGAATGACATGGGAGGGTAAAAAGAAAGGACTCGTCATCTTGGTTGAGTTCGAAGATGTGGCTTTCAAAGACCCAAAGAATGTGTTGACGCTCAAACCACGTGAGAAAGATGTCAAGACGCTCTACGAGAATATGCTTAACAAGGTGGGATATACCAATGACAATGGCGCTATCGGTAGTGTTCACGACTATTTCCTCGACCAAAGTAATGGTAAGTTCGACCTCACTTTCGATGTCGTAGGACCCGTAAAGCTCAAGCATCCTCATCAGTTTTATGGTGAGCGAACAGCTAATATGAATGATGCGAATGCACCACAGATGATTATTGATGCCTGCAATGCTATTCAAGGGCAGGTAGACTTCAGTAAGTACGACTGGGATGATGATGGCGAAGTAGAGCAGGTTTATGTCATCTATGCCGGTGAGGGTGAGGCGACAGGTGGTGAGTCAAGTACTATCTGGCCACACAAGTATTCCCTTGCCGATGCAGGACTTGACGCACTGACCTTCAATGGACAAACGATAAATACATATGCTTGTAGCAATGAAATCATTCGTGCGAAGGTGAATGAGAAGTCGCGTATCTACTATTCTGGTATCGGTACTATCTGTCATGAGTTCTCGCATTGTCTCGGATTGCCCGACTTTTATGACACACGTGGCGGCAGTAACATTGGTTCTGGACGATACGATTTGATGTGTGGTGGTAGTTATAACGGTGGACCAGAGAGTCTGATTAACGTCTATGGTGGTACTGGAATCGGTACTGTGCCTGCTGGTTACGATGCTTACGAGAAGGCATATATGGGTTGGCTAAAGCCTATCACACTTGGCGATGAGGCTGTTGAAGTGAAGAATATGAAGGGACTTGCCGAGGGTGGCGATGCCTATTTCCTCTACAATCCAGACACGAAGAATGAATATTATATCTTTGAGAATCGTACTCCTCACCGCTGGGATGCTGAGTTGCCGGGTCACGGACTGATGGTTTTCCACGTTGATTTCGATGCTTATTCATGGCGAATGAACAACCTCAATGCTGCTTCTGCACAGCGTCATCCACGCTTCACGATAGTGTCTGCAGATGGTCGACTCGATCATGATACGCAGAATAGCGACCCATTCCCAACGGATTTGAACAATAGCTTAACGAAGTCTACTGACCCTCGTCTAAGTTTCTATACAAACTATAACGTCAGCAGTCAGGCTGGAGTCAAGCAGATTGTTCGGAATAATGACAATACAATCTCCTTCCACTTTACTCCGCTAAAGGCGGCAACAGGCATTAACAACCTCTCTGCCGACCACGAACAGTTAGCCGAGACCTACACGCTCTCTGGCATGAAGGTTGTGGACAATCAGAATCTCCACAACCAGATTGTGATAGTTAAAGGTAAGAAGGTGAGGAAGTAGACGAGTGAACGAGTGAGCAAGTAGACAAGTGAACAAGTAGACGAGTAAACGAGTTGCTTGCGAGAGAAGACAAGGTAACAGATGAACAAAGTTCTTTTGAGTAACAAAGGGACGGGTTTTTGTGGACGTGTTAACGATTTGCTTGCGGAGAAAGACAGAGAAACAGAAGAGTGAGTTTTAGTTGACGAGTTAAGGAGAGAGCAAGTTTATAAGTTATATGTTGTGATAGATATTTGAGGGTGATGGCTGAAAAGCGCAACTTGGTGTTGTCATTTTCTCTCGCTCTCCGCTCTGTAAATATAATTAATAGTGTATAAATAAAGGGCATGAATTGGCTTTCCATTCATGCCCTTTTGCTTTGGAAGAAGTGCTCTTTATGTATATACCTGATTATCTTGTCCACTTGTAAACTCGTTTACTTTGATATTTGACAATTTTTTTCATACCCTTCAAAACCAATATATGGTCTTTTGGCTGCAAAAAGGTGCTCAATAGGCTTGCAAAAGGTGCCCTTTTGAGGTCTTATTAACGCCCTTTTGGAGTCCAGTTAAGCACCTTTTGCAATGTGACTTTGTATGTTGTTGATAACAAGATGATTGCAGTGGTACTAAAAATGCTCGCTTTTAGCCATTTTCTTTGAGATATTCTCTGATGATTTGTAATAACTTTTCATAGCTCTTGGGTAATAATATCCTCTCACAGAAGACGGATATATGCAAGAAAGCGCAGCGCTACAAACTCTTTTCAGATGGACAATAATTCTCAGAAGTCTAAGGGTTATGGAGCGCACAGAGCTATTTCTCAAACGTTTTATTCAATGCTCACTGATGCAAGGGACGTAAAAGTGGGGGAGAGGCTAACGTTATTTTGAGTTGATAACAGAATAAGAAGCTATGCAGAAGATTTACTTGTTAACTTGTTCACTCGGCTACTAAGTTCGTTTATCTACTAAAAAGAGGGTACACAACGAACGGTTGTGTACCCTCCTTTTATTTTGTCCTTATTTAGAGGTTAGTGTGCAGAAGCACTTGAAAAGAGGTTAAGGACGATAACTCCTGCTAAGATGAGAGCAATGCCGATGCCAGCAGCAAGGTCAAAGTGTTGCTTAAAGAAGACAACTGCAATCACGTTGCATAATACCAATCCAAGTCCTGCCCAAACGGCATAAACAATTCCTAAAGGAATGGTCTTAAGTGAAAGTGATAGGAAATAGAAACATGCAATGTATGTCAAGCAAGTTCCTACGACTGGAAGTGGTTTGCTAAAGCCGTCTGAGAGCTTCATACAAATAGTACCACAAACCTCTAAGATAATAGAGAGAGCAAGAAATAAGTAAGCCATATATATAATGGTTAAAAGTAAAGGTGGAAGTATACGCCGTCACCTATATGCGTTTTTTCTGCTGCAAAGGTACGATTTTTAAATATCTATTGCAAATTCAATCGTTTGGGTTTAGTGTTTGTTAACTTCGCTGAGGCTTATATTTAGTTACTCTGTAACATCTGTTAACTTATTTTTGCATTGCTATATCTCCCTTTTACAACGCTTGTTAACTCGTCCACTTGTTCTTTCTTAAATACATGTTCTCATGTTACTTTGTCTCTTTCTTGCAAGCAGCGGTTCTCTTGTCCACCCTGTTAATTTGTCATAAACAAAAAAACCTTGGCGGGAAGCCAAGGTTTCAGCGGTGCGTACGAGACTCGAACTCGTGACCTCCTGCGTGACAGGCAGGCATTCTAACCAACTGAACTAACGCACCATGCATTACAGATTTGGGGTTTCAGCGGTGCGTACGAGACTCGAACTCGTGACCTCCTGCGTGACAGGCAGGCATTCTAACCAACTGAACTAACGCACCAAAATGGATGTTTAAAACCCTTTTTCTGTTTTGCGTGTGCAAAGGTAATAATAAAAATCTATTCCACCAAAATTAATTTATGCTTTTTATATAAAAAGTTGCATTACCCTTGCATCCTTGTATTGTCCGTCGCAATAAAGCCACTCTTTCAGTATACTACCATTTGTAAAACCAGTGGAGGAAAGACAGCGGAGTGACACCTCGTTGTCAACGTCTACTACAGCGTAGATTTGTTTGAGGTGTAGCCCATTGCGCGTATAGTCGATTAGGGCAGAAATAGCGGCTTGTGCATAGCCTTTTTGGCGAAATGGTTTCATGATGATAATACCCATTTCCGCCCGCTGATGCTTTGGATCGAAGTTGACAAGGTCTATCACACCGACAATTTCCTGCTCACGATTCTCAATCATCATACGCAGTTGTCCGTCGATATAGATATCGTTTTTTGCGTCAGCAATGTAGTTATGCAGGGCATAACGGCTGTAGGGAACATTCGTTGCACTGATGTTCCATAGGCTACGATCGTTCTCAATGTGATAGAGCATATCGAGGTCTTCCGGCTCCATTGCTCTCAGTCTGACTTCCACGTGCTGTTTCTTTTCCATGCTTTAATCTCCTATAACTTCCATCATGGTGATGATTCTGTTCTCCTTTCTATGGTAGAAACCGATGTAAATATTCTGCTTTGGCTGTTCAGCAAAGACATTCAGGATGTCTTGATAGCTGAATAAGTCGGTGTCATAGACGATGCAGTAAGGTCGGCTTTTCCCTCCAAACTCCTTGAGTAGGTCGGCGTGCGTGTGCTGCAAGCTATCCTTATCCGCTACTCGATACTCTGCCACGAGGGCATTATCTGTAGCCAATCGTTGGCATTTTCTCATGACATCTTTGCCTGCAACAAATATATAATGTGGGAATGATTTAGCTTTCGAAGTACGAAATCCCAATTTCTTTCTCGTTGCTCGAATGGTAGTACCAATCAGTGAACCAAAGGCTTTCACGTAGATAGCCGTCTTAATCGGTAGTCGCCATAGTGCGTTCATACCGCCATAATGCTTGCGGAAGAAGATGAGCATGGCATCATAGAAGACGTGAACATATCGGAAGCTCGACTTCTGCGTACTCTCGCCCTTGTAATGCAGGATGCGCACGGGGAGATACCAGTTCTCAAAGCCACCTTTCAGCAGTCGATAGCTGAGGTCGACATCCTCACCATACATAAAGAAATCTTCGTCTAAGAGTCCTACCTTGTCTAAGGCAGCCCTGCGAAGGAAGCAGTAAGCACCGCTGATTACCTCAATCTTGCCCGGAACATCCCACGACAGACTACCCATATAATAATGTGCAAAGCGATCGCTTTGTGGGAAGTGCTTGCAAAGTCCTACCATCTTATAGAACGAAACAATGGGTGATGGCAAGCCACGACGACTTTCTAAGGCTCGTTCACCACAGTGAGTAAGCATCTGTACGCCATGTCCTCCAGCCGTTAGGTGACTATCCATGAAGTCGATAGAAGCATGAATAACCTCCTCGCCCACAACCGTGTCGGGATTGAGTAGTAAGACATATTCGCCCTTACTTTGGCGAATCGCAATATTATTACCCCCCGCAAAGCCTAAGTTATGCGCACTGGCAATGAAGTGAACATCAGGGAAACGGTTGCGCAGGTAGGCTACGGAGCCGTCATGAGAATGGTTGTCAACCACAAATACCTCTGATTCAACGCCTTTCAAAGCGCGCTGAAGACTCTCAAGACACTGTTGGAGATAGTATTTTACGTTATAATTAACGATGACAACGCTCAGCTTCATTTATGCTTGTTCTGAATTATCCATAGAACATTCATGCTCGCAACGCTTCTTGTTGGGGAAGACGAAGAATAAGCTCAACGCTAAGATGACGGCAAGATAGAAGAAACTTACACTATCCCCGAAGGCATAGTAGAAGAAGGTGTTGAGTATCATCGGAACGCAAAGCATCATTATTCGCACGCTACCCCAGAAGAGCAGCTTACGACTGACGTGACTCTCGTCGGTATGTAAGTCAGAGTGTACGTAGCCAATCTTGAAAAGAAAGAGTGCAAGTGGGATAGTAGCGAGGGTCAACAGCTGCATAAGAAACTGCACAGTAACCATATTGCTGCTTTCAACATCAGCCCACGCACCGGGCAAGATCAGTTCAAGTTCATACACCGCGATGATGAGCAGTGTGATAAGGCATGAGCCAAAGAACTCAGTAAGAAGTATTTTTCTTGTTTTATCCATGGTTGTTTTAAGATTCAAAAGGTGTGCGGTTCAGAATACTTCTGCCCAACGTCACCTCATCTGTATATTCAAGTTCGTCGCCAACAGAGATACCTCGTGCGATAACCGACAGTTTCACGCCTGTGTCTTTCAGCTTGCGTGAGATATAAAAGTTGGTCGTGTCGCCCTCCATCGTACTGGCAAGGGCAAGGATGATTTCCTTTACCGTACCCTCTTCCACGCGCTCTACGAGCGATTCAATCTCTAAGTCGTGCGGTCCGATACCGTCCATCGGAGAGATGATACCCCCCAAAACGTGGTATAATCCATGGAACTGCTGGGTGTTCTCAATCGCCATGACGTCCTGAATGTTCTCTACCACACAGACCACCGAGGCATCACGGCGTGGGTCAGAACAGATAGAACAAACCTCATTATCAGAAATATTATGGCAAACCTTGCAATACTTCACATCGTGTTTCACACGTATAACAGCATCCGCAAAGCTATCTACGTCTTCAGTTGACTGGCGTAGCAGATGCAAAACAAGGCGCAGAGCGGTCTTACGCCCCACACCTGGCAACTGTGAGAAAGCCTCTACGGCACGTTCTAAGAGTTGAGAAGGGTATTGTTGCATTTAAAATTAATTCTCGTAGGCTGGAGATAATCGAAAGGAGGGTTACACTTGTAATCCTCTTTTTTATTCTATATAGTCGATTAGGACAATGGCTTTGATTTTGAGAGATATAGGGACACACCCAGAAAGTGCATCCCTATACAGACAGCCAGTCCTTAAAATAATATCTGTTGCTTCCTCTTGATTAATCATCAAAGAGGTAGATGCCGAGACCAACCTTCAAGCCCACTGTCGAATAGTTATGTGTCTTGAATGACTGGTCATAGTAAAGCGCAGGCTCAATCGTCACCGAACGGTTGATGAAGAAGGCATAACCCACCTCAACACCCGGCATCAGGTCGTTATAATTATGGTTGGCATGGAGGAGTTTTACGCCCGCACCCAAGTAGAGTCCGTTCTGTGTGATATAATAACGTCCACCAACACCTACGCTGATATGGTCGGCAACAGCCTCAGAACCATTGTGTGCCGCATCGAATGTAGCAAGTACCATGAGGTTATCCCATGGGAAGTAACCTGCCTTTGCCTGCACACCAATATTCATGCCGTCATGACCATTATAGTGCAAGTCGAGTCCTGTCAGGGAAGCACCTAAGTAGCCCTTACCCTCTTGAAACTGTGCAGATGCACTGATGCTCACTACCATTGCTGCAACGAGCAGCATAAATCTTTTTATCATAGCAATATTACGATATAAATAATAATTTAGGATTGACAAATAATACCATAGGTTTTATGTCAATAAACTTAAGACAAAGGTAAGGATAATATTTGGAATGAGGAAAAAATTGACATTCTTTATAAAATAGAGGTGACCCCAAGACTTATTCCTATCATTTCATAGCAAGCGAATTCAGTACCATTGTCACTTGAAATGGACTTGACATGCTCTTTGAATGGAGATAGCAAATGTATTACAGTGTGTGCCAACTTTTTGTATTTTTCCCCTTTGATATTCTATTGTGCCATGTAACATGCAGGTTATCTTCTATCTATGATTTGTCTTTGAACAAATAAAGCAGCTATAGGCAAAGTCCCATACTTTCTTCGTTAATTTCTTTTCTACTTCTACAATTCTTTATTTAATATTACGACTTTCTTCTATTAGTTTTTCTTTTGATGGTAATTTTTCTACGTTAAGGATAAAGGCTATTTTCTCATCATATATTAAAGTTAAATATCCTTTATGTTCCCATTCTTTTAATACAGGAAGTATTCTTTCCCTTTCTGTATATATAATTGGGGGAAAGCCATCCCATGTCCAGATAGGACTATATGCAAATGGATCATGACAAATATAAGTTGCCAATACACGAATAATTTTTATTCTCTTCATATTATTTTAATGTTATTGTTCTACCTGTTTTCAAGTTCACCATTCTCATCAATCATTATTTGAAATTCAGGCTCTCTTCTATTAGTTTTTCTTTTGATGGTAATTTCTCTGGAATAAAAGAAAAAGCAATCTCGTTATCTTCTATTAATTTTATATATCCATTTTCCTGCCATTTCAACAAAATGGGTCTAATTCTTTCATAATTATTTCGAATATTTTTATTTAGCACATCTAATAAATTCCAATCAACAATTGGAGACATCAAATAAATATTATCGTGATAAATATAATTTATTATTATTAATAATAATCTACTACGTTTCATAACTCATGTGTTATTTGAAGGTTATGACTTCTCCTGTTTTTAGATTTGTCATTCTTGTTAATTTAATTTTAGATTGTGTTATAAATTGCGTCTGCTTTCTTACCGCTTCGTATTTTAAACGATTCAGTCGAATGTGTTGAAGGGTCTATAGTTTCTTAGTCCATGTATTATTTATTGGTTCTTTTATCAAGCTATTTGCTTACTCATAAGTGTATTAAAAGCAAAAGTTCCACCCTGGTACGCATTTAAAAGAGGCGTGGTGGAAACTGTCACGACAAAGATAGTTCTTTTATTTTAATCTTGCAAGTCTTTAGAGTAAATCTTTGAAAATCATTGAAAAAGGTAAATTGAAGTATGAATAGAAAAGCTATTGTTCTCTGGTTTAAAAGTGTTTGTAAACTATTTTCACTCATCTCAAAACCAATACATGCTCTTTAGGGGTCTAAAAGACGCTCTTTCGGCTTGTAAAAGGTGCCCTTTTGAGGTCTTATTAACGCCCTTTTGAAGTCCAATTAAGCACCTTTTACGTTACTACTTTATAACTAATTGATTTCCTTATGGTTACAAACTTGCTTTTTATATGTGTTTTTGCCGTTATTTATTGATGTTTTCTTTGGGGTTATGTAATGATTTTTCAATCTATTGTCTATAGATTTTCGAAGTCTTAAAATGAAAAGGTTGGGTCTTCAGGATTTTGGAGTGATAAGGTTTTCTACTTGTGTTTAGAGTTTGAAGTAATGTCACACAGAGGCACGGAGAGGACGGAGGATTATTAAAACAAGCAATGGAAGTCACGGAGGCACCGTCGGTGCGTGGAGCGACGGAGCTTGTTTGTCAGTTCTATTAGCAATTTATATACAAAGCGTTTACCTCAAAATAGTTATCAAGAATCTGTACGCTACACCTCCGTCGCTCTTTGTGCCGTCGGCACCTCCGTGACATTGTGCGTTACCTCCGTCCCTCCGTGACTCCGTGTGCCTATTATATAAGACTTTTAGTTTATCACTCCATATTTCGGAAGAACCGAACTTAAGAACATTGCGCAGGTGGAACACTCCAGACAATAGATGCTTTGACAATTTCATCGTCAACTTATTAGGGGCAATTGCTGCCTATTGCCTGTTTCCAAAGAAGCCGTGCATCAATGTATAAAGGACCATTGACACACAGCTCGCATTATTCTGAATTTGTCGAACTCACGTTATTTACGAGGATAAGATAATATCCAATTCAATTTCCTTAAATCCTCAATATTCACATCTATCCTTTGCAACACAGCATTATAATCATATCTTTTGTTCGTTTCCAATATGTTAGCATCAAAAACAAATAACATCAGAGTGTCCATCTTTCCATTTTCATGGATTCTCAGTGTCTTTTCATAACAATCGCGAACTTCTAATGCAGTCTTATTGTAATCGTGCGGTGCTATTTTATAGATTTCAGGTAAACCTAACACATGGTAATTGGGAACATTGACTGTATCAGGATAATCCAGAGAAGGGGATATATAAACCTCTTTATCGGAATTGTTATAGAATGTTATAGTATAATGGCAAAAATCGCCATCGTGCTTGCAGCTTGAAAATATACAGCAACACATAAGCACTATTGTAGTTAATGTTTTCATATTTATTGCTTTAGTTGAAAAATATCTATTATGCCTGGTATTAGAAGTGATGGTCCGAACAGATAGTCAGCCCATCCCAATGAAAGACTTCCTGCATTTAGTGCTTTCTTGTCACTATTAATACCGTAATGCCAGTCATATCCTAAAATAACGTGAGTTTGACGAATTATAAGTGTCTATAAATTTGGTGATTAACGAAATTTGTTGTAACTTTAAAGAGCTAATATACAAACAAAAATTGCTATGATCACCGAGGACAAAGTTACTGAAATATTTTGTATGGCAGATGACTTCTGCAAGTTTTTTCATGCAATGACAGCAAAATATGGGTCTTCAGGATTTTGGAGTGATAAGGTTTTCTACTTGTGTTTAGAGTTTGAAGTAATGTCACACGGAGGCACGGAGAGGACGGAGGATTATTAAAAATACAGCACAGGTAGTTACGGAGGCACCGTCGGTGCGTGGAGCGACGGAGCTTGTTAGCAAACTTTGTTAGAGTTATAATGCACAGAACATTTAACTTAAAACGTATCAGGAATCTGTACGCTGCATCTCCTTTGCTCTTTGTTCCGTCGGCACCTCTGTAATATTGGCTTTACCTCCGTCCCCTCCGTGACTCCGTGTGCTTTTTATATAATAGCTTTAGCCGCATAGTCAGGCATCTTACAGCCTGCACACAGCGGATTACCCTCACGAAAAGAAATGTTTTCTGTTGGGAAGATAAACATTTCTTTCCATGAAAGTAAAGCCTTATTCTCACGAAAACTACACCGAGAGTGTTGTTATAGGCAGGCAACAGTGAGGCCCGCCATGACGATGCTGACCATGCTCATGAGTTTGATAAGGATGTTGAGCGATGGACCAGAAGTGTCTTTGAATGGGTCGCCAACGGTGTCACCTTGTGAGAATTAAGTGTACTTAAGATTCTTACTCGTCTATAACATTATTAGACGTATCTTCTGAAGTATGCGGACCGAAATCTGCAATTATTTCATATCTGAAAGAGTGTAATACCGAAGAATTGTAAGTAAACTCTACATTTACGCTAAATACCTTTAATTTACTTAGTCCAGCAACAATATCAAGGGAATTGTTTAAATCTTCATCAATAGTCATAGTTAATCTTTCTTTCCCGAAGAGTCTATTATATTTACTATCTTTTAGTCGCTCATATAAACTTATCAGATTTGAATTATCGCTTAGTCCTCTTTCATAAATACGGTTATAGCATATCTCTAAAGACTCTGGTTTACGAGAGGGGTCAGAACTTTCTAATTCTTTTTTCAAGTTAATACGAATATCTTTTGCTTTTTTACCACTCAAATCTCCTTTATATAAAGGTGTTTTTCCTTTAACTTTAGCCCCAATTTGAGTTGAAGTTTTGTCTGTTACCTCTTCTTGTATAAAAATATGCTTTGCTCCAAGAGCAACAAGTGCTTCTCTAACTGCAATAGCTTCGTCAATAATTAATTTCTTTGCAAAACTTGAATTATCGAGTGGTGTACAAGTGTTGGTGTACGGGTTAAGTACACAAAAAACATCTTCGTTGTCAGAGGAATCTAATGAAATGTGATATTTACTTTTTATATCTTCCTTGGTATAAACAAGTAAATTCTTATTATTCAATTCAGGGATATCTTTATAATAGCCTTTCTTAAAACCATATACAAAGTCCTCATTTGACACTAAAATTATGGGATATTTATTCATTGCTACAAATGTATAAGAGGATTAAACTTATTATAATCAATATAACTGCACTAACAGTAATCCATTTCATTGATGGATTTGTTTTTCTTGTTATGTATTGTTCAGTTGATTCATCAAATATGAGTGATTCTTTTTTAAAATCCTCTCTCATTTTTAACTTATAATCAGTTATTTTTTTGCCTGCTTCTTTTTTTGTGATATATAAAAAAGAGGACACTTTTCTGTTTTCATTGATTATAAAACCTTTAGCAAAAAAATACTGACCAATAAAACCACACCAAGGAGTTTTATGTCCCAAAGCAATATTTGATTTTTTGTATAATAAATCAAATGCTTCAGAACGTTCTGAGCCTGGATTCTTTCTAACACCATTCATTACGACCACATCTGCTTCAGAAGGGTCAAAAGGCTGATACCATAAAGCTGAAACTATTTTGTCTTCTGATTTCATAAGTTTTTAAGTATTTCATCTTTAATTTTACTAATATCTTTTTCATCTAACAAGTTTACAAAGTCGACATTATTGTCGAGAAATTGTGTTATTTCTTGTTTTACTCCTTTAAGTATAATATTAGTAATCTTGTTTTCAAGTTTTTGTTTAATTTTTTGTTTCACTTCTTGCTCAGTTATACTGATTTCATCAAAATGAGTTATTAAAAATTTCAACCCACAATTTTCTTTTTCATTAATGCATCTTGAAATTTTCTCAATTCGACTTTTTACTTCTTTGAAACTTGATTTGTTCTCAAATTCGTGTCCATTAATCAAATAATATACAAATGTGTCTTCACTTATTAATTTTCTATATGTTGAAACCCAGTCATGACCTCCTCCAATGTCTTTTGTTTCAGAGATAGTTATGTTTTTTTCATTTTTACTAATTGTAAATTCTGGAACTGTTTGTTCTGCTGTCCTTTTTTCAGAGGTTACTTTGAGTTTTGCACCAAGTCTACTCCATAATTCAGTCTTACCAGATTCTTTGCAACCAAGAATCACAATTTTCTTTGTATGTTTGTTAGGTACTCCTGGTATTCTGCTTATTAATTTCCACAATAGGTAAATTAAAGTAAAAGGAGGGAATAAATGCCACATAAAATAATTGTTGAAATAGTTTTATATTATAGTTACTTAATATATAGTTCTATGATTTAGAGTCTATAGGAAAAAAGTTATAGCAAGCTGTCTTTATTTACATGTTGTAGATTTGCTATAATTCTGATTGGTAAATTGAAGGCTTAGTTTGGGGTCAGAACGAATGCCATTGATTTGATTATGGTTTCTTGTAATCATTGTTTTCATTATTATACGTTTTATTGATAGTTATGATTCTACAAAGTTTGGAATTGATGTTTGTATTATTATGACTAAGCAATTTAGGTTTGCTTAAGGTTGTCTTGTTTTGTATAAGTTACTTTATCTATGGAATGTAAGAAAAGTGATAACTCTATTACAAGGGCAAAGTTATAAATTATTTTTATAAAATTACCATATATTACGTATAATTTAAATAAGATATTGTGATTTGAGTCTTATGAAAGTTTAAGGTATTTTGTAAAATTCCTGATACAGCGACACCATTTGTTTGCTAATAATAATTTGGCTTTAAGGTGATAATCTTTTAGAGTTACGTATTGTATTTCGGCTTTACCTTTCAAAGTTTAGTTATTCCTATGGTATCTTTAGGAGCAAATAATCCCAAACCGCTCTATTAGAAACTTCTTTTGTTTTACTTGAAACATCCTTTTTGTATGTTTCATGCCCAATAAGTGTACGCTTTGTTAGTTATAAACAAAGTGTGTTTTATAAAAGTTTTCTAATGAACGGTTTGGTTTTAAGATATTATATCTCACGAAAACAACTCCGAGAGTGTTGTTATAGGCAGGCAACAGTGAGGCCCGCCATGACGATGCTGACCATACTCATGAGTTTGATAAGGATGTTGAGCGATGGACCAGAAGTGTCTTTGAATGGGTCGCCAACGGTGTCACCGACGATAGTTGCCTTGTGAGCGTCAGAGCCTTTACCACCGAAGTTGCCCTCCTCGACATACTTCTTCGCATTGTCCCACGCACCACCAGCATTCGACATAAAGACGGCAAGGGTGAAGCCGGCTGCCAAACCGCCTACTAACAAACCTAATACACCTGCCACTCCGAGTAAAAGACCGACGACAACGGGGATGATGATGGCTAAAAGCGATGGGATGATCATCTCGTGTTGCGCACTCTGAGTACTGATTTCTACGCATCGTCCGTAGTCTGGTGTGCCTGTTCCTTCTAATATTCCCTTAATCTCACGGAACTGGCGACGCACCTCTTCCACCATCTTTCCAGCTGCTCTACCAACGGCACCCATTGTCAATCCGCAGAAAAGGAAGGCTGCCATAGCACCGATAAACGCACCGACAAGTACCTTTGGATTCATCAGGTTCACTTGGAAGAAGTTCATGAAGTCTGGGATAGTAGCCTTTGTGGCATCAATGGTTTCGCCTGCAACGTTGGTCATTTGTGTACCGACACGAGCCATGGCAATCTTGATTTCTTCGATATAAGAAGCCAACAATGCTAATGCTGTCAGTGCAGCCGAACCAATAGCAAAGCCCTTACCCGTAGCAGCAGTCGTATTACCCAAGGCGTCAAGGGCATCAGTACGCTGGCGCACCTCCGCTCCTAACTCGCTCATCTCAGCGTTTCCGCCAGCATTGTCGGCAATTGGTCCGTAAGCATCTGTTGCCAAGGTGATACCCAAGGTTGAGAGCATACCGACTGCAGCGATACCGATACCATAGAGTCCGTGCTGAATAGAGAGTGCTGACATTGACATGTCAAAGCCGTTGGCACAGAGATAACTCAGCATGATAGCCACTGAAATGGAAAGGACAGGGATGCAAGTAGAAATCATACCCGTACCGATACCTTTTATAATAACAGTCGCAGCACCTGTATGACTTGCCTCCGAAATCGCCTTTGTAGGCATGTAACTCTGGGAAGTATAGTACTCCGTTGCCTGTCCGATGATAACACCAGCTGCCAAACCAGCAATGACAGAGAAGCTAACACCGAGCCAATTCTCCAGTCCTAAGAGGTAGAGAATGAGGAAACTAACAGCTGCAATGAGTACAGCAGCCGTGTTCGTGCCCAATCCTAAGGCGTGGAGAAGGTCTTTCATCGTGGCTCCTTCCTTCGTTCTTACGAGGAAAATACCGAATAAACTAAGGAAAACACCAACGGCAGCGATGAGCATTGGTGCGATGACAGCCTTCAGTTGCATATCACCTGATGAGGCTGCAAAGGCAGTAGCACCCAAAGCAGCGGTAGAAAGAATCGAACCACAGTAGCTCTCGTATAGGTCGGCACCCATACCAGCCACGTCACCCACGTTGTCACCTACGTTGTCGGCAATCGTAGCTGGGTTGCGTGGGTCGTCTTCAGGGATGTTAGCTTCCACCTTCCCCACGAGGTCGGCGCCCACGTCAGCCGCCTTTGTATAGATGCCGCCACCCACACGTGCAAACAAAGCCTGTGTAGATGCACCCATACCGAAGGTCAACATCGTTGTTGTGATGGTGATAAGCATTTCGCTCGTTGTCATCTTATCAGAATAGAACCAAGTGAGGACAATGAACCAAATGGCTATGTCTAACAAGCCTAATCCTACGACAACGAGTCCCATGACTGCGCCCGAACGGAAGGCAATTTTGAGTCCATCGTTCAGTCCGTTGCGTGCTGCATTGGCTGTTCTCGCACTGGCATAGGTAGCCGTTTTCATACCGAAGAAGCCCGCAAGACCAGAGAAGAAACCACCAGTCAGGAAGGCGAAGGGTACCCATTCATTCTGCGCATTGAAACCATAAGCCATGATGGCGAAGACGATAGCAAGGACAACAAAAACGATCAATACGACTTTGTATTGCTGTTTCAGATACGCCATGGCACCACGACGTACGTATTCAGCAATCTCAACCATGCGGGGTGTACCTTCCTCCGCTTTCATCATAGACTTAAAGAAATACCATGCCATACCCAAGGCGCATACTGATGCAATGGGAATGAGCCAAAAAACTTGTGGGATGTGTTCCATAATTTAAAATGTTTAGGTTGTGTAATAGATAGATTATAATATGGTGCAAATATATAAAAAAATATTGAGAGGGGAAGGAAATAGAGGAAAAAAGAAAGCGTAAAACAGCAACCAATCACCACAACAAGCAGCAACAACTGGCCCCTCCCCCTTACCCCTCCCCCAAAGGGAGGGGAATGAAATGTAACGAAAGCAACTGGCCCCACCCCCCAACCCCTCCCCCATAGGGAGGGGAGTAGAATGCGAGATACCCCTATGGTTGGAAAAACTGTTTAGTCATCCCTAAGCAAACGGTTCCCAGCACTCCCCCTCTCTGTAGGAGAGAGGGTTGGAGGGGGGAGGCTTTTTCACCTTCTCCAAGCCAATTAACGCCCCGCACATCTTGTGCGAAACCTTCGCACGCCGTGTGTTAAGCCCCCACACGTATCTCTTTACACACAAATACCAGCCTTATTAGCTTTTCAGCATTGTCTATCAAAAGGCTAAGACTATGTGAGAATTAGCCTTATTCCTTACTATATTTTACATAAAACACACCTTAATCTATCCCTTTTCTATCCTGAAATAGCAAACAATATGGAAACCACAAGGGGTACCTCGCATTTCACTCCCCTCCCTTTGGGGGAGGGGTAAGGGGGAGGGGCTGTTTGTTGCTGTGGTGTGTTTTGGTAGTTTCGCTTCTTTTTTACCACTGCTCCTTCAGCGTTTCTAACAACGTCTTTGATATGGCTTCATTCGCCTCTTTCGTATATCTTAAATCGGTGAAGACCTGTGCGAGGGTTTCTTTGTTGTTGATTTCCACAAAGTGTTTGTTTTCCTCTAACTGCTCCTTTGGCGTATAGAAAGCATCGATACGGTCGGGGGTATAGTCTTCGTAAGTCTCGTGGTGGATGATACTGTCGATAGGAAGGCGGTCGGTGAGGGCTGGATCTTCAGCAGGCCAACCGAGTGTGATAGTGGCAACAGGCATCACTAAGCGAGGCAGTTGTAGGACTTCAATGATAGCTTTGGGGTTGTAAATGGTCGTACCTAAGAAACAAGTACCTAAGCCCTCTTCCTCAGCAAGATTGCAGAAAGTCTGACAATAGAGCAGCGCATCGGTGGCAGCATTGAGGAAAGAAAGGAAGTTGTCGTAACCCGGAGTAGCCTTACGGTTCTCCGCCCAGAGCGTAGTACGACGGAAGTCAGCGCAGAAGGTGAGGACCACAGGTGCCCCCATGACCATTGGTTGGTTGAAATGAGCAGGTGCCAATTGCGCCTTCTTTTCCTCGTTGCGAGTGATGACAACCGAGTAAAGCTGCAGGTTTCCCATTGTTGGCGTACGTTCAGCCTTCTCTAATAGAGTTTTTAGTAAATCCTCCGATACATCCTTGTTGGTGTATTTTCTTATCGTCTTTCTTGTATTGATAGTTTTCATTTTAGATAATTTTGATGCTACAAAGTTAAGTAAATGTTTTCTATTTTGGAAAACAATTCGTAACTTCGCAGTCGAAATATTTTCTAAAACGACAATAATGGAAACCAAACAAACTTACTCATTCGATGAAGCTTTTCAAGCATCTTTAGCTTATTTCGGTGGAGACGAACTTGCTGCTCGTGTGTGGGTCAACAAGTATGCGATGAAGGATAGCTTCGGAAATATCTATGAGAAGTCGCCAGAACAGATGCATTGGCGCATTGCTAACGAGATAGCTCGTATTGAAAACAAATATAAGAACCCTTTGACGGCACAGGAGGTTTTCGACCTCTTGGACCATTTCAGATATATTATCCCTGCTGGTAGTCCAATGACAGGTATCGGTAATAACTATCAGGTGGCATCTCTTTCCAACTGTTTCGTAATCGGGTTGGACGGTAATGCCGATTCTTATGGTGCCATTATGCGTATTGACGAAGAGCAGGTACAGCTGATGAAGCGTCGTGGTGGAGTAGGACATGACTTGACTCATATCCGTCCGAAAGGCTCACCAGTTAACAACTCAGCCCTGACTTCAACGGGTCTTGTTCCTTTCATGGAGCGTTATTCAAACAGTACTCGTGAGGTAGCGCAGGACGGTCGTCGTGGTGCCTTGATGCTTTCAGTAAGTATTAAGCATCCAGATTCAGAGGCGTTTATCGATGCCAAGATGGAAGAAGGTAAGGTGACCGGTGCTAATGTGTCGGTGAAGATTACCGATGAGTTCATGCAGGCAGTCGTTGAAGATAAGACCTACGTACAGCAGTTTCCTACCAATAGCAGCAAGCCAAGCGTAACGAAGGAGATTTCTGCTAAGGCATTGTGGGAAAAGATTGTGCATAACGCATGGAAGAGTGCCGAGCCAGGCGTGTTGTTTTGGGATACAATTATCCGAGAGAGTATTCCTGATTGTTATGCAGACCTTGGTTTCCAGACTGTTTCAACGAACCCATGTGGTGAGATTCCACTCTGTCCATACGATAGTTGTCGACTCCTTTCGTTGAATCTCTATTCATACGTTATCGACCCATTCACAGACCATGCACGCTTCGATATGGAATTGTTCAAGCGTCATGCACAGCTCGCACAGCGATTGATGGACGACATCATCGACCTTGAGATGGAGAAAATCGACCTCATCCTGTCGAAGATAAAGACCGATCCTCAGGTGGATGAGGTGAAGAGTGCAGAGTATCATCTTTGGGAGAAGATTAAGAAAAAGAGCTGTCAGGGTCGTCGTACAGGTGTGGGAATCACCGCTGAGGGTGATATGATAGCAGCTATGGGCTTGCGTTATGGAACACAGGAAGCAACCGACTTCTCTGTTGATATTCATCGCACATTGGCTCTGAATGCTTATCGTTCATCAGTGACAATGGCACAGGAACGTGGTGCTTTTGAGATATATGATGCTAAGCGAGAGGAGAAGAATCCGTTTATCCTTCGTTTGAAGGAGGCTGACGGACAGCTCTACGAGGATATGAAGAAGTATGGTCGTAGAAATATTGCCTGTCTGACGATTGCTCCTACGGGTACAACCTCGCTCATGACACAGACGACATCGGGTATTGAACCAGTCTTTATGCCTGTATATAAGCGTCGTCGTAAGGTGAATCCAAACGATACGGATGTACATGTAGACTTCGTTGATGAGGTAGGTGATTCTTTTGAGGAGTACATTGTTTACCACCGTAAGTTCCTGACATGGATGGAGGTGAACGGAATTGATACGCAGAAGAAGTACAGTCAGGAAGAGATTGACGAACTTGTGAAGCGTTCTCCTTATTATAAAGCTACCGCAAACGATGTCGATTGGTTGATGAAGGTACGTATGCAGGGTGCTATTCAGAAGTGGGTAGACCACTCTATCTCTGTTACTGTGAACCTTCCAAACCAGGTTGACGAGGAGTTAGTGAACAAACTTTATGTAGAGGCATGGCGTAGTGGTTGCAAGGGTTGTACTATCTATCGTGATGGTAGTCGCTCGGGTGTGATGATTTCGGTATCGAAGAAGGACAAGACAAAGGACGAAAAGCCTGCTGATGAGGAGAAGGTAAAAGACCTTAACTCAGCTGAGGAACATCATGAACATATCTGTAATCATCCAAATGTAATTGAAGTTCGTCCAAAAGAATTGGAGTGTGATGTCGTACGCTTCCAAAACAACAAAGAGAAATGGGTAGCTTTCGTTGGTTTGTTAGAGGGTTATCCTTACGAAATCTTTACAGGTTTGCAGGACGATGAGGAGGGTATTGCCCTTCCAAAGAGCGTAACCAAAGGTAAGATTATCAAGCAAACAGCCGAAGACGGCAGTCATCGTTACGACTTCCAGTTTGAGAATAAGCGTGGTTATAAGACCACTGTTGAAGGCTTGTCAGAGAAGTTCAACCCAGAGTATTGGAACTATGCGAAGCTGATTTCAGGCGTATTGCGTTATCGTATGCCAATCGACCACGTCATCAAGCTCGTTGGTTCGCTGCAGTTGAAGAACGAAAGCATCAATACATGGAAGAATGGTGTTGAACGCGCATTGAAGAAGTATGTTGTTGATGGTACGAGTGCGTCAGGCTTGAAATGTCCAGTCTGTGGCCAAGAAACCCTTGTTTATCAAGAAGGTTGTCTGATTTGTACCAACTGTGGTGCCTCACGTTGTGGCTAAGCAATTAACAGTAAAGTTCAATTAAGTCCTAATTCGGTCATTAGAAATACCTATTGTAGACTAATGACAGTCTTGGATTAAAACAGAGGGCGGACAGCTCGTCTTGCCCTCACTTCTCTCAAAGAATGATGAAATTAATGACAAGTTATATACTTCTGCAAGGTCTTCACTTCCATGCTTGTATCGGAGTAGGGGAGCAGGAACGTGTGGTCGGTAATGAATATGTGCTCGACTTGCGGTTAGGTTATCCGTTCGCAACGGCAATGAAGAGCGATGATGTTGCTGACACGCTGAACTATGCAGAGGCTTTTAACGTCATAAGAGAAGTCATGAAACAACCCACTCGCCTGTTAGAATCTGTCGCTGGGTCCATTGTCGAGGCATTGTGTGCGGCTTTCCCAATGCTAAGTAGTATCGACTTAAAACTCGTGAAACTTAATCCCCCAATGGGTGCTGACAGTGATGGGGCAGGCGTGGAATTACACTTAATAAATGATAAAACCGAGGTTTAGACCCTTGGTTTCCCAACGAAAAACCGTATCTTTGCCCTTTAAATAGTTAAGTATGTTTAAGAAAATATCGCTTCTCCTTGTTTTCTTGGTCTTGTCGGTAAGCCTGTCATGGGCTGCAGACGGACGGTTCACACTTGTTATTGACCCTGGTCATGGTGGTCATGACGCTGGTGCGATAGGTGCAATATCAAAGGAGAAGGACATCAACTTGAATATAGCCTTGGCTTTTGGTCGTTATGTAGAGAGGAATCTGCCAGATGTCAATGTGATTTATACCCGTAAGAGCGACGTGTTTATCCCTTTGCATCAGCGTGCAGACATCGCCAATAAGGCTAAGGCAGACCTTTTTATATCCGTACATACGAACTCTGTGGCATCGGGTCGTTATGTAAAAGGATTTCAGGTGTACACCTTAGGTATGCACCGTGCGAAGGCCAACCTCGATGTGGCTATGCGAGAAAATAGCGTTATCTCAATGGAGAAAGGCTATCAGCAGACCTATCAGGGTTTTGACCCAAACTCCTCAGAGAGTTATATCATGTTTGAATTCATGCAGAATGCGAACATGGAGCGGAGTGTTGAGTTAGCTCGAATGATACAGAACTCTGTTTGTTCGTCTGCAGGACGTATCGATAAGGGTGTTCATCAGGCAGGTTTCCTCGTGTTGCGAGAGAGTTATATGCCAAGTTGTTTGATAGAGTTAGGCTTCATTACGGCAGCTGATGAGGAGGAATATCTGAACTCTCCAGCAGGTATAGATGCCATGGCAAAGGGTATTTACAATGCTTTTGTACAATACAAGAATGCCTATGACACACGTATCGTGGTACCTTACCGCCCTGTTGAGAACAAACGAATCGTGATAGATCGCGTTGTCCCAACTGCCCCAACAACTAAACCGCATCCTGTTACGCCAATAGAGCGTTCCCGTTCTGCGGCTCCTGTGCAGCGTTCTCGTTCTACGGTACCCGTAGAGCAGCCACGTTCTTCCACCCCAGCACCCCCAGCTCGCCCTATGAATAAGGTACAAGAGGCGAAGAAGAGGATTTCAGATGCGATTCGAGAGTTGCTCCCTTGTAATGATTCAGAGACTGAAACGGCAAAGAGCGTACCTGTCTTTAAGGTGCAGGTGTTGGCTTCTAACCGTCAGTTGCGGTCGGGTAGTGAACTCTTCCGTGGGCATACAGACATTGATTGTGTTCAAGAAGGCAACTTTTATAAGTATTGTATAGGCTCCAGTACGAATTATAACGACATCTCACGCTTGCGTGGAAAACTGTTGAAAGACTTCCCACAATCTTTTATTATTGCCTACAAAAACGGTGCACGTATGGATGTCAACCAAGCAATAGCAGAGTTTCTCAAGAATAAAAAGAATAAGTAAACAAAACGGATATGAAGAAAGTTTTCACACCACAAGTAAGGATTGCCATCGTTGCTATACTTGCTATCGTTGTGTTATTCTTTGGAATACAGTTCCTAAGAGGTATTTCCCTCTTCTCGAATGACGCACATTACAAGATTAAGTTCAACGATATCACGGGCTTGTCTACATCAACTCCTGTCTATGCTCGCGGTTTTAAGGTGGGTATCGTTAGGAATATTGATTACGACTATGATAAGTTAGGCGAGTCTATCACAGTTGATATCGATGTTGAAAAGACATTGAGAATCCCAGAGGGTACTACCGCAGAGATTGTTAGTGACATCATGGGTAACGTGAAGGTCGTACTACAGTTTGGCAAAAGCACGAAGTTCTTGGAGCCTAACGGATGGATTGACGGTGTTATTAATGATGGTACCTTAGGCGACTTGAAGAGTATGGTGCCTTCTATCCAGAAGATGTTGCCAAAGTTGGATAGCATCCTTGGAAGCGTAAATACACTCCTTGCCGACCCAGCTCTTCAGAGTTCGGTACACAATATAGACAAGATTACAGCCAATCTTACTACTTCTACCCGTGAGCTTAACACCTTGCTTGCACAGGTTAATGGTTCTTTGCCTGTTGTGGCTGCAAAGGCTGGTAGGGTGATGGACAATGCCAACGGCATGATGGTAAACGCAAACAGAGGCGTTACAGAGGCTCGTGGGGCTATCCGTGGCGCAAATACGATGATGTCTAACCTTAATAATAAGGTGAACGGACTCGATGTTGAGGCTACGATGGCTAAGGTGAACGCTACTTTAGACAATATGAACTCGCTCACAGCTAAGCTGAATAGCAACGAGGGTACAATGGGCTTGATGCTTAACGACGCCTCTTTGTACAATAATCTTAATAGCACGATGCGCTCAGCAGATAGTCTTTTGACAAATCTTAAAGCACATCCAAAGCGTTATGTTCATTTCTCTATCTTTGGTAGAAAAGACAAGTAATTTAAATATAGTCTAAATAATATTATCAATGTTTCACACGCAGGGAAAGTGTTTTGAAGCCGTTTGAATATCAGCTTCTTTGCGCTTTCCCTGCGTTTGTTTCACTCTCAGCGTCATAAAGGGTGTAAGGTGGGTGAAACTTATTGTTTTTCAAATACTTACAATTACACAACTACGCAAAATGAGTGGTTCGTAAGAAAGATAACGCAACCTCCACAGATATAACGATTTACAAACTTTCACGTCTTTAGGACATTATCTTACAAATAGTTCTCTTTATAAATAAATTACTATCTTTGCACTATCAAAATTAATCAGAGATAGTCGGCAAGCCACTATTTCGAGAAAGACATAGATATTTATAGATAACCAATTATGAACGTCAGTCCTAAAAATCTTTGGGATAGTTGCCTCCAGCTCATAAAGGAGAATGTGACCGAGCAGCAATTTGACACCTGGTTTCGTCCGATTGTTTTACAGTCGTACAAGCCAGCATCAAAGACATTGTTAGTTCAGGTCCCAAGCCAATTCGTATATGAGTATTTGGAGGGACATTACGTAGACTTGCTACGTAAGGTCTTGACGCGTGTCTTCGGACAAGGCGTACAACTGACGTATCGTGTAATGGTTGATCAGGAGAATCACTTGTCACAAGACTTAGAGCAGGACACCGTAGAAGATATCTCGTCACAGCGTCCTACTGCTCGCGCTAATCAGAGCCCAACCGTACTGGATACAGTGCCACAGGACCTCGATTCGCAGCTCGACCCTCATAAGTCATTCAGCAACTATGTTGAAGGCGACAGCAACAAACTCCCTCGTTCTATCGGTCTTTCTATCGCAGAACACCCTAACACAACACAGTTTAACCCAATGTTCATCTATGGACCATCGGGCTGTGGAAAGACTCACCTTGTGAATGCTATCGGATTAAAAGCAAAGCAGCTTTATCCACAAAAGCGTGTGTTATACGTGTCTGCACGTCTGTTCCAAGTACAGTACACCGATTCTGTAAGACAGAATACTACCAACGATTTTATCAACTTCTATCAGACAATTGACATTCTGATTGTCGATGATATCCAGGAATGGGTTACTGCAACAAAGACGCAGGACACCTTCTTCCATATTTTCAACCACCTTTTCCGTAACGGAAAACGTATCATCTTAGCGAGCGACCGCCCACCAGTAGACCTCAAGGGCATGAACGACCGCCTGCTAACACGTTTCTCATGTGGACTGATTGCAGAGTTGGAAAAGCCAAACGTACAGCTTTGTGTGGATATTCTCCACAGCAAGATTAAGCGTGATGGTCTTAACATTCCAGAGGATGTAGTGCGCTTCATCGCCGAAACAGCTAATGGTAGCGTACGTGATCTTCAAGGTGTTATCAACTCATTGCTCGCTTACAGTGTCGTTTACAATAGTAATATTGATATGCGATTGGCTGAGCGTGTTATCAAACGTGCAGTAAAAATTGACGACGAACCGCTGACAATTGACGATATCATGGACAAGGTTTGCTCACATTATAACGTCACGATGTCGGCAGTCAACTCTCGTTCTCGCAAGAAAGACATTGTGATGGCACGCCAAGTGAGCATGTATATGGCACAGAAATATACGAAGATGCCTGCAAGTCGTATCGGAAAGTTGGTGGGTAATCGTGATCATAGCACCGTAATCCACAGCTGTTCAAAGATTGAAGACCGACTAAAGGTTGACAAAGGATTCCATGCTGAAATCGCAAGTATTGAAAACTCTTTTAAGTTAAAAGCATAAGGTATTAGTTTGAAAGTCTGTCGCATGGTCGTGGCAGACTTTTTTAATTGACTTAAACCTTACTCCCTCACCTGAAAATAACCTTCCCCTCACTCTGAAAAATCATTACAAACTAAGTAAATAAATCCCCCTCAGAAGTGCTAAAAGGCACTAAAAAACACGTCGTTGTAACTCCCAGAGCATCAAACATTTGCATAAGAGTGTTTTAAAGGGTGCTTACTTCGAGTTCAAAAGGGCGTTAGTTAGTACCCAAAAGGGCATCTTTTGCAAGCCAATTGGGCATCTTTTCGAAGCCAAAAGAGCATCTTTTAAAAAAGAGGATGTGAAAAATAATTACATTCGTTGTAAGGGGTGGTTTTGGAGATGGTTGAGGATACCCATTTAAAATTGTTCATTTTGGGTAGGACTGTTTGGCATTAAACGTAATAAAAAAGGTTCTTCCGGAATTTGGAGTGATAAAGATTTGTCCAAACTTAGTTCTCTGACGAAAGGTCACACGGAGAAAAGGAGAGGACAGAGGATTATTAAAAAAAGCAATGGAAGTCACGGAGGCACCGTCGGTGCATAGAGCGACGGAGCTTGTTTGCCAATTCTATTAGCAATTTATATACAAAGCGTTTATCCCCAAATAGTTATCAAGAATCTGTACGCTACACCTCCGTCGCTCTTTGTGCCGTCGGCACCTCCGTGACATTGCGTTTACCTCCGTTCCCTCAGTGACTCCGTGTGCCTATTATATAAGAGTTTTAGTCTATCACTCCATATTTCGGAAGAACCACTTTTCTAAGCAAATCCTTATCCCGAACTGGCGTAACAACTACGAAAGACATCAAGCATACCACCCCCTCTCCCCTTTGGAGAGGGGCAGAGGGGTGAGGCTTTTTCCCTACTTCTAGGTATTGCACTATTCCTTATAACATCCTACCTTTGCATTAACAAATCAAAGGCGAGCTCTAGAATCATTGATAAGGTCACAAAAAGCCCTATGGGGCGTGCTGTGACTATATCAAAGATTTACAGAACATGCCTGAATTTAAAACAATTTAAAATGATAAAGAAAAGAACCGTAAAACAGATTTTATGTAAATCGGCGTTTGTTTTCGCCGCTACGTTCGTTCTTTCGCTGCCCACTTACGCAAGGCACGAGAACGAA